>Ga0316197_10001863_pt1 | contig 14994 bp, 11 predicted proteins | sample OudBiesiAoxic_MG_FD_204939 | JGI IMG/M metagenome (GOLD analysis project Ga0316197, IMG submission 204939) | Coastal sediment microbial communities from Oude Bieten Haven, Netherlands - site A oxic | ecosystem: Environmental > Aquatic > Marine > Coastal > Sediment | place: Netherlands...
ACGATCCGTGTGACGACGGCGTCGCACGCGAGTCGGCGAACCGTCTCCGGATGGAGGACCGTTCCGTCGTCGAGTTCGCCAATCGCACCGGTCGTGGCCGCGAGCGTCTGCCAGTCGACGATCACGGACACGTGCGGTCGCTCACCGCCGACGACGGGTGTGTCTTCGTGGTCGAGATGTGCCCGACAGATGTCGACCAGCGCGTCGAGCCGACGCTGCGCCGGCGACCGCTCGTCCCCGGTCTTTGCCCATGGTTCGGTGATCGACCGGAGCGCGGTGTCGATGATGGTCGCGGACTCCGGATCGGCATCGCCGTCGATCCTGGCCATACCGGAGAACGTGGGGGAGACGTAGAGACGACGGAGGCTGAAGGCGTGGTTGGCATCGTCGAGCGCCGCTGTGTAGTCGAGATTCTGCCGCCAATACTCGATCGCTCGGCGGAGCTCGCGCGGTGTGAGCGTGCGGGCGACGTCGAGGAGGAGCTCCTCGTCACGGGCGTAGGTCTCGGGGTGCGCATCGTGAGCCGCAACGAGATACCGGACCCGGACCGCGTCGATGCCGCCATTGGCGTAGAAGGCTGCCGTGAGAGGAATCTCGGTGAGGGCGCTCGCCGTCGCCACGAGTCCACGGGCGTGGCGCCATGAGAGTCGGCAGCGGTCGGCGAGCCACGAGGCTGTCGAGGGATGCCTCAGCGTCCTGTGTAGCTCGCGACGGTCGACCTCAGCGATACGCCGTGCGCGTTCGGCGGAGAGTCGTTCGATCGTCCGATGGATCTCGACCACCGATGCCTCGAGATCATCGTCGAAGATGGAATTGAGATCCTGCTCGGCCAACTCGTTGACCGGTGTTGCGAGGTTCGCTGGCGCATACATGGTATCGAACATATGTTTGATTCTGTCAGGTGGGTGTGACAAGAAACGCACGATCGAGGAGTGCCGTCTGTCCCGCTCGGTGAGGTCCGCGCCGGCTTCCCCATCTTGGGGAAGGACCTTTGGGCCGAGCTAGGCATTCTGTCCATAGAAGCTGGACAGAATGTAAACTGCAATCGAGAAGCCCCAAGCGAGAGGTCGGGAGCAATGAACTGGAGTATCGAAGACAAGGTGGTGCTGATCACTGGGGGGAACTCTGGAATCGGTAAGGCTACGGCGGTGGAACTGGCACGGCGCGGGGCCCGGGTGACCATCACGGCACGAGATTCCGCCGAGGGGGCGGAGGCTGCCGACGAGATCCGGGCTGCCACCGGGGCTGAGGTCGCTGTTGGGATTCTCGATCTCTCCAGCCTCGATTCGGTTCGGGCATTCTCCGCCGAGTTTGCCTCCGAGCACCAACGAATCGACGTTCTCATCAACAACGCCGGGACGATGTCGGGGAAGCGTCGAACGACACCCGAAGGCTTCGAGTGGACATTTGGTGTCAACTATCTGGGGCCGTTCCTGCTCACCAACCTTCTGATGCCTCGACTGGTGGAGAGCGCGCCGTCACGGGTCATCACCGTGAGTTCCGAGAACTACCGCACGGCCAAGAAGGGTCTGAACTTCGAGGACCTTCAGATGGAGGATGGCTTCTCTCCGTCCAAGGCATATGCCGCATCGAAGATGGCCACCATCCTGTTCACGGTTGAACTCGATCGACGATTCAGTAGTTCGGGCGTCACAGCGCGGGCGCTGCACCCCGGGGTGGTTGCGACCTCATTCGGGAAGGGTCCGGATGGCTCGAAGATGATGGGCCTGCTGATGACCGGGCTGACGCCGTTCTTGCGAAAGCCGGAACGCGGAGCAGCCACGTCCGTGTACCTGGCGACGGCGGACGGCGCGACCCTCGAGGCGGGTATCTACTGGTCTAACGAGGCGCCCAAGGAACCGATCGCAGTGGCGGTCGATGAAGACGCCGCCGTCCGACTGTGGGCGGAGAGCGAACGCATGGTCGGATTGGCCAACTAGGCGCCCGACTCGCTGCGCGGCGAGCTACTCGTCGAGGAAGATGTCGCGCTGGAGGGTGGCATCCGGGACGTAGGCGTAGCCGGACAAGTCGGTAACGCCGGTCTCGGCGAGGACTTCGTCGTCGATGAAGAAGTTGCCGGTAGCTTCCCGGCTCGGGCGGTTGAAGATCTCGTAGGCCGCGTCGGCCAGGATCTCGGGCTTGCGCGATTGTTGCATGGCAGCGTCGCCGCCAAGGAGGTTCTGGACGGCCGCGGTTGCGATGATCGTTCTGGGCCACAGGCTGTTGACCGCGATGCCGTCGTTGGCGAACTCGGCGGACATGCCGAGGGTGCACATGGACATGCCGTACTTCGCAATCGTGTAGGCGACGTGATTCTGGAACCAGTGCTGAGCGAGGTTCAGCGGAGGGCTCAGCGTGAGGATGTGCGGGTTCTCGGCCCGTTTCAGATGCGGGAGGCACGCCCTCGACACGACAAACGTTCCGCGGGTGTTGATGTCCTGCATCAGGTCGTAGGACTTCATCGGTAGGTGCTCGGTACTCGACAGGTTGATGGCCGATGCGTTGTTCACGCAAAGGTCGATGCCCCCGAATGTGTCAACGGTTCGGGCGACGGCGGCTGCGACCTGGTCGTCATGGCGAATGTCTCCAACGATCGGGAGAGCGGTCCCTCCTGCGGCCTCGATCTCCTCAGCAGCCGTGTAAATGGTGCCTTCGAGCCTCGGGTGGGGTTCTGCGGTCTTGGCGATCAGCGCGATGTTGGCGCCGTCGGCCGCAGCGCGTTTGGCGATCGCGAGGCCGATGCCCCGGCTGCCGCCGGAGAGAAACATGGTCTTCCCTGCGAGACCCGACATGTTGCACTCCTTCGCTCTGGTGCGAGACGAGGCTACTGACCCGGAGGCTTGGGACAACACACCGAGCGCATCTCGTCGCGATCGTCGGCGCTCAGCTCGACGAGCGGCGCCCGCATTTTCCCTGGCTTGAGTCCCACCATTTCGGCGGCCGCGTAGGTGCCGGCCAGGCCGTGCCACTCCACGTTGGATGCGATGGCACTGAGGACATCCTGTGCGTCGGCGTTCTCTCGCGCAGCCGTGACGAGGTCCGGCGCGTAGTTCGCTGACGCCGTGATCGCTCCATAGGCGCCGCGCTGCGCCGCCTCGTTGAGAATGCGGGACGCTCCGATGTAGAGGAAGTAGTCATCGTCGACACCATCGAGGATGGGGCGAACGCGTTCTACGTCGCCTCCGGAGTCCTTCATCCCGATGATGTTCGGGTGGGCGGCAACGGCGACAGCGGACGCGACCGGAAACTCGTAGCCGGTGACCGGGGGCACGGTGTAGCAGAAGACCGGAAGGGGCGACTGGTCCGCGACCGAGCGGTAGAAGGACTCGACGAGGCCGGCATCCTTGCGGAGGAGCATGGTCGGTGTTGTGACCAACACCGCATCGGCATCGACTGCTTCGCTGATCTGAAGCAGTGCCTGACGGACGGACTGTGCGGATACCCCAGTCAAGAGGAACACATCGGGGCCTAGTTCGCCCCGCGCGACGGAGGTCAGGGTCGCCCGATCTCCAGGCTCGAGATAGGGGCCCTGTCCGGTCGAACCACCGAGGAGGAAGCCGTTCAGCCCCCATTCGGCAAGCTGGCTGAGGTTGTGCCGATGTGCGTGGCCGTCGATAGTTCCGCGTTCGCTGAACGGTGTGATCAGCGCTGCCATCGCCTGAGGTGGTTGCCTCATCCCTCGCTCCAATCCGAATGGAAGAACTGCCCGCGCGGTTCGTCGACGCGTTCGTAGGTGTGGGCTCCGAAGGAATCACGCTGGGCCTGAATGAGGTTCGCCGGGAGTCGCTCGGAGCGGAACCCGTCATAGAACGCGAGCGCCGAGGAGTAGGCCGGCACCGGAATGCCTGCTGCCACCGCCCTGGCCACGGTCCGGCGCCAGCCCGGCTCGGCCTGTGTGACGGCATCGTGGAAGAAGCCGTCGAGCAGGAGGCTGGACACGTCGGGGTTCGAGCGATAGGCCGACGTGATGTCGGCGAGGAACCGCGACCGGATGATGCACCCTGCCCTCCAGAGGGACGCGATCGTGCCGGGATCGAGGTCCCATCCGAACTCCTGCGATGCGGCCTCGAAGAGCATGAATCCCTGGGTGTACGAGACGATCTTCGACGCGTAGAGGGCGTCCTCGAGGTCTGCGATGACCTTGTCCGGATCATCCTCGATCGTTCCGGACGGTCCGGTGAGCGCACTCGCGGCGACCCGGCGTTCGTCAACCATCGAGGACACGATTCTGGCGTAGACCGCCTCGGCGACCAGCGTCGTCGGCGTCGCCTGATCGAGCGAGGCGACGACGGTCCACTTGCCGGTGCCCTTCTGTCCTGCAGCGTCGAGGACCCGGTCGATGAGCGGCGCGCCGTCCGTGTCAACCGTGCCCATGATCTCGGCCGTGATCTCGATGAGGAACGAGTCGAGACGTCCTTCGTTCCATCGTTCGAAGATCGGCTTCATGGCTCGCGGGTCGAGCCCGAGGCCACGCCCCATGACGTCGTACGCCTCGGCGATGACCTGCATGTCGCCGTACTCGATGCCGTTGTGCACCATCTTGACGTAGTGGCCGGCTCCGCCCGGTCCCACCCACTCGCAGCAGGGTTCGCCCTCGGCGGTTGCTGCGATCGAGGTGAAGATATCCTTGATGTGTGGCCACGCCTCGGCGCTACCGCCCGGCATGATGGACGGGCCGAAGCGGGCGCCGTCCTCGCCGCCGGAGACCCCCATGCCGACGAAGCGGATCCCGAGATCGTCGAGGCGGGCCGTACGCCGTTCGGTGTCCGTGAACTGGGAATTGCCAGCGTCGATGATGATGTCGCCGGGTTCGAGCAAGGGAGCAAGGGCATCGATCTGCTGGTCGACGGGCGCTCCGGCCTTGATCATCAGCACAACGACGCGCGGGCGTTGCAGCGTGCCGACCAGGCCCTCGACGGAGTGGACACCGATGATCGGGAAGCCGAGCGCGTCACCGGCGAGGAACTCGTCGGTGCGTTCCGAGGATCGGTTGTAGACGGCGACGGTGGATCCGTGGTCTGCAATGTTCAGGGCAAGGTTGCGACCCATGACGGCGAGGCCGATGAGTCCGAGGTCGGCGTATTGGGGCATGGGACGACGGTAGTCGTCATGCGGGGAGCTGTTCACCGAAGAGCCAGACATCGAACAGTTGGGTGAGGTCGCGCCCGGAGATCTCCTCGGCCACGGCGATGAAGTCGTCGGTGGTCACGTTGCCGTCCGTGTAGCGGTCCACGTAGGTGCGCACGATTTCGAAGAACAGGTCATCTCCGACTTCATCCCGCAGGGCGACTAGGACGAATGCGCCGCGCTGGTAGACGCTGCTGTTGAAGAGGTCATTGGCCGGCGGAGTGCCGGGTGGGCCGTACTGGGCGATCCGGGCCGCCTCCAATCGGTTGGCCACTTCTTCGCGATAGGCGGCGAACCCGTGGCGGTCCTCGACCCACAGGAGTTCGGCGAAGGTTGCGAACCCCTCGTTCAACCAGATGTCGCTCCACTGCCCCACGGAGACGGAGTCACCGAACCACTGATGAGCAAGTTCATGGACCAGCACGTACTCGAAGTATGGGGCATCGACCATTGCCCGCCCGAAGACCGACAGCGTCTGATTCTCGAGCGCCCCAGGGAAGCCGCCAACAACAGCGATGCCGTAGCGATCAAACGGATACGGACCGAATGCCCCCTCGAGGACCCGCACCATCTCGCCTGTGGTCTCGAGCGCCGTCATTTGCGGTGCGGCGAGGTCGGGTGGGAGCACGTTCCTGATCGGGATTCCTGCCGCAGCCGTCGAGACAGGATCAGCGACGATTTCGAGGTCGTCGTCGATGACGATCGTTGCGAGGTAGGGCGCCATCGGGTCGGTCATGGCCCAGAGGTAGGTCGTCGTGGTCGGGTGTTCGACAACGTCCACGAGTTCACCGTTTGCAGCGGCGACGTATCCGTCCGGCACAGTTAGCGCGAATGTGAAGGTCGCCTTGTCGAGCGGGTGGTCGTTCGATGGGAACCAGGAGTGTGCGGCGTCCGGTTCCGCCACGACGAACTGCTCTCCGGACGGGCCGGTGATCCATCCGATCCCGAACGGTATCGCCGCTGACTCCTTGGGCTGAGGCACACCCTGGTAATCCACCTCAACGGTGAACACGGTGCCCGTGTCGATCTCGACGGGCCCGATCACGAGTTCGTGCCCCGAACGCTCGTAGGAGACTTGCTCACCGTTGACCTCGAGGCGCTCGATCTCCCATCCTGCGAAGTCGAGGTTGAACGACGACAAGTGTTCGGTCGCCGTGGCGTGGACCGCCGTCGATGACGAGACATGGCCGTCGGTACCGACTTTGAAGTCGAGGTCGTAGTGGCCGACGTCGTAGCCGCCGTTCCCGAGTGACGGGTAGTAGTCGTCGCCGATCCCCGCTGCCCCGACCGTGTAGTCCGCCGCTTCAACCAGCGTCGATGCGGACGCCACGGTTGTTGACGAGGTGGTGCTGGAAGAAGCCTTCGGGGAGGTCAGTGTCGTGAACGACGTCTCGGCCGTACTTCCAGTGCACGAAGCCACCAGAACGGCTGCGGCGACGAGGACTCCAATCCGTCTCATGCCCCAAACGGTAGGCGCAATTCAGACAACTGATGCGACATGCTTGCTGGCGACTGGTAGCTGGTAACTGGTAGCTGGTAGCTCTCTCACATCGCGATGGCTCGCGCTACCGCGTTCCCCATCTCGCTGGTGGACGCGGTCGGTCCCGAGCCGGCGATGTCTGCGGTGCGGAGGCCTGCGGAGAGCACATCCTCTACGGCTTGGTCGATGGCGGCCGCTGCTTTGGGGAGATCGAGGGAGTAGCGCAGGGCCATGGCACACGCCAGGATCGTCGCGAGCGGATTCGCGAGGTCTTCGCCGGCGATGTCGGGTGCCGAGCCGTGGACGGGTTCATAGAGGCCGGGGGTGCCGTCTCCGAGGGAGGCGGAAGGGAGGAGGCCGAGTGATCCGGGCAGCATGGAGGCTTCGTCGGTGAGTATGTCGCCGAAGAGGTTTCCGGTGACCACGACGTCGAAGTCTCTCGGGCGTGACAGCAGATGCATCGCCATCGCATCGACGAGCACCACCTCGAACTCGAGGTCAGGGAACTCCTCGGTCATGACCCGTTCTGCGGTGCGGCGCCAGAGGCGTGAGACCTCGAGCACATTCGCTTTGTCGACCGACGTGACCTTGCCGCTTCGGAGGCGTGCCGCTTCTCCCGCCATCCGAACGACTCGCTCGATCTCGGCAACGGAGTAGACCATCTCGTTGCACGCCACGGTCCCGTCGTCGGAGAGCGACGAGGGCCCGAAGTAGATGCCGCCGGTCAGCTCGCGAACGAACATGATGTCGACACCGTCGGCGTCCCTCAGGGGAGACGCGCTCGGGAAATGCACCTGGATGGGGCGGAGATTGGCGTAGAGGCCGAGTTGGGCCCGGATGCCGAGCAGTCCGTCCTCGGGCCGGGTCTTCGCCAGCGGATCATCCCACTTCGGGCCGCCCACGGCGCCGAGGATGACGGCGTCGGCGCCGCGGCACGCTTCGACGGTTGAGGTTGGCAGCGGATCGCCGGTCGCATCGATGGCGGCTCCACCGATGAGGTGGTCTTCGAACGTGAACGTGAGCCCGAACCGTGCAGCGACGGCCTCGAGGACCTTGCGACCCTCTGTAACGACCTCGGGACCGATTCCGTCACCTGGGAGGAGTACGAAATGGCTCATGCTGACGCCACCTCAGAGGTGCCGTTCCGGTCGGCGAGCGCCTTGTTGAGGGACGCGACGAACGCCCGGGCCGAACCTTCGACCACATCGGTCGAGATGCCGCGACCCGAATACGTGACCGGCCCGATCTGGATGATGACGTTCACCTCTGCCATGGCGTCGGCCCCTGAGGTGAATGGGTTCACGCGATAGTCGAGAAGGCTCGCCGGGATGCCAAACGCATCCTGCAGAGCGACGAACGCGGCGTTCACCATGCCGTCGCCCTCTGCCGTCACCTCGAACTCTTCGCCCCCGCGGATGACCCGCACCGTAGCGACCGGCGTTTTCCGATCGCCACCGCTGAGGTGCAGGCCTACGAGTTGGACCTTGTCGGTTGATCGATCGGTCTCGATCTCGATGAGCGCGCGCAGTCCCGCCTCGCCGATCTCGCCCTTGCGGTCGGCGAGTTCCTTGAACCGATCGAATGCACGTCCGAACGCTTCGTCGTCGAGTTCGACATCGAGCTTGGTGAGTGCGTCTGCGAACGCGGCCCGACCCGAGTGCTTTCCGAGTACCAGTTGGGACTCTTGACCGACATCGCTCGGATCCATGATCTCGTACGTCTCGCGGTTCTTCAGCACGCCGTGTTGGTGGATCCCCGACTCGTGAGCGAACGCGTTGCGGCCGACCACCGCCTTGTTGAACTGCACGGGGTAGCCCGTCAAGCGCGACACAAGCCGCGACGTCTCGAAGATCTCGGTGGTGTCTGCCTGGATCTCGACGTTGAAGAAGTCCTGTCGGGTCTTGACCGCCATGATGATCTCTTCGGTCGACGTGTTGCCGGCTCGTTCTCCGATGCCGTTGATCGCACCCTCGATCTGCCGGGCACCGGCGTGGATCGCCGATAGCGAGTTCGCGACAGCGAGGCCCAGATCGTCGTGACAATGGGTTGAAATGATCACGTCTTCGTTGCCACCGCGAACATCGGCGTAGATCAGCTCCATGAGTGCGACGAAGTCGGCGGGCATCGCGTACCCGACGGTGTCGGGGATATTGATGGTGGTGGCTCCTGCGGCGACAGCGATGCGGCAGGCCTCGACCACGAAGTCCGGGTCGGAGCGTGTTGCGTCCTGGGGTGAGAACTCCACGTCGTCCACATAGCCGCGAGCGCGAGTGACGCCCTCTCTGATCGAATCCAGGACCTCAGCCGGTGTCTTGCGGAGCATCTGCTCCATGTGGATCGGGGAGGTCGAGGTGAAGACGTGGATGCGGTGTCGCTCGGCCGCGGCCAGGGCGTCGGCCGCCCGGTCGATGTCGTTGGGCACCGTACGGGCCAGCGATGCGATCACGGGGCCGCGAACCTCGGACGCAATCCGTCGCACGGCTTCATGATCGCCGGGCGACGACGCCGCGAAGCCGGCTTCGATGACGTCGACCTTGAGCCGTGCGAGTTGCGACGCGATCGCGACCTTGTCGTCTGGCGACAACGCGATTCCAGGCGCCTGCTCGCCGTCGCGCAGCGTCGTGTCGAAGATGACGAGACGGTCGTTCATGCGCAACTCCGGGTTCCCTCGAGCGGCATCGTGATGCGGCGGGTCTTCGGACTGGCGACTGGCGACCGGCGGCCGGCGGCTCTGGACTTCATACGTCGTCGGCCGGGATCTTCTCGACCAGGAACGGCATCATGGTCCTGAGATCGCGCCCGACCTGCTCGACCGGATGGTCCGCGACCGCTGCCCGCTGGCCGAGAAGGTTCGGAGCGCCGGCCCGGTACTCGTCCATCCATTCCTGAGCGAACTGACCCGACTGGATCTCGTCGAGGATCGTGCGCATCTCGGCCTTGGTCGCGTCGGTGACGATGCGGGGTCCGCGAGTGATGTCGCCGTACTCGGCAGTGTCGGATACGGAGTGTCGCATCCACGCGATACCGCCCTCGAAGAGCAGATCCACGATCAGCTTGAGTTCATGGAGCACCTCGAAGTACGCCATCTCCTCCGGATAGCCGGCCTCGGTGAGGGTCTCGAATGCGGCACGGATCAGGGAGTCGACGCCTCCGCACAGGATGACTTGCTCGCCGAACAGGTCGGTCTCGGTCTCGTCCTTGAACGTCGTCTCGATGACCCCGGCGCGGGTACCGCCGATGGCGTGCGCATACGACAGGGCCAGTGCGTGGGCGCTGCCCGAAGCATCCTGATGGACGGCGACGAGCGCCGGCACACCGCTTCCCTCGACATACTGACGGCGGACGAGGTGACCGGGGCCTTTGGGGGCAACCATGGCGACGTCGACGTCGGCTGGGGGCGTGATGTAGCCGAAGTGGATGTTGAAGCCGTGGGCGAACAGCAGGAGGTCGCCTGCGTTGAGGTTCGGTGCGATGACTTCGTCGTAGAGATCGGACTGGATTTGGTCGGGGACGAGCACCATGATTGCGTCTGCCCATTCGGCCGCCGTTGCAGGATCGACGACCTCGAGGCCGGCTTCCCTCGCACGCGTTGCCCGGCTTGACCCTTCCCTGAGGCCGACGACAACGTCGACGCCCGAGTCCTTGAGATTCATGGCATGGGCGTGGCCCTGGCTCCCGAAGCCGATCACGGCGACCTTGCGGTGGGCAATCAGCGTCGGGTCGGCGTCCCCTTCGTAGTACATGGTTGGCATTGGGGCCTCCTAGGCGCTCTTGAGATGTTTCTTGGCGGATTTTTGATCACGCGGGAGCGCGATGCGGCCGGACTTCGCGAGGGAGACGACGCCGTAGGTGTTCATCAGTTGCAGGAAATCGGCGAGCCGTTCCGGGGCTCCTGTGACTTCGAACGTGATGGTGGCGACACCGACGTCGACGGCCCGGGCCTCCCAGACCCTGGCTGCGTCGAGGATCTCGCCGCGGCGTTTCGGGTCGGCGTTCACCCGCACCAGCATGATCTCTCGTTCGATAGCAATACCCGGCTCGAACTCAGTCACCTTGACGGTGTGCACGAGCTTGTAGAGCTGCTTGATGATCTGCTCCATTTCGGGGCCGTCGACGACCACGGTCATGCGGGACATGGCCGGGTCCTCCGTCGGGCCGACCGTGAGCGAGTGAATGTTGAATCCACGCCTGGCGAACATGGATGAGACGCGGGCAAGCACACCCGGTTTGTTCTCGACGATGACGGCGATGACGTGGTTCATGCGAGGTCCTCTCTGCTCAGAATGACGTCATCGTTCGATCCGCCTGCGGGGACCATCGGGAAGACCATGGCTTCCGGGTCGCAGGTGAACTCGACGAGGACGGGCCGGTCGCTGATCGCCAGCGCTTGTTCGATCACGCCGGCAACCTCGTCGGGCCGGTCGGCTCGCAGGCCAACACAGCCGCAGGCCTCGGCGAACTTCACGAAGTCCGGCACCGTCGGCGAGAGTTCGGTCTGTGACAGCCGTCCGTCGTAGAAGAGATTCTGCCATTGCTTGACCATGCCGAGTGACTGGTTATTCATCACGGCGATCTTGATCGGGATGTTCTCGACGGCGGCGGTGATCAATTCGGTGCCGGTCATCTGGAAGCAGCCGTCGCCGTCGATGGCGAAGACGACCTCATCTGGCGTACCCGCCTTGGCACCGATGGCGGCAGGGATCGCGTACCCCATCGTCCCGAGCCCCCCGGAGTTGATCCACCGGCGCGGCTCCTCGAAACCCCAGAACTGTGACGCCCACATCTGATGCTGCCCGACGCCGGCGACGATCGTGGCATCACCACCGGTGATGCGGTGCAGCTCCTCGATGACGTACTGCTGCTGGATCGGGCCGTCCGGGTCTTGCACATAGGAGAGGGGATGGGCGCTCTGCCATCCGTGGACGGTGGCGAGCCACGCCTCCCGATCCGGCTGCGGGCCGCGACGTTCCGTCTCGACGATGAGTTGCTGAAGGACCGCCTTTGCGTCGCCCACGACGGGAACGTCCACGGGCCGGATCTTCCCAATCTCCGCGGGGTCCACATCGACGTGGATGACTTTGGCCTCGGGGGCGAAATGCTTCGGGTTGCCCGTGATGCGGTCATCGAACCGGGCGCCAATGGTGATCAGCAGGTCCGAGCGCTGCATCGCCGTCGTGGCGGCGTACGTGCCATGCATCCCAGGCATTCCGAGATTGAGCGGGTTCGAGTCGGGGAAGGCGCCGCGAGCCATGAGCGTGGTGACCATCGGAACATTGAGCATCTCTGCGAATTGCTGAAGCTCTTCCGTGGCGCCGGCAGCGACAACGCCGCCGCCGACGTACAGCACGGGTTGCTCCGCCTGCTCGATCAGGTCAGCCGCCGCCTTCACCTGGCGGGGATGGCCCTTGACCGCCGGGCGGTAGCCGGGGAGACGGACCTCGCCCGGCCGGTGCCAGGTCATGGTCTCAGCGAGAACATCCTTTGGGATATCTACGAGCACCGGGCCCTTCCGGCCGGTCGATGCCAGGTGGAACGCCTCACGAATGATGTCGGGGATCTGGTCCGCACTCGTGATGAGTTCGTTGTGTTTCGTGGCCGGCATGGACATACCCCACGTGTGGGCCTCCTGGAAGGCGTCGTTGCCGATCGCCGTAGTCGCGACCTGTCCGGTGATCGCCACCAGAGGAACCGAGTCCATGTAGGCGTCCTGCAGCGCCGTGAGCATGTTGGTGGCTGCGGGACCGGACGTGACCACCGCTACGCCGACGCGACCCGTGGCGTGGGCGTACCCCGAAGCCATGTGGCCCGCTCCCTGCTCGTGGCGGGCAAGGACGTGGCGAATGGACGAATCGAGGAGCGGATCGTACGCGGGGAGGATGGCACCCCCGGGCATACCGAATACAACCTCCACTCCCTCGTGCTCAAGTGATCGGATGAGCGCTTCCGCGCCGGTCAGTTGCTCTGGCATGTCTTGCTCCACATACAGAAAACCCCCCGTGATGCACGGAGGGACAGGCGCACACTTCGTGGCGTGTGCGCCTAGGTGATAAGAACTACGTACAGGTGATTGGTTGGGATCATGTCGGTTTTCATCGGAGCGTGCGATTATGGCAGGACGGGAGGACCTGTCAAGCACGCATGAACACGATACGCCACCTTCGTTCCATACTCGCTCCGGCGATCACCGCTGCCAGGGCGGCGTTGCGTTCGCTCGAGGACAAGGAAGTCCCGGCTCGGCTGCGTCCGGTGGCGAAGCGTGGCGACGGGAAGCTCCCGCTTCCGCTCACGCGCACGCTGCTGTTGCGCATTGACGAAGACGAGTGGTTCCGCGGCAAAGCGCTTGAGGCATTCGATCACCGGGGGTTCCAGGATGCGGTGTCTCGTTCCTACCTCGCTCAAGAACCCGGTTGGTGGATCGAAGTCTCCGAGGCAGTGGCACGTGAAGAGGCGGAGGCCGCCGCAGCTCGTATCGGACGGCTCGAACGCGATCTCGAGACCGCGCGAACCCGGGCGAGCGCCGACCGGGCGAAGGCCAAATCGGCAGGCCGGAAACGCGACGAGGCCGAGAAGCTGGCGAGAGCCTCCGTTGAAGAACGCCTCGAACCGCTGCGAGCGGCGGCTGTTGCTGCCCGGGCCGAGCGGGACCGCGTGAGCGACGATCTCGACACTGCTCGGGGAGAGGTTGCCTCCGCAACCGCCGAGCGTCGTGAGGCTGAACAGACGGCGGCCGTACTGTCGGAGCAACTCCGATCCGCGAAGCGGACGGCGGCCCTGATTCGTCGGTCGGCGGAGGCCGGGTCGTCCGAGTCGGTACCCCGAGAGCCAATGGACGTCGCCCGGTGGCTCGACCGGGCATCCGCAAGCCTCGCTCCGTACCGTGAGGCTGGAACCGCGATGGCAGCTGGCGACCATGACGCCGACACCGGACGGGCGCTGATACCCGCGGGGATCGCACCGGACTCGGCGGCGGCAATCGAGGCGCTCTCCGGGATCGACGGGGTGACCGTGCTCGTCGACGGACACAATGTGCTTGGCGTGCTCAACGCCTCGACGATGGCGACGGGACGGGCGCGCCGGTCGCTGATTGCCAGCCTCGGCAAGCTCACGCGTCACCTCGGTGTTGCGACGATCGAGGTGGTGTTCGATTCAGATCTCGAAGAAGGTCGGCCACGCACGGTGAGCGACACCGGGATCATCGTCCGTTTCGCTCAGGGCGATCTCATTGCTGACGACGTGATTGTCGAGCGGGCCGCCCGGCTACGGCAGGCAGCCATCGTGGTCTCAGATGACCGAGAGGTTCGCGACCGGTGCACCGGCTACGGATCGACCCTGCTGTGGGCTCAGGCGCTCGCCTCGTGGCTCTGAGCCGGGCCGTCGTGACGGCGCAGGTCAGAGCACCAGTTCTGCCATCAGTCGGATCGTTGCGAGGTCGGTTGCGGCCACGAGCAGCGTCGTGACACCGGCTTCCTTCCACGCCGCGAGGCGGTCGGCGATGCGCTCCCTCGATCCGACCAGGCTGACCTCGTCGACGAGGTCGTCGGGGACTTCGCGCATCGCTTCCATCTTTCTACCTGCGAGGTAGGCCGCCTGGATGCGATCCGCAGCCTCGCCGTAGCCGTATCGGTGGGCGAGGTCGTTGTAGAAGTTCTTGTTCTCCGATCCCATCCCACCGACGTAGAGCGAGATCATCGGCTTCGCAGCAAGGCGGGCCCGGTCAAGGTCATCGTCGAGCGACGCGAACACGGTGACGGCGATGTCGAACCGATCGGCCTTGTCTGCGACGCCTGAGCGTGCGAAACCTTCGGAAAGGAGGGGTGCGAAGACGTCTGGGGCACGCTCGGGGGAGTAGAACACAGGGAGCCACCCGTCGGCGATCTCGGCCGTGAGCCGGACGTTCCCGGGACCGATGGCGGCGAGATAGATCGGCAGGCCAGGGTTGCGCGGCTTCGAGATCAGCTTGAGTGGCTTGCCGAGTCCGGTCGCGTCCGGCCCCTGATAGGGGAGTTGGTAGTGCGCTCCTGCGTACTCAACCGGACCGCTGCGACCGAGCATCGCCCGAAGAATCTCGACGTACTCGCGGCTCACCTGGAGTGGCTTCCCATAGGGCCGCCCGTGCCAACCCTCGACTACCTGGGGCCCCGAGACACCGAGGCCGAGCAGGAACCGTCCGTTCGAGAGATCGTCGAGCGTGGCGGCGGTCATCGCGGTCATTGCCGGCGTTCGGGCCGGCATCTGCATGATCGCCGAACCGAGCCGGATCGATTCGGTCCGGCCAGCGAGGAAGGCCAGCGGTGTGACGGCGTCTGCGCCATACGCCTCTGCCGTCCACACCGAGTCGTAGCCGAGTCGCTCGGCCTCCTTCACGAGGTTCGTGTCCCGCGCGATCG
>Ga0316197_10001865_pt1 | contig 14986 bp, 16 predicted proteins | sample OudBiesiAoxic_MG_FD_204939 | JGI IMG/M metagenome (GOLD analysis project Ga0316197, IMG submission 204939) | Coastal sediment microbial communities from Oude Bieten Haven, Netherlands - site A oxic | ecosystem: Environmental > Aquatic > Marine > Coastal > Sediment | place: Netherlands...
ACATATGAAACTGGAGCAGAGATAAGAGCATTTTCTGCTATGGGAGCAGATGCAGTAGGGATGTCTACAGTACCAGAAGTAACTGTAGCAAATTACTTAGGGATAGATGTATTAGGAATATCTTGTATCACAAATATGGCTACAGGAATAGCAAAAAAAGCACATTCTCATGAAGATGTAGTGGATGTAGCAAAAAAAGCTGGGGAAAATTTTTGTAACTGGATAGTAAATATAGTAAAAAAAATAGGATAAACTAAAACCCTTTTTTCCTAGCTAGGGAGAGAGTACTAATAGGTAAGAGAGGGTAAAATATAAAGGGTTCTAGGAGGATCAGAGTGACAAACTATATTTTAGAAATGAAAAATATGAGAAAAACTTTTTTAGGTGGAAAGGTCGTAGCAAATGATGATATCACTTTAAACATAGTTGAAGGGGAAAAACATGCCATTGTAGGAGAAAATGGTGCAGGGAAATCTACATTAATGAAAATATTAAATGGACTATATACTCCTACATCAGGAACAATATCTTTAAATGGAAAAGTTGCAGATATAAAAGGTCCTGGAGAAGCGGCTAAATTAGGGATAGGGATGGTATACCAACATTTCATGTTAGTGCCTACCTTAACAGTTGCAGAAAATATGATATTAGGTGTAGAGCCTACTAAGGGAATGAACCTCGATATAAATAAGGCTCGTGAAGATGTAAGAAAAGTATCTGAAAAATATGGTTTAGCCATAGATCCAGATGCTATAATATCAGATCTTTCAGTTGGTATCCAGCAGAGAGTAGAGATCTTAAAGATATTATTTAAGGGAGCTAACTTACTTATATTTGATGAACCAACAGCAGTATTAATTCCTCAAGAGGTAAAAGAATTATACAAGATAATGGATAACCTTATTGAAGAGGGAAAGACTATTATATTTATTTCTCATAAACTTCAAGAAGTACTAGATATTTCAGATAATATAACAGTAATCAGAAGGGGAAAAGATGTGGCTAACTTTGAAACTAAAGATGCTACAAAGCAAAAAATTGCAAATGCCATGGTAGGTAGACCAGTATTATTTACTACTGAAAAACCAGAAGTTACTATTGGTGAAAAAATAGTTGAGGTCAAAGATTTAAATGTGAAAAATAACAAAGGATTACCAGCAGTAAAAAAGGTATCTTTTGATATAAAAGCAGGAGAGGTATTTGGAATCGCAGGTGTAGAAGGATCAGGACAATCTGAACTTGTAGAAGCTATGACAGGATTAAGAAAGGTCGAATCTGGAATATTTACTCTAAATGGTGAAGATCTGGCAGGGAAAACTCCTAGACATATTACATTAGCTGGATTAGCTCATGTACCAGAAGATAGACATACAAGAGCGGCAGTATCAGAATTTTCAGTTAGAGATACATTTGCTTTTGGAGTACATAGAGAAAAGTTTACAAAAAACAAGATATTATTAGATGTAGAAAAATTAGAAAAAGAAGCGGAATTTTTTATGGAAGCTCATGATATAAGACCTAGAGGAACAAAAACAGCCTTTGGAAAATTATCAGGTGGTAACCAACAAAAGATAATCGTAGCTAGAGAATTAGAGAAAAAACATGATTTCATTATAGCTTCTCAGCCTACAAGGGGAGTAGATATTGGTGCTATTGAAGCAATCCATAAGTTGATCTTGGAAGAAAAGAAAACTGGAAAAGCAGTAATGGTAGTGTCCGCAGAACTTTCTGAAATCTTAAACTTAAGTGACAGAATAGCAGTTATGTGTGGTGGAGAGATTACAGGGATTTTAGATAGAGAAGATGCTACTGAAGAAAAGATCGGAATCTTAATGGCTGGAGGGAAGTTATAATGAATAGAAAATTACAAGGATTGTTAGTTCCTGTTTTAGCAGTGTTTATAGCACTACTTTTGGGAGCAGGAATAATCGCTTATTTAGGAGAAAATCCATTAACAGCATATTACTATCTGTTTACAGGAGCTTTTGATGGTCGTAGAGCCATTGCGAGAACACTCTTAGAAGCAACACCTATGATATTTACAGGATTATCTGTATTGGTAGCTTTTAAAACGGGATTATTTAATATCGGTGCTCAAGGTCAAGTTGTAATGGGTGGATTGGCAGCCGCAGCAGTTGGAGCTTTTGTACACAATAGTGGAATAAATAATGTATTCGTAGTATTGATCATAGCAGCAGCGGCAGGTTTTGCTTGGGCAGGAATTGCAGGATGGCTAAAAGCAAAATTAGGAGTGCATGAAGTAATATCTACTATCATGTTAAACTATATAGCTTTAAACTTTGAACAATATGGATTAAATTATCCATTGAAAGCTGGTGGACCTATGGGACCAAGTCCACAAACTCCTCCAGTATTTGAAAGTAGTAGATTAGCTATGTTGATGCCAGATACGAAAGTAGCACTTAACGTAGGATTTATTATAGCAGTAATTGCTGTTATACTTATTTGGTTTATGTTTGAAAAAACTATCACTGGATATGAGATAAAAGCCGTAGGACTTAATCCTTCAGCTTCTGAAAATGCAGGAATAAATGTAAAATGGAGAATACTACTTGCCATGGGAATAGCAGGATCATTATCTGGATTAGCAGGTGCTGAAAGAATTCTTGGTGGAGTAGGACAATATACGTATAGACAAGGAATCATGGGAAGTTATGGTTTTGATGGTATCGCAGTAGCACTACTTGGTAAGAATTCACCAATAGGAGCACTATTTGCAGCTATATTATTTGCAGCACTTAGAACAGGAGGTAGATCTATGCAATTTAACACATCTATCCCCAGTCAAATCATAATAATTATTCAAGCTATCATAATATTATTAATTGCAGCGGAAAATATGTTCCATACAATATTAGATAAAAAAAAGAAGGTGAGTAACTAATGTCTATCTTTATAAGTTTAATCTTAGCTACAATTAGACAAGCAGCTCCTATATTAATTACAGCAATTGGTGGAATGTTTTCTGAACTTACAGGTGTTGTAAATATAGGATTAGAAGGAATGATGCTTATGGGTGCATTCTCAGCAGCAGTAGTTTCTTACTATACAGGAAATCCATATGTTGGAATTCTTGGTGGGATGATGGCCGGTGGAATCATGGCATTACTTCACGCAATCCTTAGTATTAAATACAAAGGAAACCAAGTAGTATCTGGTGTAGCAATCAACTTGTTCGCATCTGGATTTACAGTGTTTATGCTAAGAGTATTATTTAACCAATCTGGAAATACTCCTACAGTACCTAAAACAGCTACATTCTTTGGAATGTCTATAATAGTATTTATCATCTATGCAATTGCTTTTGCTTCTCACTGGTTTATTTATAAAACAGTATGGGGTCTTAGAATGAGAGCTGTTGGAGAACATCCATTAGCAGCAGATACAGTAGGTATCAATGTATTAAATGTAAGATATTTTGGAGTAATCATGTCAGGGCTATTAGCTGGTCTTGGAGGAGCTTATCTATCTATCGGTGCATTATCACAGTTTACCAAAGAGATGTCAGCAGGTAGAGGATTTATAGCCTTGGCAGCCTTAGTATTTGGTAAGTGGACACCAGGTGGAGTATTAGGAGCAAGTTTATTGTTTGGTTTTGCAGATGCAGGACAGACTTTAATTCAGCAATATGTAACTGGGGTACCGCCTCAATTTATTCAAATGTTACCATATATCCTTACACTATTAGCCTTAGCGGGAGTAGTAGGGAAGGCAGTGGCACCAGCTAGTTCTGGAAAGCCGTATGACAAGAGTGACAGTTAAGACCCTCTAGACCTCACCTCTAACTCCTCTTCTGGACATTTAGAAATCGCTTTTTATTTACAAGGGATTTCTAATACTCGTCATCTCATAGGAGAGGCGGACTTTTAGAGAAACTGAGGTAGGATATGAGAGTTAAAATATAAAAAAAGCAGTAAATCCAATTAGATTTACTGCTTTTTTAGTTGAAGCTAACTCCTTTTTTCTGATATTTCCTCTAGAATAAGAGGAAACAAGTGGAAGGTGGAGAGCAAAAGTCATAGAAGTAGTAAGAAAATTAGAAGTATAAAAAAAATTGCTCAGATTATCCCACTTGAAAAAAAGTACAGAATATAGTACAATATTATAAATGTGACATAAGAGTTGGGAGTTGATGAAAATGAAAGCAATTAATTATACAGAATTTAGACAAAATTTAAAAAGTAATTTAGATAGTGTTTATAACGACCATGAGGCACTGATTGTAACTAGAAAAAGAAATGAAAATATGGTGGTAATATCTCAAGAAGATTATAATTCTCTTATAGAAACAGTGTATTTATTATCTTCTCATACAAATGCTAGTAGATTAATAAAATCTAGAGAGCAAGTTAAACAAGGCCAATTAGTGAGTTTTGATATAGACTCATTAGAGGATTAGGGAATATTATGAAAATATCTTTTACAAAATTAGCTTGGGAAGACTATAACTATTGGAGTGAAGTAGATAAAAAAATAAATAAACTAATAAAAGAAATATCCAGACACCCTTTTGAAGGGACAGGAAAACCAGAACCTCTAAAGGGGAATTTATCTGGCTTATGGTCTAGAAGGATTGATAGGGAACACAGATTGGTATATGAAATTTTAGAAGGTGAAATAATTTTTCATCAGTGTAGATATCATTATTAAACTTAAAATATATCAAAAGCGATTAGGCCAAATAGTTGGATTAATCGCTTTTTTAGTTACTTATGGATATCTTTTTCTTTAGCATCTAGCGTTGGATTGTTTGTCTTTCTATTGATATAACTATATTCTTATAAAGAAACCTTTTATTTTTTCATATATTATATATATGCTTGCAAATTCGTGTATATGTTTTATCAATTTGTGTATTTTGAGTATACTTTTGTACACGAAGGATAAAAATAGAACATTTTTATAGTATAATATTTTTCTAAAATAAAATAAAAGAAACGGGAGGAAATAAATGGGAAAAATGGTTTATATTTTGAAAATTTCTGTAGTATTTTCAATAATCATAAGTGTATCTTTAATTTTAGCCAAATAGACTCAATTAATTTAGTATGTTATTAAAAATGACACTATAAAAACTTATATTTCGTGTATATATTTTATAAATTCGTGTATTTTGATTATACTTTTGTGTAGACACTAACAAATATAATATTTTTTATAGTATAATCAAATCCTATAAATTATTTTAGGAGGTAGAAATATGAAAAAAGTATTACTGGGGTTAGTAGCGTTATCAACAGTGTCATTTGCTGCTCAAGGAGATATGTATTTAAATGCAAGAGTTGGAGGAGATCTAGGAGCTACATATACTAAGTATGTAGACAAAGGGGAAGAGATCTTATCTGATGAAACAGATAAATTTGGGGGAGAATTAGGATTAGAAGGTTATAAAAGTATAACTAATAATTTTGATTTAGGTTTAGGTGTAGCGTATCAATTACATGCAGAAAGAGCAGATGCCCCTATTAAGAATACAAAAGTATATGTTTATGGAGGAGAATATAGTTCAATACCAATTTATTTAATAGCTAAATATAACTTTAATTTAGATTCACAAATAAGACCGTATTTAAAAGCTAACATGGGTTACTCGTTTAACTTTAACGCTAATGATATAGTAGTTAGTGGAACAACTCCTAAAGTTGAATTAGATATTGAAAATGGTTTATATTGGGCTTTTGGTGGAGGAGTAGAATATAAAAATTTCACATTAGATTTAATGTATGCAGTTAATAAGGCTAAAATTAAGGCTAAACAGATGAATATAAAAGGGGACAATGATTATGGAAGAGTTGTTCTTTCGGCTGGATACAAATTTAATTTATAAAAAAAGTTAAAATTTAAACTATATAAAAAGGGCAAGTAGATAAACTAAATCTATGTTGCCCTTTTTTAGTTGTGTACTATAGTTTTTTAAAGATGTAATAAATTTAAATCTAAAATCACTTAAAAACAAAGTTAGAGAATATGAAAGTTTTAAAGGAAATTATGAAGTTTATGAGAATTAAATTATTAGGTAATGAAAGATTAGGAGTGCTTTTACCTAGAATAAAAAAAAATTATTTAAAGGGGAATGAAATGAATTCCCTATTGTTTAAGATGGAGGGGAGAATATGAAAAATTTAATAAAACAGCAACAATGGAGCTGGTTTATAAGTGGTATAGTTTTAGGCCTTATTTTTATTATTGCTGTAGTTCTTGTAAAACCAATTGGTGTTTCTACACAGTTTGTAATATTTGATGGTGTGGTGTGGAATTCAGTGGAAGAACTAGTCATTGAAGATATAGGAGCCAAGAGTGGCTATTCTAGCTTTAACGCATATATAAATAAAAGCGGAGGAAAATACGCCAAAAGTATTGCTAATCCTTTAAATTATAGTTTTGTATTTGCATTTGCAATGATACTAGGTGGTTTTACCGCTAGTAAATTAGCAACTAAAAAAATCGAAAAAGATGAACAGTCCCTTCCTAGGGTTTGGAAGGATAGGTTTGGGAAATCATCTAAAAAAAGGTACTTGGCATCCTTTTTAGGAGGAATACTAGTATTGTTTGGTGCCAGGCTTGCTGGTGGATGTACCAGTGGGCATATGATGAGTGGTATGATGCAGACATCAGTCAGCGGTTATCTATTTACTTTGGGAACATTTGTTGTCGCAATACCCATAGCTAGAATTTTATATAAAGGAGGTAGAAGATGAATATAATACTAGCTCTTATGTTGGGATTCTTATTTGGATTTATCCTCCAGAAAATTGGGGCTTCAAATCCACAAAAAATTATAGATATGCTCAGGTTAAAAGATTTTCATTTGATGAAGACAATACTTTTTGCCATTGGACTCAGCAATCTATTGTTATTTACCCTTCTGTTACTTGGAATTATAGATGTATCGCATCTAAGTATAAAGTCATCATATATAGGAGTTATAATAGGAGGCGGTATAATGGGACTTGGTTGGGCTATATCTGGATTTTGTCCAGGAACAGGTTTGGTTGCCCTTGGAGAAGGTAGAAAGGATGCACTTTCGTTTGTTTTGGGAGGAACGATTGGAGCATTACTTCTAACCCTTGTATATCAAAAAATTAAAGATACAGTTTTATTTTTCAATCTAGGAGGAAAGATGACTTTGGCTGTAACTAATGTCAAGGGAAGTTCTGCTTTATTCCCTGCCATTTCTGGGATGTTTGTTGCTGGAGGGATAGGTATTCTTTTTATAATCATTGCGTTTATGTTGCCAGATAAAAAATAAAAAGGATCTCTCACTCTCAAAAAACTTAAAATTTAATAGAAAGCGAAAAATGAGATGATTTTTCATCAGTGTAGATGTCATTATTAAAGTTAAAAATAGAATCAAAAGCGACTAAATAAAGTAATTAATTTAGTCGCTTTTTTAATGGAAATAAATAGAAATTTTTATGGTATACTAAGAGAAAATGGATGATAAAGGAGGGCAATTATGCCATATGAAGGAGCAATATTTAGACCACCAAGTGAGGCAAATAGTCTGATTTTACAAGTTACTGTAGGGTGTTCCCACAATAAATGTACTTTTTGTTCTATGTATAAGGAGAAATCATTTAGAATGAAATCTAAAGAAGAAATATTTGCTGATATAGATGCTTATACCAATGATTTTTATACCAAAGCTTTTTTAGCTGATGGAGACGCGATGTTACTTCCAACCAATCTGCTTACTGAGATAATCAGGCGGATTAGAAGTAAAATGCCAAATATTAAAAGAATTGGGATCTATGCCCATGCTAATAATCTGAAGACTAAATCCGTAGAGGAACTAAAATTACTTCACTCAGAGGGATTAAACATAGTCTATGTGGGGATAGAAAGTGGCAGTGATAAAATATTAAAAAAAATAAACAAGGGGATAACCTCTAGTGAGATGGAAAAGCAACTGATGAAAGTTTCAGAGAGTGGAATAAAACTTTCTATAATGATTATCTCAGGATTAGGAGGTAAAGAATTGACCTATGAACATGCCATAGAATCAGCAAAACTCCTAAGTAAAGTAAAACCAAAATTTTTATCTTTACTTACTTTGATGTTAGAAGAAGGAACAGAGTTTTATAACGATGTAAAGGATAATAAAATCCAGTTATTAAATCCTGAGGAGATCTTATTAGAAACAAAACTTTTGATAGAGAATCTGGACGTGAAAAAAACAATATTTCGAGTAAATCATGCTTCTAACTACCTGAGTTTAGAGGGAATACTAAATAAAGACAGGGAACGTATTTTAGAAGAGATAGACACAGCCATAGAAGATAAAGACTATATACCTGAATATTTTAGGAGGTTATAATAATTTTATTATATAGATGATAAATTTTAGAATTTAGGAGAGAGAGAATGAGTATAGAATTAGAGAAAAAAAAGATACTACCTCTACTTATTAAATTTTCCATACCATCAACAGTAGCGGTTTTAATAAATATGATATACAACATTACCGACAGATATTTCATAGGACAGAATGTAGGTAGAGATGGGATAGGGGCTTTAGCTATCATATTTCCTATAACTATATTAATAGGTGGAATAGGGATGTTTTTTGCCATTGGAGGAGCTTCAGCAGCGGGAATAAAATTAGGAGAAAGAGATAGAGAAGGAGCCGAGAAGGTTTTAGGAACTACTATATTTTGGATAATGGTAATAGGCTTTAATCTGACAGCTTTAATCCTTTTAAACTTAACTCCTATCCTAGAAGTATTAGGAGCTAGTAAAAATAATATAGGTTATGCTTATACTTATTATGCTTACATAATTCCAACTCTTGTATTACAATTGGTATTTATGTCTCTCAATGCTTTTATTAGGACAGAGGGAAATCCTATGTTATCTATGAAGATTAATTTGATGGGGGCAGCTTTGAATACGATTCTAGATTATATCTTAATTGTAAGGTTTGGAATGGGAATAAAGGGAGCAGCCATAGGAACAGCTGTAGCTGGTGTAGTCCCTGCAATAATACAGTTATATCATTTCTTTAGATCAGATATAATCACTTTAAAATTAAAATATATAAGACCAAATTTAGAAGTAATGAAGGCAATTTCAAAGATAGGAATAGGGTCATTTTTAAACCAATTCCTAAATGGTTTTTCAATATATATTATGAACGTAAAATTAAACTATTATGGAGGAGATTTGGCTATAGCAGCAGTTGGTATAGTATCCACCTCAAGAAACTTTATAAATACGAGTTTTATAGGGTTTAACCAAGGAAGACAGCCTATTTTATCCTATAACTACGGAGCGAAAAAGTTTGATAGGGTGAAAGAAACTTTTATATTATCTACAAAAATTACATTTACAGTGGCCTTAATTCTTGTCTTTGTAGTTGTAGGAAATTCTGATATGGTAGCTAGATTTTTTGTGAATGATGAAAAACTTGTAGAATTTACAGGTCATGCAATAAGATTAAATTTATTTATGATGGTATCTACAGCCCTTTATCTATCAGGAACAAATTATTTTCAAGCAGTGGGGAAAGGAAAAAAGACTACTCAGTTGTTGACTATAAGACTAGTAGTTTTAACCATTCCACTTATATATATATTACCTATATTCTGGGGATTAAATGGTGTTTGGTTGGCATTCCCAATTTCAGATACTATAGCAGCAATAATTGCTATGTGTTTTATGAGGAAAGAATTTAAAGAGTTAAGGAGTTAAATGATTTTTATTTTAGTTATGGGACATTGATTTTTATTTATTATTAAGTTATACTTAAATTAGTTTCAAAAAAATTGAATAAAAGGGGGAAAGAAATGAAAAGATTAGTAATATTAACAATGATATTAGGAACAATGTCTACTATGGCAATGGCAAAAGGTGGATATGAGCAACAACTTAGTTTTATTCCAAAGATAGCTATTGGAGAAAATAGCGATGATATGGATTTCAAAGTACAAGGATTTGCAGGATTTAATGCAGACATCTTATATGGTGTTAATGAAAATTTAGAGATGGGATTTAATTTAGGGTGGAGTCAATATGATATGAATGATGGATTCAAAGAACTAGAAAGTTCTTTAGCTAAAGTTCCTAATGTAACAATATCTGAGAGTAAATGGGATAAGACTTTAGATAATTTAAGTTTGGTTGGTGTAGTAAGATATAATTTTACAGAGTTAGATCTAGTGACACCTTACGTAAGTGGTAGAGCAGGTTGGTCTTTCGGAAAAGCTAGTGGAAAAGCTAGTGGTCAGTATTTAGGAGCTGACTCTGATATAAAGGTAGAAGTTAACGGTAGATGGGTAGCTGGTGTTGCTGTAGGTGCTGAATATGAGAACTTTAATGTAGAACTAGGGTATCAAGTAACTAAGTATGAATCAACAGTTGAAGCTAATGTTGATATAGCTAACACAAATTTCAGTGAAAGTGGAAAGGATGAAATAGGGCTTATCTATGTATCTCTAGGATATAGATTTGAATAATAGTTTAAACTTAAAAAGGAGAAAATTCAATTGAATTTTCTCCTTTTAATATCAAGAAAAATATTTTTTCATAAAGATCTTAATTTATGACTATTTTGATCTAATGTTATGTTGCTTATTTTCCTTCAAAGTGTCTTTCTAATAAACCTTTGAATGCTTTTCCATGTCTAGCTTCATCTTTAGCCATCTCATGAACTGTATCGTGGATTGCGTCAAATCCTAATTGTTTAGCTCTCTTAGCTAATTCAAATTTACCAGATGTAGCACCGTATTCAGCTGCTACTCTTAATCTTAGGTTTTCTTCAGATGAATCACAAACAACTTCTCCTAATAATTCAGCAAATTTAGCTGCATGTTCTGCTTCTTCAAATGCAATTCTTTTATATGCTTCAGCAATTTCAGGGTATCCTTCTCTATCTGCAACTCTTGACATTGCTAAGTACATTCCAACTTCTGTACATTCTCCTGCAAAGTTAGCTTTTAACCCTTCGATGATCTCTGCATCTCCACAAGCTAATCCTTCTCCTAATTTATGCTCAGTTGCCCACTCTTCAGTAGCACTCTCATCATAAGCTACGAATTTATCTTTACCAGCTTTACATACTGGACATACTTCAACGTTTGAATCTAAGATCTCTCCACATACTGTACATCTTACTTTTGCCATTTTTAATCACTCCCTAATTTATTTTAATTTTTAAATTTGTATTGATTACAAAAATATAATAACTCGTTTACTAAATAATGTCAACAATTATTTTATAGGAATCAAAAGATAATAGACTGACTCAGGATTATCCATACCTAAATATGAATTATCATAGAGTTCAAAGGAATTTATGCCCCTTTCCATATCTGCTGTAATCTCTCCTCCTACCATTGTAAAGGTGAATACGTCAGTATAAAATTTTTCTATTGTTTCAGGATTCATAATCCCTTTGTAAGCAAATTTAGCATATTTTCCACCAGGGATAGTTATTTCTTTTTTTGTAAATTCTTTTAAAATAGGAGCATCTATATGGGCACAAGCTATATAATCAAATTCTTGAGTAATTATATCGAAATTTCTAGAAACACCATAGAGATCTCCGGCAACTTTATAATCAATAGATTCTACAAATGTCATCCATAAGGTATTAATAAGACCGTCTTTTTTATTTGTTGTTGTGATATGTTCTTCGATACCAAAACATTTTTGTTCTTTGAATTCTATATTTTCAAATTTCATCTTGCCTCCTAATTTAAGTACATATATTAAAATATCTTACACTATAAATATACTCTGATTTTTAAAAAATACCAAAAATAATACTTTTGACAATTTAAAATTTAGATGGTAAACTTTTAATATAGGGTATGGGGGTATATTTGGAATTTGGATTTAAAGGAAATAAGAATTATATCTTAATATTATTATAGACTTTACAAGTGTGTTATAACAATTAATATATATATAGAATATATGTTGGGCTAAAAAGCTCTCAAGGGGTGGGGAAAATGAAAACTACAACGATAAAGTTAACAGGTTTAGGATGTGGAAAGTGTAAGAAAAAAGTAGAAGAAATAGCAAATAATATAGATGGTATCAGTAAAGGGATAGTAGATTTAGAAGCGTCTACTTTGACCATTAACTATGAAAGTGATATTTTAGTTGATTTTGATCATCTAAAAAAAGAGATAATAAAAGCAGGTTATGGGATTCTAGAAGAGAATCAATCACACACTATAGATGTTAGTGAGAGCGTAGAGGTTAAAAAAGAGCAAGCTGTAACAAAAGATAAAAAATTAGTGACTCAAACTATTGAGATAGGGGGGATCACTTGTCAGGCATGTGTGAGAACCATTGAGACTAAGACAGGGAAATTAGATGGAGTAGAGAAGGCCAATATAAATTTTTTAACCAGTAAATTAGAGATAACTTTTGATTCTAAGAAGGTAACTTTAGGTACCATAAAGAAAACCATTGAATATGCAGGATATGAGGTTATAGAAGGAAAATTGATAGAAGATATAACACTAAAGATCGAGGGGATGACGTGTCAATCATGTGTTAGGAGTATAGAGGTAAACCTAGGGAAAGAACAGGGAGTAAATGAGGTCGTAGTAAATCTAACCACAGAAAAAATGAGAATAAAATTTAATAAAAAAGAGATAAAATTATCTCAAATCATAAAAAAAGTAGAGACTTTGGGTTTTAAAGCTATAAAGGATGAAAAAGATATAGATTTTGATAAGAAGAAGTTAGAACTCAAGAAAAAATGGTATGAATTGATAGGAATGCTATTTTTTGGTGGGGTAATACTATATATAGCAATGGGTTCTATGATGGGAGCATCACTACCTAATATTATTGATCTAGATGAAAATCCAATGAATTTTGCAATAATACAGCTCTTATTTACGATACCGGTAATATATTTAGGAAGAAGATTTTATTTGGTTGGATTTAAGGTTTTATTCAGAAATCCTAATATGGATAGTTTGATAGCCATTGGTACAGGAGCCGCTATATTATACAGTTTATATGGAACTTTTGAAATATATATGGGAAATATCATGATGGCACACCATCTGTATTATGAATCGGCAGTGGTAATCTTAGCTCTTATCTCTTTGGGGAAATATTTAGAAGATGTAAGTAAGGGAAAAACCTCAGAAGCTATTAAAAAATTAGGAAGTTTGAGACCTAAAATGGCAGCTATCATGAAAAATGGTGAGATCATAGAGGTAGGAGTAGAAGAGGTAGAAGTAGGAGATATTGTCCTAGTGAAACCTGGAGAAAAAATACCTGTAGATGGGATAGTTATAAGTGGTCAGACTAGTATAGATGAATCTATGTTGACTGGAGAAAGTTTACCTGTGAAGAAAAAAATAGGTGATAGAGTGGTTGGAGCTAGTATAAATAAAAACGGAAGTATTCAGATAGAAACAAAAGCTACAGGTGAGGATACTACCCTATCTCATATAATAAAATTAGTAGAAGATGCTCAAGGGTCAAAAGCTCCCATTGCTAGGATGGCAGATGTAATATCGGGATATTTTGTACCTGTAGTCATAGTAATTGCAATACTTTCATCTACTCTATGGTATTTAGCAGGAAAATTAGGATGGATAGAGTTAAATAATGATCCTAGTATATTTGCTCTAACTATATTTATAGCGGTACTCGTTATAGCTTGTCCATGTTCTTTAGGATTAGCCACTCCTACAGCTATCATGGTAGGAACTGGTATGGGAGCTAAAAATGGGATCCTTATAAAGGGTGGAGAGGCATTAGAAACTACCCACAAATTAGATTATATAATTTTTGATAAAACAGGAACTATCACCCTTGGAAAACCTGTAGTAACAGACATAGTAAAGGCCAAGGAAAATGAAGGAATAGATAGAGAAAAATTGTTACAGCTGGCTGGATCTCTTGAGACTCATTCTGAACATCCCCTAGGAGATGCCATAGTAGAAGAAGTAAAAAATAAAGAGTTGAAACTCTTACAAGTAAGTGGATTTAATTCAATAACAGGAATGGGGATAGTAGGAGTAGTAGAGGAAAAAACTATCTTAGTTGGAAATGAAAAATTGATGGTAAAAAATAAAATAGAAGTCTTGTCTCAAGATAAAGAAAAAATAGATCAATTAGCTAAACAAGGTAAAACACCTATGATGATTGCCATAGACGGTAAATTTAGTGGGATAATAGCAGTAGCAGACCCAATAAAAAAAAGCAGTAGAAAGGCTATTCAAAATTTGAAAAATATGGGGATACAGGTAGCTATGATAACTGGAGATAATAAAAAAACTGCAGATGCCATAGGTGAACAGGTAGGGATAGATATGGTGTTATCTGAAGTGATGCCAGAAGATAAAATTAAAGAGGTAAAAAAATTACAAGAGCAAGGATATAAAGTAGGGATGGTAGGAGATGGGATAAATGACGCTCCTGCACTAGCTCAGGCAGATATAGGAATAGGGATAGCCTCTGGAACAGATGTAGCCATGGAGTCAGCTGATATAGTACTCATGAAAAGTGATTTAAAGGATGTGGCTGTGGCTATAGAGCTTAGTCGTGCTACCATTAAAAATATTAAGCAGAATTTATTCTGGGCATTTGGATATAATACTTTAGGAATACCAGTAGCAGCAGGGTTACTGTATATATTTGGTGGCCCACTATTAAATCCAATGATAGCTGGAGGAGCCATGGCTATGAGTTCAGTTTCTGTAGTGAGTAATGCACTCCGTTTAAAGTTTTTTAAGAGTAAATATTGATTTTTGATCAAACTCTAAAGAGAAGAGCTTAGCTCTTCTCTTGTGTAACTTTCAAAAATTTAGGGTAATCAAAGAAATTATTTTTTTGATTTGTTAATTAAACTTTCAATTTTGTTTTTTAAGAAACTACTTCTTAAGAAACGACCAAATGCATAGCCTGTAATGGAAAAAATTAAAATTGGGATTATAACTGATGACATAAAAACCTCCTTAAAATATTTTAAGTGTATTATATTACTTTAACA
>Ga0316197_10001866_pt1 | contig 14985 bp, 9 predicted proteins | sample OudBiesiAoxic_MG_FD_204939 | JGI IMG/M metagenome (GOLD analysis project Ga0316197, IMG submission 204939) | Coastal sediment microbial communities from Oude Bieten Haven, Netherlands - site A oxic | ecosystem: Environmental > Aquatic > Marine > Coastal > Sediment | place: Netherlands...
CATCCGAAATTGATTCAGAATTTCCACCGGACGAGGATATGATAGATATTTTCCCATCCGAAGCTTTTAGAAACACCGGGATAATCTCGTCATCTTCTTTGGTAATATTAATTAGTTTTTTGTAATGGTTGGCATTCTTTAGTTCTATTTCGTGAAGCGCAGGATAACGTCTGGTAACTTCCATCATTTTAATAAAATCATCATTCTGCGAGAACAGGCCTTCCTTAGGGTTTTTCTCAGGGTCGTTCATCTCATCAGCACTGACAAGTCTGAAGGAACCATTTTCTCCTAATTGATCCTTAAACCTGTCAATGGCATATTCATTTATTTCAGGACTACCTGTAAGTGCCATTAAATATCCCATATCATTAAGCTCTATATCATCTGTAAGGGTGTCTGAATACACATCGGCCACCATGGCCTCTAGTCCAAGTTTTTTTGCCTGATCAATATTCGCATAGTTAGCATCTATCAAAACCACATGCCTGTTGTTCTTCTTCAGGTAACTGGCAAGAAGCCTGGACGTTTTGGATGCGCCTAAAATTAAAATTCCTTCAGAGTGTTTTAGAAATACTCCCACCCATTTTGCAAAGAGCCTGGCTGTTGTAGCGTTTAAAAGAACGGTCCCTAATACAATCATAAACACCAGCGGGGTAATATATTCAGCTCCGGGTTCGCCCTTTAGAAGCAATTTGGAACCAAAAAGTGATGCAATACCTGCAGCTACAATCCCCCTGGGGCCAACCCAACTTATAAAAAGTTTTTCATTCAATTTTAAACCAGAGCCTTTTGTGCTTAGAAAAACCCCAATAGGCCGAATCACAAAGACGATTACAAGGAATATCATCACAGTGTTCCAGTTGTAGATCAACTCCATATCACTGATGTTAATATTAGCCGCCAGCAAAATAAAGAGGATAGAAATAAGCAACACACTTAGGGATTCTTTGAAATACAACAGCTCTTTAAGGTTTGGCAGGTCCATATTGCCCATAACCATACCCATAACCACCACTGCAAGAAGACCGGATTCGTGTGCCAAAATATCCGATTCCACAAAAACCAAAAGGACAACAGAGAGCGACACCACATTAGACAAATAGTGAGGCACGTATTTCTTTCTGATAATAAACGCCAGCGCATGGGCGAAAGTGAAGCCAAAAGTAGTTCCAAAAAGTAAAATCTTACCAAAATCTATTAATGCTGTTTTTGTATATTCCTGTCCTTCGCCAACACTGATAAATTCAAATACAAGTACTGCCACCAATGCGCCAATAGGGTCAATTAATATTCCCTCCCATTTTAGAACTGCGGAAACATCTTTTTTCAAAGGAATATTTCGAAGGATTGGAGTAATAACTGTAGGACCGGTAACAACGATCAGAGCTGAAAATAAAAAAGATATTTTCCAGCTAAGGCCAAAAATAAAATGAGCCGCAACGCCTCCTCCAAAAAAAGTAACCAGCGTTCCCACGGTTATTAGTTTGGTAATTACAGGGCCTACATTTTTAATTTCAGAGCGTTTTAAGGTTAAGCCCCCTTCAAATAATATAATGCTTATTGCAAGTGAAAGGAAATAGTATAAGCCCTCTCCGGGGAAAAGTCCTTTTTCCCCATTCCATACTGGTTCAATGAGTTTAGAACCATCCTCTGTATATAAAGTAGCTATAGGCCCTACAAGAAGACCAATTAGAATTAGAGGCAAAATGGCTGGCAGTTTTAAACGCCATGCAAACCACTGTGCAATGATCCCTAAAATAATTATTCCGGCAAGTTCTAACATCTTTTTCCTTTGGCTTTAAAAATAGTAATTAAAATGAATACCGATTAGCAATAGATCAAGAAATAGAATTTCAAATGTTTATAACACATAAGTGCGGATAATAATTCAAGGACGTGCTTATTTGGAATTTTAATTCATCGATCATAATAGGTATATAAGTGTTATATTGAGGCAAAATACTCCTAATGAAAACGCATCCCCATCCTTTTAAGAGAATTCTATTCGGTTTTGCGTTTTCGCCTACGCTGGAAATAAATATTCTGGAAACCACCCGAATCACACATTTTTTTAATGCCAAATTAATTCTACTCCATGTTGGTAAAAAAACTGAGAAAAAATTAGATATTATAAATGCACTCCTGAAGAAAATTGACTTCCCGGATGATGCCATAGAAGTTCATTGGGAAGAGGGAAAACCAGTCTCAGTAATTTTGGAGGCCTGTACAAAATTTAATATCGACTTATTGGTACTAGGTGCGTTGCAACATGAAAATATGTATCGATTCTATGTGGGAAGTATAGCCAGAAATCTGACCCGAAAAGTAAACTGTTCGGTTTTGTTGCTTATAAAACCTTCGGCAGAACGCATGCCCTGTAAACATATTGTGGTAAATGGCCTGGATGCGCCGGAAACCCCCGTAGCCATATTGGATGCGTTCTATGCGGCATATGCATTTGGCGCACAACAGATTACCATTGTAGAAGAGATCAGTCAACAAGAAATTCATGTCACAGTTGAGGATGATCGATCCTTAATGAAAGCGAATATCGTGAAGGAAAGACTGAAGCACAGGGAAGAATCCAGGGTACGTAAAATCCTGAAAAGTCTGCCAGAGGCTTTTTTAAAAAACATCAAAATAAAAACACAAAGTATTTTTGGAAAAAGAGGGTATTCCATAGGCCATTACGCCGAAATAGTGCGCGCAGATTTACTGGTAATGAACGCCCCTAAGAAGACAGGTCTGTTAGATCGAATTTTCAGACATGACCTGGAATATATTTTATCAGATTTACCCACCGATTTATTGATTATCCGTAAATAACCTTGAGCGCCAAAACCAACAAAACCGGTATTATTTTTCAAACCCTGTCTAAAAATATTTTTTCAGGCTTTGTCGTATCTCTTATTGCACTACCTCTGGGCCTGGGATTGGCTTTAGCAAGTGAGGCTCCTCCTATTTCAGGCATAATCGCTGCAGTTGTTGGGGGGGTTATCGTTTCTTTGCTGGGGGGCTCAAAAGTTACCATTGCCGGGCCTGGTAATGGGCTGGTTATTGTATTGTTAGCTGCAATTGGCACCCTCGGCGGAGGTGATTTGTACCAGGGATACTTATTCACTTTAGCCGCCATAGTAATGTCTGGAGTATTGATGCTGCTTCTGGGATTTTTAAAAATGGGGCGTTTGGCCAATTTCTTCCCGGCTTCAGCTATTCAGGGGATGCTTGCCGCAATTGGAATAGGTATTCTGGCAAAACAATTTCATATTATGGTGGGCCATAACAATGAAACAGGAACAATCATTGAGTTATTGCTTGCAATCCCAAATGACTTTCTGGATTTGATAAAAACTGCAGACACTAATATGCTTTTTGCCTCAGGAATAGGACTAGTAAGTCTGTTAATCATGGTTTTCTATTCTAAAATCAGGAATAAGTACTTTCAGTTAATCCCTGCGCCTATGTGGATATTAATTCTCTCCGTTGGTCTGAGTTACTTTTATGCGCTTCTTGGCAAACCGTATCCAATTTCGGTAGATTACCTGGTGTCCATTCCTGATGATGTCCTGACTAATCTGGCCTTTCCGGATTTTGGAAGGATAATGGACAGAGAATTTATCCTTGCCGTCTTTGCTATTACCCTTATTGCAAGCATAGAATCCCTGTTAAGTATAAAGGCCGTGGATAAGCTAGATCCGTTAATGCGAAGATCTAATGTAAATAAAGACCTGAAAGCGCTTGGACTGGCCACCGTTATTAGCGGATTATTAGGAGGCCTGAATGTGGTAACCGTAATTGCCCGTAGTTCGGTGAATGTAAATAATGGGGCGACCAACAAGTCTGCAAATTTCTTCCACGCCATGTTTTTGTTAGGCTTTGTCCTTATTTTTCAAGAGCAGCTCAGGCGGATTCCCCTGGCGGCTCTGGCGGCCATTTTGGTGTATACCGGGTATAAATTGGCCAATCCTGAATCCTTTAGAAAAATTATACGGATAGGGAAAGAACAAGTGCTAATCTTTTTAACCACTTTAATCACCACATTATTTACAAACCTGATTACCGGAATAGCAGCAGGGATCCTGGTTGCCTTTATCATTCATATGATTATAAATAAAAGTATTTCCCTGTTCTTCAGTAATTTGTTTAAACCTAATATTCTCCTTTTTAAAGAAGAGGATGAAGGGAACTTTTATTTGAGCATAAAATATTTTTGCAGCTTCCTTAATTTTCACAAACTAAAGAATAAACTTGACGTAGTACCGGAAAGTATGGATCTGGTTGTCGATTTTTCAATGTGCAGTTTTGTGGATCACACGGTGCTGGAAGGTCTGGAGAACTACGGTGCTGCTTTTAATAAAAAAGGGGGAAGCATAGAACTCATTGGATTGGATAAACATGAGGCAGATTCCTTTCACCCCTTCGCTATTCGTAAGATTTTACCCGTTGCAGCGCTAAAACCAATTGAACGGTATTTTACAAAAAGACAAAAAGACCTCGAAGAAGCGGCCAGGGATTATGACTGGAGGTATATGGCTAAAAAGAACACCGATACTTTATTTTTAGAGAATTTTGTATTCTTCCACACCCGCGAAATTGCTTATTTCTATAATCTTTTAAAGGATGCTAAAAATGGCTGTAGCGTCTTTGACCTGGAGTGGACTGAAGGTGCTTTTATCGCAAAAGAAGTCGTTAAAACTACCATGATGCATATTAAATTAGATGTTGAAATCCCGATATTTACTCTGGATAAGGAAGGTTTGTTGCAATTAATTTATTCACTTGCAGGATTTAAAGATATCACCATAGAAAACCATCCTGATTTTAACAGGCGTTTTAACCTAAGTGGAGAAAATGAAAATGCTATTCTAAAACTCTTCACAGATGAAATGGTGTTGTTTCTTGAAAGCCATCCATATTATCATATTGAATCTAATGGTTCTTCTTTACTCATTTTAAAAAAAGAACGACTGCTGGGTGTTCAGGAAATTAAAAGAATGATTTATTTTGGGCAACAGCTGCATAATCTGGTACAGCATAAAAAGATTTCTTCTTGATTGTTAAAAACTACTAATATTGAGGATTTTCATTAGAGCTTTCGTTATTTTGCATCCGACTCAGAATTCATGAATGATCTTATATCCCATTGAAACCGGAAATTTTAAATTAGACGGAGGCGCAATGTTTGGCGTAGTGCCTAAATCATTGTGGAACAAAACCAATCCGGCAGATAGCAATAATATGATAGATATTGCAGCCAGAAGCCTTCTTATAGAAGATGGAAACCGGCTCATTCTTATTGATACCGGTTTAGGGAACAAACAATCCGATAAATTTTTTAGCTATTACTACAGATGGGGAAATAATTCCCTGGATGCTTCCCTGAAAAAAGCAGGGTTTAAGCGGGATGATATTACAGATGTGTTTCTAACGCACCTTCATTTTGATCATTGTGGCGGGAGCGTCCAATGGAATAAGGATCACACAGGCTATGAGCCTGCCTTTAAAAATGCGCATTTCTGGACCAACAAAGATCACTGGAATTGGGCCACCCATCCCAATCCCCGGGAAAAAGCTTCTTTTCTTAAAGAAAATCTATTCCCAATGGAAGAAAGCGGCCAGCTACATTTTATAGAAGGTGCAGAACATACATTTGTTAAAAACTCGGAGCTGGGGTTCGGAATTTTATTCGCAGACGGGCATACAGATAAACAGATGCTGCCCCATATCTCATATAAAGGAAAGACCCTGGTTTTTATGGCAGATTTAATCCCTACAGTAGGTCATATTCCCGTGCCATATATTATGGGGTATGATACCAGACCCCTCTTAACTCTTACGGAAAAGGCAGCTTTTTTAAACACAGCGGCAGACAATAATTTTTATTTGTTCATGGAACACGATGCCCATAATGAAATATGCACCGTAACACATACCGAAAAGGGGGTTAGACTTAATGAAAGTTTTACATTTAATGAGATCTTTAATTAATATACTAATTGGTTTATTTTTTATTTTTACACTTTGTTGCTGTAAAGATGAGCCACAGCAAAGCGAAGATTTTACTGCGGAAAATGCTTTTACTTCAGGTATTGAAGGGCCTGCCGTAAACGGAAACGGAGAACTTTTTGCAGTAAATTTTGCGAAGGAAGGCACCATTGGTAAAGTAAATAAGACTGGGGAAGGTGAAATTTATATTAGTTTACCGGAAGGGAGTATCGGCAATGGCATACGTTTTGATCTTGATGGAAATATGTTTATTGCAGATTATTTGGGTCATAAGGTTTACAAAATAAAAAAAGGTACAAAAACCCCTGAAGTATGGGCGCAGGATTCAACTATGAATCAACCCAATGACCTCGCCATTGGTCCCGGAGGGGTAATATACCTCAGTGATCCTAATTGGTCGGAGAGTACGGGCAAACTTTGGATGGTTACTCCCGAAAGGGAAATTTTGTTATTGGAAGAAGGAATGGGAACCACCAACGGAATAGAAGTAAGTCCGGACGGTAAAACCCTCTATGTGAATGAATCTGTACAAAGGGTAATTTGGAAATATGATATTCAGGAAAATGGAACACTAAACAACAAAAAGAAACTTATAAGCTTTACTGATTTTGGACTAGATGGAATGCGATGTGATATTCAGGGAAATCTTTATCTCACACGTTATGACAAAGGCACAGTAGCGATTATCTCCCCCTCCGGGGAGATTCTGAAAGAGGTGGTTTTAAAGGGAAAGAAACCCTCTAACATTGCCTTTGGCGGGGAAGACGGCCTTCATTGCTATGTTACAATGGCAGACAGAGGTTGTATTGAAACATTTGTAGCTTTGTCGCCCGGAAGTTATTATTCAAAAATGCATTACTAAATATAAATTTAATATGACTCTTAAACATTTAAAATTGGCCTTTTATGCCATTCTTACATTGTCTCTGGCAGGCTGCGGCAGCACAAACCTGGTATTGACCCCCTTGGAAAAAATTGATACAGTCCCTCTTAAAGTTTCTGAACTCACAGATGAAGAGAATAAATCCTGGGGGCACGCAGATTTAATTTCAGATACCATCCCGGGTATCAGCCTAAACAAAGCTTATACTGATATTATTAAAAATAAAAAAGGAAAAAAAGTAATCGTAGCCGTACTGGATGCAGGCATTGACCTGGGGCATGAAGATCTTGTTGATGTTATCTGGACCAATAAAAAGGAACGCCCCGGTAATGGTCTGGACGATGATAACAATGGTTATATAGATGATATTCATGGATATAATTTTTTAGGTGAGGCTTATAATGAACAAATGGAATATGCAAGGATCCTAAGGCTTAATAAGGGTGACCGTTTTGTTCAGGAAAAAGCAAAATTAGAGCTACAAAAAGAAGTTTCCACATACACACAAAACAAGCAACAATATGAACAGATCTTAAGTGTTGTAAAAAATGCGGATAATGCGATAAAGAAATACCTGGGTAAAGATTTCTATACCAAAAAGGATGTAATTGCTATAAAAACAGAAGATCAGGCTTTAGCTCAAAATGTGTCGGTAATCAGGCAAATGTATAGTATTAGTGACAGCATCCCTGATGTAATTAAAGAGTTTACTGAAGGAATAACTTATTTCACAGAGCGATTAAATTATCATTTTAATAAAGATTTTGACGGCAGGAAAATAGTAGGGGACGATCCTTATGACCTAATGGATTTGGGGTATGGTAACGGAAACCCTAAAAACAGGGTAAAAGATGAAAGTCATGGAACACACGTCGCCGGGATTATTGCCGCCGAACGCAACAACGGCTTAGGTGTAAATGGTGTTGCAAATAATGTTGAGATAATGAGCATTAGGGCTGTGCCCAACGGCGATGAATACGATAAGGATATTGCCTTAGGTATCCGTTATGCAGTGGATAATGGTGCGACTATTATCAATGCAAGTTTTGGTAAATCTTATTCCCTGAATTCTGATTGGGTATATGACGCTTTAAAATACGCTGCGGAGAATGATGTGCTCTTTGTTCATGGGTCAGGAAATGACGGCCTTGACATGGATGATTCTAACAATCTTGGATATCCAAATGACCATGATGGTAAAGGAAAAATCGAATTTGTAGATAACTTCATCTCAGTAGGTGCCTTAACTAAGGAATACGGTTCAGAAATGGTTGCTTCTTATTCTAACTATGGAAAAGTTAATGTTGATGTATTTGCTCCTGGAAGCCATATTTACTCAACAATGCCCGGAAACAATTACGAGTTTCAGGATGGTACATCAATGGCCGCTCCCATGGTTACGGGAATCGCAGCATTAATACGCTCCTACTACCCAAAACTTAAGGCTGCTGATGTAAAACGTATCTTAATTGAATCTGGCTTGAGTTCCAGTTCTTCAGTTATTTTGTCGGGGAATACTGAAAAAACCAAACCTTTTGACCAGGTTTCTAAATCAGGAAAGATGGTCAATGCCTATAATGCATTAATCATGGCGAGTAACATGTCTAAAAACTTATAAATTTATATTATATGGTTTTAAAGAATAAATATCCCAAATTAATTTTTGTCTTGTTAGGCTTTGTAATGGGTCTCCATGCACAGAAAAATCATCTCTCCTGGCAACAACATGTTGACTACAAGATGGAAGTGTTCATGGATGTTGAAAATTATCAATATACCGGCACGCAAAGTCTGGTTTACACAAACAATTCCCCCGAGGATTTAAGTCGCGTATATTTTCATATGTACTTTAATGCATTTCAGCCGGGGAGCGAAATGGATATTAGATTGCAAAATATCCAGGATCCTGATGGGAGAATGTTTACAAACGGCCAAAGCAGGATTGCTAGTCTTAATACGGATGAAATTGGTTATTTAAGGGCTTCTTCCCTAACCCAGGACGGTGAAGATGTTTCTTTCAGTCTTGAAGGCACCATTCTGGAGGTGAGTTTGGCAAAGCCAATTCCCGCTGGAGGTAAAAGTACATTTGATATGAAGTTTGAGGGGCAGGTTCCTATACAAATAAGACGTTCAGGAAGGAATAATTCTGAAGGTGTTGCGCTATCCATGAGCCAGTGGTATCCTAAATTAGCCGAATATGATTTTGAAGGCTGGCATGCAGACCCATATATAGGCAGGGAGTTTCACGGAGTCTGGGGCGATTTTGATGTTAAACTCACGCTGGATAAAAATTACGTTGTAGGAGGAAGTGGCTATTTACAAAATCCTCAGGAAATTGGTCATGGCTATGAAACGCCGGGAACTAAAGTGAAAAAATCCAGGGGTAAAACGCTTACCTGGCACTTTAAAGCTCCTATGGTGCACGATTTTATGTGGGCTGCAGACCCTGAATATATCCATGATTCATTAAAGATGGATAACGGGCCTACATTACATTTCTTTTATAAGAACAAACCAGAGCTTCTTGAAAATTGGAAAAATTTACAACCAAAGACTGCAGAAGCCATGGCCTTTTTCAATAAAAATATTGGCACTTACCCCTATGATCAATATTCAGTAGTACAAGGGGGAGATGGCGGCATGGAGTATGCTATGAGTACACTTATTACGGGAGAACGTAAATTTGAAAGCCTTGTAGGTGTTATGATTCATGAATTAGCACATTCCTGGTTTCAACACGTATTGGCAACCAATGAATTAAAACACGCGTGGATGGACGAAGGATTTACTCAATTTATTTCTAGTTTATGCATGAATGAGGTGATGAAACAGGAGAAAGACAATCCGTTTGAACGCACCTATAACAGCTATATTTCTTTAGTACAATCAGGGAAAGAACAACCTCAGACAACGCATTCAGACAGATACAGGTTTAATTCAGCCTATGGTATTTCTGCTTATAATAAAGGATCTATATTTTTATCCCAATTAGGATATGTTATAGGACAGGATAAGTTAATGGAATCACTTAGGTCTTACTATGATAATTTTAAGTTTAAACATCCTATCCCAAATGATATCAAAAGAACGGCTGAAAAGGTGTCTGGTATAGAGTTAGACTGGTATCTTGTAGATTGGACAGAAACCACAAATACTATTGATTATGGAATAAAAGAAGTACAAGCTGAAGGTAATAAAACCAGGATAGTCTTAGAAAGAAAAGGCCTTATGCCAATGCCAATAGATATTCTGCTGGTTTATGAAGACGGAACGAGAGAAACTTTTTATACTCCATTACGCATTATGAGAGGGCAAAAAGATAACCCTTACCCTTCTATTAAGAGAACAGTTTTACCAGATTGGCCCTGGGCTTATCCTACTTTGGAGTTTGTTATTGATAAGCCCGTTAGCTCTATCAGAGCCGCGGTAATTGACCCGTCACAGCTAATGGCTGATATTAACCTTGAAAACAATATTTGGCAAGCTTCGGAGTAAGTGGGGTTACCTGGCGGGAGGAAACTTCTAAAAAATATTTAGTTTTTATACCAAAAGGTGTCTTTGTACATTTCATTTTTTGCGGTTCGCTCCCGGTTATTTAAAAGTAAATGTGTTTCGTCGACCATTCTGTTCCTATAACCTAAAAGGTGAAAAAACGGTTTATTAAAGAACCTGGCTATTTTTAAATTTACCTTAAGCTTATCACGAGCCTCATTTGACCATGAAACTCCCGGAAGTAATGCCAGAAAAGAATCAAATTTTATTCTGCGCAAAAATGCCGAAAATGACAATATCCATCCGGGTATTTTGCGAATAAGAAAAAACCCTTCTTCCCCCTGAACCTGATAGAGAGGCATAAAAACTATAGTGTCTTTATATGCGGCAATCTCTTCTCCATTATAATTGGCCATTGCCCTGCCCTTCCGCAATTTATCAAAACTGCGAAAGCCGGGTAACATCTCAAAGTTATCAGACTCAGTAATGCAATGTCTGTGAATTACTTCATAGAAAAGTGTATTTCCCTTTGCCGCCAAACTAAGTTGGTCGTGATATTTTTTATAGTCAGGCAATTGTTCTTTAGCAAGCACTCCGCAATAAATCATGGTCAACCAAATAAAGGAAATTGTATTTGTTACCGCGTCTGCTGTAAAGTGTTGCCCGGATTCAAAACCTAAGGATACATATCCTTTTTGATTGATATAACTTAATAAGGGTCCTTCCAGATATTCTTCTATCCCAAGGATTACAGGAACAGGAAATAAACAAGCAAATTCCCGGTTTATTAAAGCGTCATTTATTGTAATAAATGGCAATGTGGGGCTGGAAGTGGTATGAAAATCAATAAAGTAGAAAGGAGGGGATTGAGTCTCAAATATATCTGAAATCAGCTGATGAATTTCAGATAATTCATTTTCTTCAACCGAAAGCTCTGATTCGCTTCTCTGTTTAATCTCGTCTATTCTGGAATGTGTCCAAATGCGATTTAAATCATGTTCTAAAAAGCGTTTCTTTTCCTGCAGGGCAGGCAGATTACCTCTAATTCCAAAAATGGATCCCTTTAGATCTCCTTCACTTGTCTTCAATTGCCTGAAAACTTGTTCCAGAGCTTCAACCCCTGAAGGTTCATTTCCGTGAATTCCTCCAAATAAAACCAAGGTAGGGCCCTTTTCCTTGCCGGAGATATGGCCAATTATTCTTTTGGTTTTCAGTTTTTCGATGGACTTAGTTTGGATTTGATTCATGAATCATAAATCATTGGTTGTGATAATTCCGATTAGCTTTTTTCCTTCCACTACCGGTAAGCAATTAATGCCATTAGAGTTCATAAGTTCTGTGGCCTCCTGCAATGGTGTTTCAGCGGTTGTAGTAATCAAATCCGTGGTCATTAATGAGCTAATGTTTTTTTTAAGTTTAGCCGGGTTCTCCATATAATTTTTTACATCGGTCCAGGTTAGTAGTCCACTTAAATCAAGATTATAGTCTAATATTGGAGCATGGTGAATGTTTTTCCAAAGCATCATTTTTAAAACCAATTCTGCGCTGTCATTCTCCTGTGCGGTCATTGTTTTTCTGTTCATCCGATCTTTTACCTTAAGTTGATCTTCAGGAATTACATATTCATCTCCCCTTGGAAGTTGCCAAATATCTACGGGATAGCGCTTTTCCTGTCGCTCGTACATCGTGGCAACCAGAATCTTAAGTGCGTCTGGTATTTTATAATTTTCTTTGAGTTTGCGGTATGATTTAACCATCCACCTGGAACCATTATTTGAGCGAATTCTATTCTCAATAATAGATAAGTACCGTTCTGCGTCTCTTGGCGCAACACCCATACTGTAAAGCCCTCGGAATGCCATAGGCAAAAAGTGATCTAGTAGTAATTCCTGGCTGCTGATCAATTTTCCGTCCCATTGAAATTGTGCTGCCATACCATATCTTGCGGCGTTGAAGAAATTGCCTTTTACATCTTTAAAATTCATTTTACTATGAACTTCATCGAAGGCTTTTGGCCTTCCCATCATTACCCCTACCCAAAGCATCATATTTGCAATTTCATCACCTGTGGTTGGGCCCGATGGCATATATCTATTCTCAATTCTAACGTGGGGTACATTGTCTGTTACCCCGTAACAAACCCTGTTCCATTTATAAATTGTGCCATTGTGAAGGGCTAATGCCCTTAATTTTGGCGTTTCTCCGTTTTTAAGCAAGGTCATGCTATCGGTATCAAAGTCGGTAGTTAAAAGGCTTCTGAATCTGATCACAGCATCTTTATAAAAATCCGCTACAGATCCTCTAACCCAATCATTACCAAAACCTACTCTGGATTCCTTTTCATTGAGAATGAAAGTACTTGCTCTGGTATCAACACTTTGAGTAAATAAGGCAATTCGTGTCTCTTCCCATAATTCCTGGCCCAGCAACAAAGGAGAATTGGTACTTATAGAAAGTATCGGCCCTGCAATTGCCTGTGCCCAATTATAAGTGTCGGCAAAATTATCTGCATCAATCTGAAGATGCGATTGGAAGCTTGTATTACAGCCTTCATAAAGTATGGTGTTATGATGAAGGTTTACCTCGTCTACTCCCTTTATATGCAGCTCTATATCTTCCTTCCTGATATCTTTAATCGCCTCGTTTAAAACCCGATATCGTTTTAAGGGGGTCATATATGTAGTTTGCAAAAACTTCGTGTCTACGGTAGGCAATATCCCGGTTAGAATAACTTTGGTGCCGTGTTTTGCTGCGCTTGCTTTGGCTTTCACAAGCAACTCTTTTAATTGTTTGTGCAACTCAGAAAAACATTGCTCATTTAAGATAAGAGGATCCAGGTTGATTTCCAGATTATAAAGCGTTAACTCAGAAGTAAAGTGAGCGTCATTTATATCTTCGAGAATTTTATCTGCTTTATTTGTAGGTTCCCAGTTTTCATCAACAAGACAAAATTCCTGCTCTGCGCCAATGCGCACAGGCCTTTTTTTAAACATTTTATTATCCAGCATATATTCAAGCGCTTCAATATCTGTAAGCAACTGATCAATATATCCAACTTTGTCCTCGTTCCTGGTAAGTTTTTTTACATTCAATTCCCCCATAATAAGTGGTGTTTAGGCGTATAATCTTGAAATATAATCCAATGCAAGATAAAATCCTAGCTGGGAGATAAATATGATATTTATCATACTGACCGAGCATGATTTTTATTGTTTAATTTAGCGGCGTTATGTCCTCAAAATTTCCAAAAAAAGAAAAATTAAAAAGCGAGAGCCTTATTCGCGGTATTTTTGAGGAAGGAAAATCTATTACCAGCTACCCTTTAAAGTTAATTTATTTAGACATAAAAACCCCTGCCAAAACAAAAGTTCAATGCGGGGTTGCTGTACCAAAAAGAAATTTTAAAAGTGCGGTAAAAAGAAATAGGATTAAAAGATTATTAAGGGAAAGCTACAGGCTAAACAAAGAACAAATTTTTAACAACATCGAGGGAAGCTTTGCGTTTCTATTTTTATACCTTGGAAAAGAAATACCTGAATACGAAGAGGTAGAAAAGCAAATGCAGGTAATTCTAAAACAATTTTTAATAAGAGTAACTAATGAAAACCCTATTAAGTAAAAAAGTGCTGATACCAACGCTAGCGGTTGTTATGCTAGTCGTTGGAAGTAGTTTTAAAAGTGATTTTTTTGAAATTGCTAAACAGATAGAAATTTTTACCACCCTGTTTAAGGAATTAAACATGAATTATGTAGATGAAACCAATCCTGCAGAACTTATGGATACCGCCATAAAAAACATGCTGGATGATCTTGACCCTTATACTAAATTCCTTAATGAGCAGGACGTAGAGGCTTATAAAATAAACAACGCGGGGGAATATTCCGGAATAGGTTCTTTAGTCCGTTCATATGATAGCAAACTGGTAATTATTGAACCATACAAAGGTTATCCGGCAGATAAAGCAGGTTTAAAAGCGGGAGATGAAATCATTAAAATTGGAGACATTTCCATTTCAGATTTTAAAGATGATGCAAGTGAACTATTAAAAGGAGCCAACAATACCAAAGTAGAAGTAACCTACGAAAGACAAGGTAAAACCAATACAACTATAATTGAAAGAGAGGCCATAGAGGTTGATGCTGTTCCTTTTTACAACATGGTAAATGAAAATACGGGCTATATAGTGCTTTCCAAATTTAATGCAAAGGCATCTTCCCAGACAAAGGCAGCTCTTCTCGATTTAAAAGGGAAAGGTGCCGAACAAATTATTTTAGATCTAAGAGGAAATCCCGGAGGGCTCTTATCTGAAGCAATTAATGTTACAAATCTCTTTGTGCCCAAAGGAGAGCTGATTGTAACTACCAAATCCAAAGTAAAAAAATTCAATCGTGAGTACACAACAAAAAATCAGCCTGTAGATGAAGACATCCCATTGGTTGTTTTAGTTAATGGGGGAAGTGCTTCGGCTAGTGAAATTGTTTCAGGAAGTTTACAGGACTTGGATCGAGCCGTAATTATTGGGGCGCGAAGTTTTGGCAAAGGATTGGTTCAACGACCCCTCCGGCTTACCTATGGCACTCAATTAAAAGTTACTATCTCCAGA
>Ga0316197_10001867_pt1 | contig 14971 bp, 13 predicted proteins | sample OudBiesiAoxic_MG_FD_204939 | JGI IMG/M metagenome (GOLD analysis project Ga0316197, IMG submission 204939) | Coastal sediment microbial communities from Oude Bieten Haven, Netherlands - site A oxic | ecosystem: Environmental > Aquatic > Marine > Coastal > Sediment | place: Netherlands...
TAGGGGACGCTGGCACTGACGCCGGCACTGACGCTGGCACTGGCACTTGGCACTTGGCGCTGGCACTGACGCTGGCACTGGTACCGGTACCGACGCTGTGGCGCGAGCCCGAAGGGCGAAGCCCGGCGCAACGCGCCGCCAAGCCCAAGCGAAGCGCAGGGTGCGGCAGGGAGGACTATGGGTGGGGGTGGGCGGGCGGTGTAACTAGATGCTGTAGATGCCTAAGGCGGAACCGGTCGAAGCTCGATGTTGATCGTCGTCACTCCCCTCGGGAGCTCCAGCTCCATGTCGTGCGGGAAGTGATCCTCGGCCTGCACCGTCATCAGATGCGCGCCGGGGGCCAACGCCTTCGGTTCCTGCGAGAGCACCGTGGCCCGTCCGAAGTAGTGCCCGTCGATGTACACCGAGGCGTTTGCCGGAGTCGCGACGACCTGCAGACGCGCGGGCTCCGGTGCAACCGTACTCTTCTTCGCGCAGCCCAAGGCAACGAGGGCCAGGGCGAGAGCGGCGACCCTCACTCCCATTCGATCGTCGATGGGGGCTTGGACGAGATGTCGTAGCAAACGCGATTGCAGCCTCGGACCTCATTGATGATCCGGGTCGAGACGCGGGCCAGAACCTCGTGCGGAATGCGCGCCCAGTCGGCCGTCATACCGTCTCTCGAGTCCACCGCGCGAACCGCGATCGCGTAGTCGTAGGTCCGTTCGTCGCCCATGACACCGACCGTCCGCACGGGAAGGATCACGCAAAACGCTTGCCAAATTTTATCGTAGAGATCCGAGGCGCGAAGCTCTTCCATGAAGATCGCATCGGCTTCTCGAAGGATGTCGAGCTTCTCTCGCTCGATCGCGCCTGGGCAGCGAACCGCGAGCCCCGGACCCGGAAATGGATGACGCCAGAGCAAGTCGTGCGGCATACCCATGGCCTCGCCGACCTCGCGAACCTCATCCTTGAAAAGCAGGCGAAGCGGTTCGATGAGCTCGAGGTGAAGGGTGTCCGGGAGGCCGCCCACGTTGTGGTGACTCTTGATGACAGCGCTCGGACCCTTGAACGACAGGCTCTCGATCACATCTGGGTAGAGCGTTCCCTGAACGAGGTAGCCCACATCTTGCAGCTTCTCGGCCTCACGCTGGAAGACATCGATGAACACGCGCCCGATGATCTTCCGCTTCTTTTCAGGATCGGCCACCCCCTCGAGCTGATCGAGAAACTCGTCGGCCGCATCGACGTGAATCAGCCTGAGGCCGAAGTGATCGCGGTAGGTGTGAACGACACTCTCGGCTTCGTCTTTTCGGAGCAGGCCGTTATCGACGAAAATGCAGGTTAGCCGATCGCCGATCGCTTTGGACACGAGCATCGCCGCGACCGATGAGTCCACGCCGCCTGACAAGCCGCAGACCACTGCGCGTTCACCAACCTGACGGCGAATCGAATTGACGCTCTGTTCTACGAAGGAACCCGGAGTCCAGTTCGGCTTGCAGCCCGCCACCTCGAATAGGAACGCACGAAGCATCTCCACGCCGCGCGGCGTGTGCGCCACCTCGGGATGGAACTGCACCCCGAATATGTTCCGTTGCAGATTCGCAACAGCGGCGAACGGGCTGCTGGAGGTTCGCGCGATCGTCTCGAAGCCAGGGGGCAGGCTTTCGACTCGATCGCCGTGGCTCATCCAAACGTCGACGTGGGAGCCAGCCTTGAACCCGTGCAACAGCCCCTCGGGCTTGAGCACCTCGAGTCGCGCTGGTCCGTACTCTCGCTCATCGGCGCGTTCGACCTTGCCGCCGAGCAAATGACTGGTGAGCTGCATGCCGTAGCAGATACCCAAGACGGGAACGCCGAGGTCAAACACGCCCGGGTCGACGCTGGGCGACCCCTCCGCAAACACACTCGCCGGCCCGCCACTCAAAATGATCGCTCGAGGCTCGATATCTCGAATCTCCGCGAGTGAATAGGTGCACGGCTGAATCTCACAATAGACGTGCTGCTCCCGAATCCGCCGAGCGATGAGCTGGGTGTACTGCGACCCAAAATCGAGAATCAAAACCCCATCAACGATCATGCGGGCGGGTCTAACATGGGGGGTCGGGACGGTCGAGGGAGGGCGGGGGGTGTGGCGGTGGGGGCGGCTTCATACCGGGGCTCGGAAAAACCCCCCATAAGACAGCCGGCGGCAGCGCGAGCCGGAACGGCGAAGCCCGGCGCGAACGCGCCGGCAAGGCAGAGCAAAGCGAATGCCGCGCCAGGGAGGATTACGGGTGGGGGGGGGGGGGCGGTGTAATTAAACCTGACCAGGCCCCAAACCGATCAACCACCCCCCACCACATCGGCGGCAGCGCCTAAACGCCCCTCAACTAACCCTGTAGTTCGGCGCTTCCTTCGTAACCATCACATCGTGCACGTGACTCTCATGCAGCCCCGCCGGACTGATTCGAACGAACTGTGCGTTCTTCTGAAGCTCGGCGATCGAGGGATTCCCCGTATAGCCCATGCCGGCGCGCAAGCCGCCGACAAGCTGATAGAGCACCGTCGACAATGGCCCGCGATAGGGTACGCGACCCTCGATGCCCTCTGGGACGAGCTTGCCCACGTCCGATACGTCTGCCTGCGCGTAGCGATCCGATGAACCTTCGCGCATCGCGCCGAGCGAGCCCATGCCGCGATACGACTTGTAGGTTCGTCCCTGGTAGAGAACGAGCTCACCGGGCGCCTCGTCGGTGCCGGCGAAGAGCGAGCCGATCATGACGCTCTCGGCGCCGGCGGCAATCGCCTTCACGGCGTCGCCCGAATATTTCACGCCGCCGTCTGCGATGATCGGAACGCCCCGCTCTCGCCCTGCGCGCGCGCAGTCCATGACGGCGGTCACCTGGGGAACGCCAATGCCGGCCACGACCCGCGTGGTGCAAATCGAGCCAGGGCCCATGCCCACCTTGACCGCATCGGCACCCGCATCGATCAATGCGATGGTTGCGTCGGCCGTCGCTACGTTTCCGGCAACCACCTGCACGTCGGGGTACTGCGACTTCGTGTCCCGCACGGCGTCGATCACACCCTTTGTGTGACCGTGCGCGGTGTCGATGATTATCACGTCGACGCCTGCACGCGCCAAGGCCTCGGTTCGCTTGTCTCGATCCGGACCCACGCCGAGCGCGGCGCCGACGCAGAGCCGACCGAGTGAGTCCTTGATCGAATCCGGGTAGCGGTCCGCCTGCAGCAAGTCCTTGATCGTGATGAGGCCGACGAGGTCGCCATCGTCACCGACTACCAACAGCTTCTCGATGCGGTGCTTGTGCAATAGCTCGCGCGCCTTGTCTTGCTCGACACCGGGCGGCACGGTCACGAGCTCCTTGGTCATCAGCTGAGCGACCTTCTGATTGAGGTTCTGCTCGAAGCGAACGTCGCGGCTGGTGAGAATGCCAACCGGCCTAGTACCCTCGACGACGGGCAGGCCCGAAATCTCGTGGCGACGCATCAGCTCGAGTGCGTCGTGGAGCGACTCGCCGGGGCCCACGGTCACCGGGTCGACGATCATGCCCGTCTCGGCACGCTTCACCTTGGTGACCTCGAGGGCCTGGAGCTCGGGGCTCATGTTCTTGTGCAGGATGCCGATGCCGCCTTCACGGGCCATGGTCACCGCGGTGCGCCATTCGGTCACCGTGTCCATCGCGCTCGAGGCGAACGGAATTCGAAGCTCGAGCTCACGCGTAAAACGAGTCGAAACGTCGGCGTTCGCGGGCAAAAAATCCGCGTACGCCGGAACGAGCAACACGTCATCAAAGGTGAGTGCTTCCCGTAGGATGCTGTCAGTCACCGGAACCTCCAGAGGACCCTAAAAATTGGCGCGGAGTATAGCGCCCCGGTGACGGCACGCTAGTAGCTGCGAGGAAAGTCCTGAATATCCACCTGGTCCAGGGCGAACCGGATGAGAGCGCTCCTGCTGACCCTGCGATGGCCCTGCTTTTTGAGCTTTGCGACCATCTTGTCGAGCTGCGCCAGATCTTCCTTGTAGAGGGAGATGCAAATCACGTCGTAGTGGTCGGGCTTCTTCGCCTTCTTGGGTTTTGCCCGGCCGCGCTTCCCCGGCCTGTCGCCATAGAAGCTGTCGCGCAGAACCGCGCTCACCTCGTCTTCTTCTAAAACGTCCCGTACCCCTGTTGTTTCACGTCGCTTCATGTGCCCACCCCCTAAGATGCGACCGAGAGTGAAGCTCGCATCTTCGCCCTCTTGCCGGTAGCGGCAACGGCGGTCACCCGTTGCACCAAACGCATGTAGTCCTCCGCGCCATGGCTCTTAGGAGCGTATTCGAAGATCGTCTGCTTCGCGCTCGGGGCCTCACGGAGTTTCGTGTTGATTCGGATCGGATCGTAGCAGCGTCCCTCGAAGTGTTCACGAAGCGTCAGAATCGCCTCTCGTGAAATCCGATTGCGCACGTCGAAGAAGGTCGGCAGGACCCCGAGAAGCTCCACATCGTGCTGAAGCAACTCGCGAACGTTGCGAATCGTTCGCAGGACTTGCTTGACACCGATCAAGGAGAGGTAGTCGCAGGCGACCGGAACCACGACAGAGTCCGCGTACACCATGGCGTTCTGGTTCATCAGCGAAAGCGCCGGTGCGCAGTCGACCACGACGGTGTCATAGTCTCGACACGCATCACCCAAGCGCTCGCGCATGATCCGGTCACGATTCGGGCGCTCCGCAAGAAAGAGCTCGGCAGCAGCAAGCGACTCGTTGGAGGTCAAGACGTCGAGCCCCTCTCGAACGGGCACCGCGACGTCAGACGCCTTCGCGCCGTTCACGAGCACATGGTAGAGCGTACGCTGACCTGCGATCCCAAGCGAAGCGCCAACATTACCCTGTCCGTCCGCATCGATGAGCAAGACACGGCGCCCCGACTCGGCCAAGCCCGCGGCGAGGTTGATCGACGTCGTTGTCTTGCCGGTGCCGCCTTTGTGGTTGAACACCGCAATGCGCTTCGGCGCCGCGCGGGTCAGTCCCAGCTCGCTGTGGCGTTGCTCTCCCCGCTCCCGGCATCCTGTCGAGCAGAAGTACTGGCGACGCCCATCGCTCACACTCATTTGATAAGGGTATTCGATCTCGAAGGTCGCTCCGCAGGTGTCGCATGCGTGGATGCCATCGACCCCGAGCAGCAGTTTCTGCTGACAAGCCGTCGAGCAAATATAGAGGTACTGCCCGTTCTCCTCGCGAACCTGGTAGCGAAACCGCGCCTCGAAGGTTTTCTCGCAAACATGACAAGTCGATTGCATCACCACTCCCCGGAGTTACCGAAGTACTTCCTGAAGTGGTTCAACCAGAACGCAGCAAGCCGGTCAAAAAACCGGATGCAATTTCTTCGCTACACGTCGAGCTCTACGGCTTCGGCCGCTGGAGCCTGTTCCATGATGAACTGGTAGCGCGGCGCCGGATCCTTGCCCATCAACTCGCTGAAAACCCGATCGGCCTCTAGCTCGCCATCGATCATGACCCGCAGAGCCCTGCGTCGATTCTTGTCGAGCGTGGTTTCCCGGAGCTCGTCGGCAGTCATTTCGCCTAGCCCCTTGAAGCGGCTGATCTCGACCTTCGCGTTCGCCGGCGCGGCGGCAATGATGCGGTCGCGTTCTTCGTCATCGAGCGCCCAATGAACCTGCTTGCCGATGTCGAGTCGATAGAGCGGTGGCTGCGCCAAGAAGACATGGCCGGCCCTCACGAGCCCGGGCAGCATCCGAAAGAAGAATGTCAGCAAGAGCGTTGCGATGTGGTGCCCGTCGCTGTCCGCGTCCATCAGCAGGAAGACACGTCCGTATCGCAGCTTTGAGATGTCGAAGTCCTTGCCAATCCCGCAGCCGAGCGCGCTCACGATGTCTTGAAGCTCGCGGTTGCCGAGAATCTGCGCCTGGGACGCGCGCTCGGCGTTCAGAACCTTTCCACGGAGCGGAAGGATGGCCTGGGTCTTGCGGTCTCGCCCCTGCTTCGCGTTCCCACCCGCGCTGTCACCTTCTACGAGGAACAATTCGCTGTCGTCGGGATTAGTACTCGAGCAGTCGGAAAGCTTGCCCGGCAGGTTCAAGCGATGGCTGACGGCCGTCTTGCGGGACACCTGCTGGCTCGCCGCGCGGCTCGCGGCACGCGCGCGCGATGAAATGATCACGCGGGCGATGATCGACTCGGCGACGGTCTTGTTGTTGAGCAGCCACTGCTCGAACGCCGTGCGTACCCAGGACTCGATCTGCGCCGTCACCTCGGGATTGTTGAGCCGGTCCTTGGTCTGCCCCTGGAACTGAGGTTCCTCCACGTAGACGCTCAGCAGCGCGACCAGCCCCTCGCGTATGTCTTCAGCAGTAATCTTCACGCCTTTGGGCGTGAGCTTGTGCGTCTCCATGTGGTTGCGAATCGCCTTCGAGAGCCCCTGCTTGAACCCGTTCTCATGCGTGCCGCCCGAACCTGTCGGGATGCCGTTGGCGTATGAACGGATCAATTCGTCCGTACCCTCGGTCCATCGCAAGGCGATCTCGAGTCGCGGCTCGCCGTCGCTTTCGGCGGTGAACGCCTCCGCATGCACCGATGGGTTCCCCCGCTCAGCGATCAGTTTGTCGAGGAAGTCGACGATGCCACCCGGATGTTCGAACTCTTTGCGCTCGCCGCTCTTCTCGTCGACGAAGACGATCTTGAGGCCCCGATGAAGATAGGTCTTTGCCTCGAGACGCTCGGCCACACGCTTGGAATCGAAAGCAGCCCGCTTGCCGAAAATCTCCACGTCGGGCCGGAAGTGAATGGATGTCCCCCGCTTGCTGGTCTTTGCTCCGACCTTGAGCTTCGCAGTCGCTTTGCCGCGCTTGTATGGCTGCGAGTAAGTCTTACCCCCGCGCCAGACCGTGGCGGTCAGCTCCGAAGAGAGCGCATTGACGACCGACGATCCCACGCCGTGAAGACCGCCGGCTACTTGGTAGCTCTTCCCTTCGAACTTTCCGCCCGCATGAAGCGTAGTGAGGATGAGCTCCAGCGCTGACTTCTTGAACTTCGGGTGCCTGTCCACCGGGATGCCGCGCCCATTGTCGGTGATCGTCGCTCCGTGATGATCTTTGTCCAGCGCCACCTCGATGCGTGAGGCATGCCCGTTAATCGCCTCGTCCACGGAGTTGTCGAGAATCTCCCAGAGCAAATGGTGGTAGCCATGGGCGTCGGTCCCGCCGATGTACATCGCAGGCCGCTTGCGGACCGGCTCCAAACCTTCGAGAACATCGATGTCTTTGGCGGTGTACGCCACTATTCCTCCGGAAACATGGGAACCTCGGGTTCCTGGTAGACTTCGCCTTCGACCTGGCCGCGGGTGAAGAGCTGAAAGCCCTTGCCCCCCCGGGACACGATCTCGTACTTGCGAAGCGTGATGCGGTACTCGCTGCCTCCGTCGCGCTTGGCGATCAGAACGTCGTCGTCATAGGACAAGACCCGCGCTGCCAAAACCTCATCGCCCTTGGCCAACTTGATCAGCATCACGCCCCGACCTGCGCCGGCCAGCAACGAGACATCATCGGCTTCACAGACCAGGGCGCGTCGCTCCTTCGTCACACAGGCGACGCAGTCCTCTTGGAAGACAGGCGCCACATAGATCACTTCGTCACCTTGTTTCGGTCTGGTGAACTTGCGGCCCGAACGAGTCGACGGCTCTCGATGCCCGCGAAGCGAGAAGCGTAGCGCAAGGCCTCCCCGAGTGACGGCGATGGCATACGGCTCCTCGGGCTCTTCGGAGTCCTCGTCCAGGGGCGGCACCTCCAAGAAGCGCGGGTCGAAACCCATGGCTCCGACGATACGCTCTCCGTCCGCCATCTTGAATAGGGTCTGAAGCGGTGTACCGTGCCCGGTCGTCGCCGGAACATCGACGAGGCGGCTGACGTAACAGACGCCGTGACTGCTGAAGAACGCCACCGTGCTCTTGGTTGAGCCGGCCAGAACCGCCAGCACCCGGTCGCCCTTTCGCACCCGAGTCGAGGCCACGTCCTTCACTCGTTGCTGACGTTTGACCCAGCCCTGTTCGGTGACGACGACCATCGCGTCCTCGTCGACGATGAACGCCTCTGCGTCGAACTCGGGCTCGTCGAGCTTCCCGCTGATGCGGGTTCGGCGGGGGTCCGCGTAGGTGGAGGCGAGCTCCTGCAGCTCGGCGCGCACCAGCTTCCAGCGTGCGGCCGGACTCTTGAGCAGCTTCTGCACTCGGCGAGCTTCCTTTTGTTTCTGCTCTAGCTCGGACCGAATCTCGAGAATTTGTAGCTTTGCCAAGCGGTAGAGCTTGAGCTCGAGGATCGCATCCACCTGCAGCTCGTCGAGCGCGAAGCGCTTCATCAGCTTCTGGGCTGCGTCCTGCTTGCCCTCCGACTTGCGGATTATCCGAATCGCCTCGTCGAGCGCATCGAAGACGATGACGAAGCCTTGGAGGATGTGGATGCGCTTGAGGAGCTGGTCGAGCTCGAACTCGAGCCGCTTGGTGACCACCTCCATTCGGAAGTCTAGGAAGTGCCGAAGGATGGCCTTGAGGCCGATGCGCTGTGGTGCAGCCACCTCTGGGTTCGAGGTCGGCACCAGGCAGGTGAGGTTCACCTGCACGTTGGTCTGCAGGGGCGTGTTCTTGTAGAGGTACGCCATGATCAGCTGCGGGTCGGCGTCCTTCTTCATTTCGCAGACGATGCGGCAGTCATCGGTGCTCTCGTCGCGGACATCGAGCAGAACGGGCAGCTTCTTCGCGATGATCACGTCGGCAATCTTCTCGACGACGGTGCTTCGTTCGACCGAGTAGGGGATCGAGCGAATCACGATCGATGGATTTCCACTGCGCGGGTTCTCGGTCTTCCACTCCCCGCGGAGCTTGAGCGAGCCCTGCCCGTTCTCGTACGCCGACGCCAGCTCGCTCGTGCTGCTGATCAGCTCGCCACCGGTTGGGAAGTCGGGTCCCTTCACGAACTTCATCAACTGCTTGGTCGTGAGGTCCCCGTCGATGAGCGCCACGCAGGCCTGAATCACCTCCGACAAATTGTGAGGTGGAATAGAGGTTGCCATGCCAACCGCAATGCCCTGCGAACCATTCACCAGAAGGTTTGGAAAACGCGCAGGTAGGACAATCGGCTCGAACAGCCGGCCATCGTAGTTGGGCCGAAAGGCGACCGTCTTTTTGGCAAGCTCGACCAGGAGCTCGTCCGAGAGCTTCTGCAGGCGGGCTTCGGTGTAGCGCATGGCCGCGGCCGAATCGCCATCCGGGGAGCCGAAGTTGCCCCGCCCGTCCACCAGGGGCTCACGCATGGTGAAGGACTGGGCCATCCGAACCAGGGCATCGTAGATCGCGGTGTCGCCGTGTGGGTGAAACTTACCCATCACGTCGCCGACGATGGCCGCCGATTTGCGATGCTTGACGTCGCTCCGGAGACGGAGCTCGTTGAACATCGTGTACAGGATTCGCCGCTGCACGGGCTTGAGCCCATCACGGACATCGGGCAGCGCGCGCGAGGTGATGACGCTCAGCGCGTAGTTGAGATATCGACGCTGCGCTTCGACGACGAGCGATGCGTCCTCGATGCTATCCATGGGTAGCTCAATCTGGGGAGCTCCCTTCTTCTTGCGACGCCGCGCCATCCGAAAACCTGCTCGCATGTAGCAGCCTCGCAAAAGGCAGGGCAACTATTGCGTCGGCAGAACTTCGAAAGGATCTAAGATTTGTCTTCCAGAGGCCAGAGATGATTCACGGGCTTGGCTCCCCTTCCCACTGCGAATGCATGGGCGAGCGCGCCGCCGAGCCAGGCCTTGGCGCCCTCGACCGCGGTCGGAAGGTCGACCCCGAACGCCAGTCGAGACGCGATTGCTGCCGAGAGCGCGCAGCCGGTTCCGTGAAATCGACCGGGGACGAGCTCGACGGCAGCGAACACACGGACCTCTCCGTCGAAGAGAAGCAGATCGCTGCCTCGGTCAGCCCCTTGCAGGTGACCGCCCTTGATCAGAACCGCGGCTGTACCAAGGGCGGCGATCCGTTCGGCGGCTCTGCCGGCGTCATCGAGAGTACGCACGGGCATCTCGGCCAGCAGGGCTGCCTCCTGCGCGTTCGGTGTGACCAGCGTGGCCTGCGGGATGACCGAGTCTTTGTAGGCCTCTACGATGTCCCCGGTTGACAGCGAGGCCCCCCGACTCGGCAACCAGACCGGGTCGACCAGCCAGCCAAACTCGGTTTCGTTCATGATGGAACCCAAGAGCCGTGCCACCTCCGGAGAACCGAGCGCGCCGGTCTTGGCTGCAGCCGGCTCGATATCTGCAAGCAGGGTCGCGAGCTGGGCCCGAACGAGGTCCACCGACAGCAGCTCGACCTGCTCGACCGCGCGGCTGTCCTGCACCGTAATCAGAGTCGGTACCGCTGCTCCGTAGGCGCCGTGCTGTTGAATCGTCTTGAGGTCCGCCTGCAGCCCGGCACCAGCTGAAGGGTCAGAACCGGCAACCGTCAAGACGATCGGAGGGGCCGAAGTCATGAAGCTTCGAGGGTCTTGCGGCAGTCGAGCAACGCGAGCCTCGCAGCTTCGTCGATGCTGGGGAACTCGAGCCCGAGCCCCTGCAGTGTTTCGCGGACGATGCGGGCGACTTCGAGGCGCATGTAGGGCTTGCTGTCGGCGGGGACCGCGTACCAGGGCGCCCAGGGACGCGAGGTTTCGTTGAGCGCGTCTTCGAACGCACGCATGTAGTCGGGCCAGCGGTCTCGCTCTTTGACGTCGCCAGGGTTGAACTTCCAGTTCCTGCTCGGATTGTCGATTCGTTCGAGCAGGCGGCTCTTCTGTTCCTCCAAGGAAACATTCAGAAAGAACTTCACGATGATGGTGCCGTTGTCGGCGAGGTGCTTCTCGAAGTTGCGAATCGATTCGTAGCGTTCGCTCCAAAGGGTTTCGAGATTCAGCCCGGGCAGGCGCTGAGCACCAAGGAACTCCGGGTGCACCCGCACGACCAGCACTTCTTCATAGTGGCTGCGGTTGAAGACACCGATCCGGCCGCGTTCAGGCAAGCGCCTGGCAACCCGCCAGAGAAAATCATGGTCGAGCTCCTCGTCCGACGGCGCCTTGAACGACGACACCTGAAAACCGGCGGGATTGACGCCGGTGAACACGTTGCGAATCGTGCCGTCCTTGCCGCCTGCATCCATGGCCTGGAACACGAAGAGCACGGCATGTTGATTATCGGCGTAGAGCTTTCGTTGAAGATCGTAGATCTCGCCGGTGTGCTCGCGGCGCTCGTCCTTCACTCGGTCCTTGTCGACCTTCTTGCTGGGCGCCGTGCTTGCTTCGGCGATTCGAAAGCTGCCGTCGAAGGGAACCTGAAACTCGCTCTTCGGCGCACTCCATTTGCGGGTCGCGGTCATTCGACGGACTATACACCATGACCGCGATCTCAGCTGAAGACACGCACCCCAGAAAACGCGTCGCCGTCGAAGACAGCGAGATGTCCTACGTCGACACGGGCGGCGACGGCCCCATCGCGGTATTCCTCCATGGGAACCCGACGTCGTCATACCTGTGGCGAAACGTCATCACGGAGGTAGCTCCAAGCGCACGCTGTCTCGCCCCCGATCTCATCGGCATGGGAGACTCGGGTGAAAGCTCGAGCGGGTATCGTTTTGTCGATCATCGCCGGTACCTGGACGCATGGTTCGACGCGGTGGTAGGCGACAAGCCTGTCTTCCTGGTGATTCACGACTGGGGCTCCGCGCTCGGATTCCACTGGGCCCATCGGCAAAGCGACCAGGTACTAGGCATCGCCTACATGGAGGCCATCGTGCGCCCACTCGAAAGCTGGGACGATTGGGCCGAAGCGGCGCGGAAGATCTTTCAAGCGATACGCTCCCCTGCGGGCGAAGAGATCATCTTGCAGAAGAACGTGTTCATCGAACGCATCCTGCCCTCGTCGATCATTCGAAAGCTCAGCGACGAGGAAATGAGCCGCTACCGCGCACGTTTCACTGAACCGGGAGAGTCACGCCGGCCCACCCTCACCTGGCCGCGCCAGATCCCAATCGGCGGCGAGCCCAAGGACGTCCACGACATCGCCGATGCCTATTCGAAATGGCTGCAATCGAGCGATTCACCGCCGAAGCTCTTCGTAAACGCCGACCCGGGTATCATCCTGATCGATCGGCAACGCGAGTTCGCACGCCGACTCCCGAACCAAGAAGAGATCACGGTGAAGGGGCTTCACTTCATTCAGGAGGACTCGCCGGCCGAGATCGGCAAGTCGGTCGCTGGCTTCATCCAGCAGAACGCTTGAGCGCTAAGGAAGCGCTTCGGGGTTGACCCATTCGTCGGGGGGCCGCTTGCACTGTGGGCGTCTTCCGGCTTTGAGCGCCTTCTCGTATTCCTTCATGGCCTTGGGAAGGTTGGCTCGAAGGCGTTGAATGCGGGTCTGGTCGGAAGGGTGCGTAGACTGCCACTGAGCCGGTGCCTTCCCACCGGCCTGCGCCATCGCCTGCCATAGCGTGATGGCCTCGGCCGGGTAGAAGCCCGCCCGGGCCATGAAGATCTGCCCGACTTCGTCGGCTTCGCTCTCGTGCTTTCGGCTAAATGGCAAGAGCACGCCGAACTGGGCACCTACCCCGAGCCCACCGACGATCAATTCGTGGTACTCCGGCGCCGCCGCACCGGCTGCCACGGAGGCCGTGCTCATGGCGGTATCCGCCAAGATCGACTGCGACATGCGCTCATTGCCGTGACGCAACAGGACGTGGCTGACTTCGTGGCCGATCACCGCGGCGAGCTGCCCTGGTGTCGTTGCGATGTCGAGCATTCCGGTGTGCACTCCGATCTTCCCGCCGGGCAGCGCGAACGCATTGGGCGTGGGGTCATCGAAGACCAGGACCTCCCAGCGACCGTTGTTGGGGCCGTGCTCCGCGGGAATGACCTTCACGATCGCGGCGGCGATGCAGCCTACGTAGTCGCTGAGCGCCTTGTCTTGGCTGATCTTGCCTTCCTTTTTCAAGCTGGCGAAGGCGGCAATGCCCATCGCATCCATCTTGTCGTCATTGATGAGCGTGAGCTGCTTGCGCCCAGTCATCGTCGTCGAACAGGCCGCTACGAAGAGCGATACGGCCAGCGCCAAAACCCCGATTCTCACGCAGCTCTTCTAGCACCATGCTAGGCTACCCGCACGCATGACTCAGCACGCTCAACCGGAGTTCCCTGGCGCGCGCATGCGGCGAAACCGCCGCACCGACTGGCTGCGCCGCCTCACGCGAGAATCCAAGGTCACCCCCGACGACCTCATTTGGCCCGTGTTCGTCCAGGAGGGCAAAGGCGCCCGTACGGCTGTCCCATCGATGCCGGGGGTCGAACGACTGAGCATCGACCTATTGGTGAAAGCCGTCGGCGAAGCCAAGGCTCTCGGAATTCCCGCGGTCGCTGTCTTTCCAGTGACGCCCCCGGAGCTCAAGACTCCGAACGGCAAAGAAGCCACCAACGCCAACAACCTCGTCTGCCGCACAGTCCGCGCCATCAAGGACGCACACGACGACATCGGCGTGATCTGTGATGTCGCACTCGACCCGTACACCACGCACGGCCAAGACGGCATCGTTCGCGATGGCGAGATTCTCAACGACGAAACGGTCCGGGTGCTCTGCGAGCAGGCCATCGTGCAGGCGCACGCCGGCTGCGACGTGGTGGCCCCGAGCGACATGATGGACGGTCGCATCGGCGCGATTCGCACGGCGCTCGATGCGGAGGCCCTCGAACAGGTCAACCTGCTCGCGTACTCGGCCAAGTATGCCTCGGCGTTCTACGGCCCTTTCCGCGACGCCGTCGGCTCGGCGCAGAGCCTCGGCACAGCGGACAAGCGAAGCTACCAAATGGACCCGGCGAACGGCGACGAAGCGCTCCGCGAGGTCGCCCTCGATGTGGCTGAAGGCGCCGACATGGTCATGGTCAAGCCGGGGATGCCCTATCTCGATATCGTCCGCCGCGTGAAAGACGCTTTCGGTCTTCCCACCTACGCCTACCAAGTCAGCGGCGAATACGCGATGCTCCGAGGGGCCGCCGACCAGGGCTGGCTCGACTGGGAGAAGGTCATCCTCGAGAGCATGCTCTGCTTCAAGCGCGCTGGTGCCAACGGAGTGCTGACCTACGCGGCGCCCGAAATAGCCAAGCTCCTGGGCTAATACCGGCTCCCGTTCCCGGCTCGAGTCGCGGTTTCTGGGCTGGAGCAGGTCTACGGCCCCTTGGCTTGCCCGGCATCGACCCATGTGCCAAACCGCCCGTTCGCAGAACGAGGAGTCCCTGAATGTACCGATGTGAGCTTTGCAATCGAGTGTCGCGCCCCGGAGAGCGGGCGACGAAGGTGGTGACCGAGCGTCGGCCCGCCGAGTACCCGAGCCGCGGCAAAGCACAGAAGGGTCGCGCCGCCAGCCGGTCGAAGGCCCAGGACGATCCGGGCGGAGCAGGCTACGAAATCGCCAAAGAACGCATCGCTTGCTCGGTGTGTGCGCAGGAGTACCTCGCGAAAGAAGCCGCGCAAGAAGCCGAAGCGCTCGGCATCTAACGCAGCCCCAATCGCCCCGAGTGTGGTAAGTCGGCTCGATGCAGTGGCCGATCTCCATCGTCGTTGGATCCGTCGCCATGGGCGCCCTGGTCGGTCTGATCGCCCCGGGGCGGGGCCGGCTCCTCGACGCGATCCGCACGTTCGCGATCGTGTCCTCGGTGGCAGTCGTGGTCGGCCGCCTCATTCCGGACGCGATCAGCGCTGGCGGTCCGCTGGTCTTGATCGCAGTCGCCGCGGCCTTCCTTGCGCCCTGGCTGATCGAACGGGCTGCCCACGAGGACCCAGAGCACGATCACTCCTCGACTATGGGTCTCGAGCTCAGCTACTGGGGCCTGATGATCCACAAGCTTGGCGACGGCCTGGCACTCGGCTCGTTCACCGGCGAGGCGCACGCCGGCCATCACCACGGTGACGTGCTCACCGCCATCGCCGTGCA
>Ga0316197_10001868_pt1 | contig 14970 bp, 12 predicted proteins | sample OudBiesiAoxic_MG_FD_204939 | JGI IMG/M metagenome (GOLD analysis project Ga0316197, IMG submission 204939) | Coastal sediment microbial communities from Oude Bieten Haven, Netherlands - site A oxic | ecosystem: Environmental > Aquatic > Marine > Coastal > Sediment | place: Netherlands...
GATCCGATCTACATCATCGCGGGATTTGCCGGTGTTGTCGGGCTTGCGCTTTTACTTCTGCAGCCGCTCCTCGCAGGGCGTTTTTTGCCCGGTCTTCGCGGACCGAGGGTCTTGCGCGTTCATCGCACTACAGGGGGCTTCCTCGTGTTGGCTGTCGTTGTGCATGTTCTGGCACTTTGGATCACGAGCCCGCCAGATGTCGTGGACGCACTGCTCTTTGTATCCCCGACCCCTTTCTCGGCGTGGGGTGTTACTGCGATGTGGGCCATTTTTCTGACAGCTCTTCTGGCCATCTTTCGCCGCAGGGTAAAACTAAGCCCTCAATCGTGGCGGGTGGCTCATATGTCGTTAGGCATCATTATAGTCGGCGGCACAGTCGTCCACGCCCTGCTCATCGATGGCACCATGGAGTTTTTGTCCAAGTTAGCGCTATGCGCTCTTGTGATCTGGGCGACCTTCAAAGTGGCGCTGCAACAAGTTTCTCGGGGTCGACAGCAACGTCGCTGATACACGATACGCGACGCCGGCGACTGGATCCGTGACGCAGGCAGGCGCATATCTGAATATTGCTCCCGCACTTTATTTTCTGAAGCTTACCCATCGCGTGCCGCGGGAAATCCAGAAGCAACACGAGCCTTTGCAGGTGTTTGAGCCGCGCAAGTAATGCAGAGAGTTTTTTCTTGAGCGAAACACAATCCAGATTGGCGCCCTTTTCACCTACCAAAACATCCACAACAAATTGCCAAAGTCAGGGTTTGGTATGCCACTCACCGCACTTTGCAACACGCCAAGTTCTACTGTCACCAACATCTCAGTGTGCTTGGCGTAGATAGAGAGGTCGCCCGAAATCATAAGATATTTATTGCGACCAGCGATATGGAGATATCCATCTCTATCTATTCGCCGCAGATCAAAGGCCGTGTAAAAACCGCTCTTTCGAAGATATTCAGCTGTTTTTCCGGGTATTTGCAATTAATTGGCAGACACAGTCGGTCCGCGCATTTGGAACGCGCCCCGGCAAAGGGAAACCGAAGATAGCTGCGCCATAAATCCCCCCGTTCAACGGTAAAAAGACGAGACCTGCTTGCGTAGCCAAACAAAGGTTCGCGTTATGCGTCCCAATTGTCGATGGCATGCACCGGTTCGTAAGCAATGATACCGGCGGGAGCCTTCCCGTTTGATCGGCGATAAACCCAGAACACAAGGATTGAACCACATAGAAAAGAAGTGTTTGGCTCTCTGGCGGGCTTGAAACACCTGTACCAGTTCCCAATTATGGCAGTTTAGTTTTAACGCGTCGTACCAGATTGTTTGAGGGTGCGCGCCATTACACTCAACACATCATAAACTTCGCCTGCCGCGGGATACCACTGTGCCACGTCCTGTCCTTGTTGCGCGACGACGACGTCATCGCCGCGCGCAGCCGGCCCTGTAAGCGCGTCCTTTGGCCCTTGTGCAATCACATTCTGACATGTCGCCTGTAGCAATGTGGCATTCAAGTGCTGTGCAACGTCCTTTGATACTCCGGCAGAGGCCCATGCTTCTTGCGCCATCGCCTGCAAAACCACCGTGAAGTTGTTCGAAATCACTGCAGCCGCATGATAAAGGCTTTTGCGTTCGGGTTGGATATCAAAAAGCTGCGCGCCCATGCGCTGGAACAACTGCCGCACCAGCGGCAGTGCTGCCGCGTCTCCTTCAACGCCGCAATAAATCCCTGCGAACTGTTCTATTGCCATTTCCGGATCGGCAAACGACAGGACGGGATGGGCACTTGCCAGATGCCAACCCAACGCCCTGAGCGGTGCCAACTGCTCTGCATTAAAAAAGCCGCTGCAATGAAACGCGGCAGGCGATGCCCCCGCAGCTTTCTGCAACCCGGGAACCTTTGACATCTCACGTGCGGCGCTTGCAATTTCGGTATCCGGAACCGCAAATATCCACAAATCAGCCGGTTGCATATCTCCATAGCGTCGGACAGCCCGCCCCGCACCTGCCGCCGATACAGCATGCTCAGCAGAGGCTATTCCAGAACTTGCCACGTCCTGAACCTGATATTCAGGCAGTGCGCGCAAAAGCCCCAGCAAGGTCTGGCCCACGCGCCCTGCGCCGACAAGATTAACAGTCGTCTGCGTCACATCACATCCCCACCCACAAAGAACCAATCCCAAATTTCTCTTTATCCATGAACAACAAAATGAGCAAAATAACCACCCTGACGCAGCTGAACAAAAATGACGGAAGGTGGATGCCCCTTCGATAATAAAAAATCAGGCACAAACAAAAATCTGCAGATATAATTGGAAAACCCAGTGTGCGTCTGTAAACAAAACACATGAATATTCTGTACATTATGTTCGACCAGTTGCGGTTCGATTACCTGAGCTGCGCGGGCCACCCGTTCATCAAGACACCAAACATCGACAGGCTCGCGGCGAAAGGGGTGCGTTTTACCTCTGCCTACACCCAGTCACCGGTCTGTGGTGCCGCACGGATGAGCGCCTACACAGGCCGCTATGTCAGCAGCCATGGCGCACAGTGGAACGGGCACCCCTTGCGCGTGGGGGAACAAACGCTGGGCGATCATTTGCGCGCGGGCGGTGTCGGGTGCTGGCTGGTTGGCAAAACGCATATGAAAGCGGATGCCGAGGGCATGGCAAGGCTTGGCCTGTCGCCCGACAGCGTCATCGGGGCACGCCAGGCCGAGTGCGGCTTTGACGTCTGGTGCCGCGATGACGGCCTGTGGGCAGAAGGGCCCGGCGGGTTTTACGACAAAAAACGCAGCCCCTATAACGCGTATCTGAAATCAAAGGGTTATGGCGGCAATAATCCATGGGCAGATTTTGCCAATGCAAGCAGCGACGGGAACTCGCTTGCCAGCGGCTGGTTTATGAAAAACGCCGCCTTGCCGGCCAATGTCGACGAAGCTGACAGCGAAACGCCATGGCTGACATCGCAAGCCATAGACTTTATAGAGCAGGCCCAAGGAGATTGGTGTGCGCATATCAGCTATATCAAACCGCATTGGCCCTACATTGTGCCAGCCCCCTACCATAACATGTACGGCCCTGATGACATCATGCCGCCCGTACGCTCGGACAAGGAACTAGAGGCACCGCACCCGATCTACAAAGGCTTTGTAACTGGCCAGATCGGGCAGAGCTTTTCACGCGATGAAGTCCGTGAAACGGTCATTCCCGCCTATATGGGGCTTATCACGCAGTGCGACGACCAGATGGGCCGCCTGTTCAATTATTTGGAAAAATCCGGTCGCGATCAGGATACGATGATCATTATCACGTCCGATCACGGCGACTATCTTGGGGATCATTGGCTGGGTGAAAAGGATCTGTTTCACGCCCCTTCAGTCAAAGTGCCCTTGATTGTCTATGACCCGCGCCCTCATGCAGACCAGACCAGAGGCAGTACCTGTGACGCTCTTGTGGAAGCAATTGATGTCACCGCCACAATCATTGACGCCGCCGGTTGCGAAATACCGACCCATATCGTCGAGGGACAGTCTTTGATGCCATATCTCAAGGGGCTTAAACCCGACGCACCACGCGACTACGCCGTCAGTGAATATGACTACTCGCGCCATCCTGTTTGTGCGGAACTGAACATCGCGCCGCGCGATGCGCGTATGTTCATGGTCGCCACCCACGACTGGAAACTGGTGCACTGCGAAGGTGGGATCAGACCAATGCTGTTCGATCTTCAGAATGATCCCGACGAGTTGTGTGATTTGGGGGCGGACGCATCGCACAATGATATCCGCGCTGAGATGTATCAACACCTGCACGCATGGTCACTGCGCATGTCCCAACGGCTGACGGTATCAGATGACGACATTGCACATGCAAAACGTGTGGGCGATCAAACCGGTGTTTTGTTGGGGCTATACGATGAAACCGACATATCAGCTGATCTCAGTGCAAAATATCGGGGGCCCATGCCACCACGCAGCCAAGACTAAACGGGATCGGGCGTCGCTTGGGCTTCTTTGGCTGCACTCAAGGCGTCGCGCAGTATCTGTCTGTCGCCTATGTGGTTTGCGAGGATCAAAATCAGTCGGGCGTTTAACGCATCGCTTTGCACGTCGGTCAGCCCGTCGTGCGCAGCCAACAGCTCATCATAAAATCCGTCAGGGTCAGAGATGTTGGGTGAAAGGTTCAGGCCCATTGTTCATGTCTCCAGTGCGCATGCTTTGCGCATAGCTGCTTCAATATCGCCGGCTGTTGCATACGCCCAGCGCGCCGCAATATGTTGATCGGGCCGGACAAGGTATATGGCCTGTTTCGCGTCACCCAAGTACCTAACGGCCAAAGCGCCGGTGGGATCATCCGTCTCGGTGCTCAAGGCAATCGACACGACCTTGATGCCGCCGCTATCACCCAAAGAGGGTGGGGGCGTGTTAATCGCAAGTATCGCGAAATGCCCTGTGAGGGCGTCCAGCAGATAACCACAGTCCAACGGCGCATCCACGCAGGGCGCACCAACACGGGTTTGAGCAGGTCCTTTCAGACTGTCCGGTCCACCAAGCGACAGACCGTCATAGACACAAGGCACCGACAAGCGGCCCGAATTCACCATGGGTCGTGCAAAGGGATAGCGCCGTGCCAAGGATAGCACCGCATCGCGGAATACCTTGCTGGTTCTGCTTTTCGGCGTCAGAAAGTCAGTCGCTCTGGTCGAGTTCAGGATATTTTCGTCGGCCGCGTATTCTCGTTCTTCACCATAACTGTCGAGCAGCGTGTCGGGGGCCAGCCCTTTCACCACCAAATCCAGCTTCCATGCGAGGTTGTCTGCATCCTGCACACCCGAGTTTGCGCCACGCGCCCCAAAAGGGGACACCTGATGCGCGCTATCACCGGCAAAAAGCACCCGCCCGTGCCGAAATTTTTCCATCCTTCGGCACTGGAACGTATAGATCGACGTCCATTCCAATTCATAATCCGGCACATATCCTGCCTGACTGGACAGCATAGCGTCGACGCGGGCACGAATGCGGTCGGAGTCCAGTTCCGCCGCCCTGTCGATGTCCCAGCCAAGCTGGAAATCGATGCGCCAGATGTCGTCGGGCTGTTTGTGCAAAAGCGCAGACTGGCCGCTGCCTTCAAACGGAGGGTCAAACCAGAACCAACGCTCGGTTGGAAAGGCCGCTTTCATTTTCACATCCGCGATCAGGAAATTATCCTCAAAGACGCGGCCATCGAACCGCAAGCCCATCATCTCCCGCAGGGGTGACCGCGCGCCATCGCAGGCAACGACATAATCGGCCAACACAGCATAAGGCCCATCCGGCGTCTCGATCTCAAGCCTGACATGGTCTTCTTTCTGCGCAAGCCCCGTCACCACGTTGCGGCCACGGATTTCAGCAGGTGCATCTTCGGCTTGAGCTTTGCGAAGCGCGTCTACGAGGAATTTCTCGAAATAGGGTTGCTGTAAATTGATGAACGCAGGGTTCTTGTGGCCTTCTTCCGGCAACAGGTTGAACTGAAATATCCTGTCGTTGCCGTGAAAGACCTTGCCGACATTCCATACGACACCTTTTCCCACCATATCGCAGCCCGCGCCCAAGCGGGCAGCAATCTCCAGCGTGCGTTTAGAAAAACAAATTGCCCGCGATCCCTGCCCCACACCTTCATGATCGTCCAACACCAAAACGGCAGTCCCGCGCTTGGCCAGATCCAACGCGACGGCAATCCCGACCGGACCACCACCGACAACGACGACAGGATGGCTTTGCGCAGATTGATCTTGCGCTGCAACCTTTTTGTAAGGGTAGAGCGTATAAGCGAGTTGATAGCTGGCCCCTATCATGTCGTACCCTTCCCGCTGCGGCGCGTTAGCCTTGCAGTTGCTCCCACATCTCCAAGTCCCGCTGGTCCGTCCATATTCGTGGATGCCAAATTCCCCGCGCCTCGTCATAGGCGCGCGACACATTGAAGGGCAGGCAGTGTTCGTAAATCGCGTAGTCGCTGAATTTCGGATCACAGGCTTCGCGCACGGCGTCCCATGCGTCTTTGAGTGACCCGCCTTTCATGGCCACCCTTTGCGCCGGCCGGTACGTGCTGTCGACGAAATCACGTGTGCTTTCGATGGCCCTTTGTACGGCAGCGGGTCCAATTAATGCCGCACCCCGTCCCGGTGCGATGGCGTCCACGCCGTAGGTTGCAATATTATCCAGCGTGCCGCCCCATTCATTGAAATAACCGTCGCCGCAGTAGCAGGCAGAATGATCCTCGACGATATCACCCGTAAACATGACATTCTGGTCTGGCACATGGATGACGGCGTCACCTGCAGTATGCGCGCGCCCGATGTGTTTGATATCAACGCGTCGGTTTCCGAGGTAGACTGTCATCGCATCACTGAAGGTCGTCGACGGATAAGTAAGGCCCGGAATACTCTCATGCCCTTCGAAAAGCCTTGGGAACCGCTGGAATTCGCTGTCCCAATCTTCCTGACCACGCTCAACGACCATCGCGCGGGCCGCATCTGACATAATTACCTGATCTGCGTCATAGGCCGACGCGCCGAGCACGCGCACGGCATGGTAGTGTGTCAGCACTAAATGGCTGATCGGCTTGTCTGTGACTTCGCGCACTTTCTCGATGACCTTATGCGCAAGCCGCGGTGTCGCCTGAGCTTCGATGATCATGACAGATGTATCACCGATGATAACACCGGAATTCGGGTCCCCTTCGGCGGTAAAGGCCCACAAACCATCACCGATTTCGTCAAACGTGATCTTCTTTTCAGTCATGTCCCCTTGGGACGCGAATGCCTTGACCATGAGAGGCTCCTTATTCAGTTACACCCGCGCCTGCGACGGGTGCTGTGGTTATTCGTAGCGGGCGTATGGATCAGGCAGAGCGGGCAACAGCGTGCCCGTGCAGTCGCCGAAACCGACTTGGTATCCGTCCCCGATCGCCGCGCCCTTTAGTGTTAATGTATCGCCGTCTTCGATAAAGCAGCGCGTCTCGCCAGATGGCAGCGTGATCGGTTCGCGGCCTGCCCAACTCAATTCAAGTAAAGAGCCTCGGTTTTCCCTAGCCGGTCCTGATATCGTCCCCGACCCCAGCAGGTCGCCCACCCGCATGGCGCAGCCCGACGTGGTATGATGAGCCAATTGTTGTGCCGCTGAATAATACATCTCTTTGTAATTTGTCCGCGCAATCGTTGTGGCGTCACGCCCTTCAGGGGCAAGCGTTACCTCAAGGCCTATATCAAACAGCATCGGACCTTCATCTTCCAGATACGGTAGTAATTCATGGGTACGCGCGGGCGCTGTGCTGCGAAAAGGCTCAAGTGCTGCAGCCGTGACAATCCAAGGACTGATGGTTGTGGCTGTGGCTTTGGATTGGAACGGGCCAAGCGGTTGATATTCCCATGCCTGTATGTCCCGCGCCGACCAATCGTTCAGCAACACGTAGCCAAAGATGTTCTCATACGCCTCGCCCACACTCAGCGGGCCAGCGCTGGATGTGCCTACTACCGCCCCCAGTTCAAGTTCGATGTCAAAGCGTGCCGAGGGCGCAAACCGTGGCACAGCATCTTCCGGACCTTTGATCTGCCCCCAAGGCCTGCGGACATCTGTGCCAGACACAACAACAGATGATGCGCGCCCATTGTAGCCGATGGGTATGTGTAGCCAGTTGGGCGGCAGGGCGTTTTCGGCCCCGCGAAACATCGTGCCCACATTGGTGGCGTGGTGCCTGCTTGCGTAAAAGTCCGTATATTCAGACACGGTAAAGGGCATGTGCAGGGTTACGGCGGACAAGTCGACCAAACAAGGTTCGACCCTTGCGCGGTCCGAACTGCCCAGGGCAAGCAACCGGGTGAGACACGCGCGCAATTCGGCCCATTTTATTGATCCAAGTGCCATAAACGCGTTCCAGCACGCTGACGAAAAAACACCCTCGAATGAAATGACACCAGCAGCTTCAAGTGCGCGCAAATCCAAGACTTTGTCGCCGATAGCAACACCACAACGCAGCAGGCCATCCGACGTAGAAAACACCCCGCAGGGTAAATTGTTCAGTGGAAAAGGGTTTTTGGGACTGTTTGCACTTGCCACCCAGCTTTGGCGCAACGTCATCTGCCGCTCTCCCTTTTCGCGCGCATGAAGCCCCCTGGCCGCCTCATCCTCCGGCCAGACGCCGCATCAGGAAAACCTCGGCACCCTCGGGGATTTCCCTGGACCAGTCGTTACGATAAACCACGCCGTCCACAACAACGGCCACCTCGTTTCTGATCGGGCCGCTTAGTGCCGGATAGCGTTCTTGCAGGGCGCGCAACACGTCTCGTATCGTCCCTGCTTCAACCGTAAGTGTCTTTTGATTGTCCGCCAGAGGCACAAGGCCACCCCAAAGCGTGACCTCGACCATTACTTACCCTTTTCAGCATTGAGCGCCGCCAGAATGCGGGGCGGTGACATCGGAATATGGGACATGCGCACGCCTGCCGCGTTCGAAACCGCGTTTGCGATTGCCGCAAGCGGCGGCACGATGGACGTCTCACCAACTCCGCGCACGCCGTAAGGGTGGTTGGGGTTCGGTATCTCGAGAATTTGCGTATCGATCATCGGCAAATCCGAACACACAGGGATGCGGTAGTCCAGAAATCCGGGGTTCTGCAGGCGGCCGTCTTCACCGTAAATGTATTCTTCGTTCAGCGCCCAACCGATACCCTGCGCAGCACCGCCCTGATACTGACCTTCGACATAAGACGGGTGCACGGCTTTGCCTGCATCCTGAATGACGGTGTAGCGCACAATCCGCGTTGACCCGGTTTCGGGGTCGACTTCCACATCACAAATATGGGTAGCAAAAGACACCCCTGCCCCGTCTGCAACCATCTCGCTGTGGCCTGCAATGGGCCCACCGGTGTTGCCCGCTTCTGCCGCAATATCCTTTACAGACAGTGGCGCAAGGTTTCCGTATTTGGTGCCCATCGCTTTTGCATGGCCGTCTTCCCAGAAAACGTCATCGACCGGAATGTCCCACGTCAAGGCCGCGCGCGCGCGCATCGTCTCGATGGCATTCCGAGCCGCCGAGATCGTTGCCATCGAGGTTGAGAAGGTACCGCGGCTCCCGTCGGTCATATCGTTGTAGCCCAGTGTGGCGGTGTCGGCGATCACGGCTTTGACGTCCTGATAGTCGATGCCCAGTTCTTCTGCGGCAATCAACGACAGCGACGCACGTGACCCGCCGACATCTACAGTACCAACCGCCAGCGTAACCGTACCGTCTGCATTGATGTTTAGGTCCGAACAGGTCTGCCCGCCAAAGTTAAACCAAAAGCCGCAAGCCATGCCCCTGCCCTGATTTTCTCCCAACGGCGCGCTCATGTGGGGGTGTGACTGTGCCGCTTCCAGTGTTGGGCCGATCCCGATGGGGCCATAAACCGGGCCGTATGAGGATTTTGATCCTTCACGCGCCGCGTTTTTGATCCGGAAAGCAACGGCGTCCATCCCGATCTTATGGGCAAGCTCGTCAATCGCACTTTCTACGGCGAACGCCGCCATCGGAGCCGAGGGTGCACGGTATGCCGCGACCTTGGGCCGGTTCACGATCACTTCAAATCCAACCGTTTTGACATTGGCCAGATCATAGCAGGCAAAGGACGTCATCGCGCCAAGCTCGGCCCACATATCTGCATAGGGCCCACTGGTATAGCGCAGGGTGGCTGTTGCTGCGGTGATTTTACCGTCCTTGCGCGCACCTATTTTCACGTCGATGGAGGTCGCACTTGTAGGGCCAGACGCACGGAACACTTCTTCACGCGACATCACCAGCTTGACCGGACGGCCCGCTTTTCTTGAAAGCGCCAGTGCCACGGGTTCGGCCCAGACATGTGTCTTACCGCCAAAGCCACCGCCTATTTCAGAAGACGTTACGCGCAGTTTGGATACCTCGAGCCCGAGCAAATCCGCACAGGTCTGCCGGTAAACGAAATGGCCCTGCGTACAAACCCAAAGCTCGGCCGTTCCGTCCGAGTTACAATTGGCCACACAGGCGTGCGGCTCGATATATCCCTGATGGGTCTGCTCTGTTTTATAGCTGCGTTCGACGATGAAGTCTGCCTGTTCAAAACCGGCGTCCACGTCCCCGTGACCGAACTCTGACCGGTTTGCGACATTGGATGGCTTGTCGGGCGCAGGCGTCACACCGCTTGTAAAGACAGTGTCATTGAGGATCGGTGCATCCGCGCGCGTCGCCGCATCTACGTCAACGACGTGCGGCAAGACTTCGTATTCAATATCGATAAGCTTGAGCGCGGCCTTGGCCGACTTTTCATCAATTGCGGCCACGGCGGCAACAGCGTGCCCGTCATACAGCGCCTTTGTCCGCGCCATGCAATTGTCCAGTACCGCAAACAACGCGCCATCGCCATTGGTCAGATCAGGCAAATCAGCTGCGGTCACAACAGCCTTGACGCCCTTGACCGCTTCGGCGCGGGCCGTATCGATGGAAACGATCCGTGCATGGGCATGCGGACTGCGCAAAACCCGCGCGACCAATTGGCCCGGCATGTTAAAGTCGGCACCATAGCGCGCGCGTCCGGTGACCTTATCAACACCATCGGGCCGCAGCGGACGCGACCCGACAGATTTGAACTTCTGGCTTTGATATGCTGCGTCGAAACTCATGCCCGTTCCCCCTGCATTTCTTGCGCCGCGTCCTGCACGGCCCGTACGATTTTGTCGTATCCGGTACATCTGCACAGGTTTCCGGCCAGCCAATACCGTATTTCTTCTTCTGTGGGCGAAGAGTTTACGTCAAGCAGCGCTTTAGCCGCCATCAGAAACCCGGGTGTGCAAATACCGCATTGCAACGCGGCGTGTTCGATGAACTTTCTTTGCAGCGGGTGCAATTCGCTGCCATTTGCCATGCCTTCGATGGTTTCGATCGTGCGGCCCTGCGCCTCGGCCCCCAGCACGAGGCATGAACAGACGACGCGGCCGTCAACGATGGCGCTACACGCGCCGCAATCGCCGGTGCCGCATCCCTCTTTGGCCCCCATCAGACCCAGCCGGTTGCGCAAAACGTCCAGCAGTGTTTCATCTGCCTGACAGAGATATTCAACATCATCCCCGTTGATCGTCGTGGATACAGCTATTGAAGACATCAGTTTCCTCCTGCGCGTGTGTACGCGATACGTGCGGCCCGACGTGCGAGCACGCCAGCAACTTCTTTTCTGAATTCTACGGTGCCCCTTTTGTCATCGATCGGGTGGCTTGCCGCTGACGCGGCCGCCGCAAAAGCGTCAAGTGCTGCGTCGTCCAGTTTTGTACCAATGATGCTGGCTGACGCATCCTGCGCTATAACCACGGTCGGACCTACAGCCCCCAAAGCAAGCCGCGCCGATTGCACGACCCCTTCAGCGTCAAGCGCAAGACAAACGCCCACACCCACAACCGCGATGTCCATTTCGGTACGCGGGGTAAACCGCAGATAAGCATCACCCGCCTGTGCACCGGCATCAGGCACAACAATCGCCTCTATGAATTCACCTTTTTCCAGCGACGTCTTGCCCGGACCTTGAGGGATCTGCTCGACGGGGACAGTACGTGTGCCGTTGGGCCCTGCAATCTTGGCCTGCGCGCTTGCGGCGACCAGCGCGGGCACACTATCGGCGGCAGGTGAGGCGTTACACAGGTTCCCTGACATGGTGCACCGCCCTTGTATCTGCGTAGAGCCGATCAGATTGGCAGCCTCGACGATGCCTGGCCACGCGGCCACAAGCGCCTCGTTTTCCGCCAGTGCCGCACAGGGAACAGCCGCGCCAATGATAAACGCGTCGGGCGTTCTTACGATGTCGCCCATGCCCGCGATGGACTTGATGTCGACAACCAGTTCCGCATCAAAGTCATCGCTTTGCATGCGAACCAACAGGTCAGTCCCGCCCGCCAGCACAAAGGCTTTATCCCGAGCACCGGCCAACAAAGCCGTCGCGTCCTGAATTGTTTCGGGTCGTTCATAACGCATTGGAAGTGTCCTTCTTGCCCAGTTTATACGTCGGTTTTCGTCGTTTGGCTGACAGATCATTGGTCATTTCAGCGACCTTCCGCAAGCCGCAAAGGTGATTTTTTTCGCATGCCGTAGCGTGCCCGGATTTAGCAATCCAACTCAGGAAGTATACCAGACGCGACCGCACGTTGGACAGGTGCCACATCAGGCAGCGGGCTGTTTCACCATATTGCACAGAATCTCGAACATAATCGATACGCCCAGAAACGCTGTGCCACCTGTTTGATCGAACGGCGGCGATACCTCCACCAAATCGGCACCAATGATATTGATCCCTTTTAGCAAGCGTGCCACCTTGATCGCCTCAAATGAGTTCGGCCCGCCAACCTCGGGCGTTCCTGTTCCCGGCGCGAAAGCCGGATCAACAAAGTCGATATCATACGACACATATGTCGGGTCGGTCCCAGCGATGCTATGCGCCTCTTTCATTACGTCTTTGACGCCGCGTTCATGGAACTCTTCGATTGCGATCACGCGGATGCCCACAGATTTGGCAAAGTCGCGATCTTCGTTGTCGTAGGTTGTCCCTCTGATCCCGATTTGCACAACACGTTTTGGGTCCAACAACCCCTCTTCTACCGCGCGACGGAAAGGTGTCCCGTGTGTATACTGCGTGCCCCCGAAGTAGTCGTTGAAAAGATCTGTGTGGCTGTCGAAATGGATCATGCCAACCGGTCGTTCTTTGGCCACCGCCCGCAGGATAGGCAATGAACACAGATGGTCGCCGCCGCCGGTTAACGGGCGGATACCTGCTGCAACCACTTGGTCGTAAAACGCGGTGATCCTGTCCATGCTGTCAAAAATATCGGCCGGGTTCGGACCAACGTCCCCCAAGTCGGCACAGTTTGCACATTCGAAAGGCCGTATTTCAGTCGCGCCGTTTTGTGCACGGATCATGGTAGACATGTCCCGCAATTGGCGCGGTCCATGACGCGGCCCCGGCCTGTTTGTTGTCCCACTGTCCCAAGGCGTCCCGATCAGACCAATGTCCACTTCGTGAAATCTCGGATGATCCAGACCGACATGAGGCAACCGCATAAAAGTGGGCACCCCAGCAAAACGCGGAACATCGAAACCGGAAACCGGATGGAAGAAAGGGTCACTCATGATTCACCTCATTGGTTCGCGCAAGAACTATGCTACCGTCTACACTATTGCTCGATATGGTCGCCAGCTAATTGGCATCGGGTTTGTCCGGATCAATCACAAGAACATAGCGCCAATGCACCCGTATCCGTGGCTCTGCCCAAAGACATCTGCCAAGCGAATGCGTACCCTGCTCCTGTTGCACGGCGGTTTTGCGAAAAGCGGCTCAAGTCAGCATAGCTTTCAGCACTCGAATGGGAGAGGAACAACCTACTAAAGAGAGTTTCAGCACAGCGCATTCAACTCACAATTGCATCCCGACATACAAAACAGAGTTAACGCGGCAACTTTTTTACAATGTTTTCAACGGCATTGGTAGCGCAATCAGTCTTAAAGCCGCCACCCAGACACGCAGACCAGCAATAATTTTTTTAGCAATTAATATCAAACACCTAACAAAAAACAATTTTTGCGTTCGGGCGCGTGCGCTGCAGAGCTTCAAAACCTGTTCGCCCAAAACACGCGCCCGTCCCACATGCCTAAAAGACTGCTTTTGTGAAAGTAGCACTTGTTTGCGGCTGACTTGACACTAGAAATAGCTCAGGGGACGGAAAATTCTTTCGGGACACGTTGGCGGCGAAACACCGCGACGCTGAACTGCTGAACACTCTGCGCACCTCAAAAATTACGCGGGCCCGTTCCACGAGCCTCAAACGCGTCAAATTCCTTGGGAGGAAACATGAAAGATACAATTAACCGTAGAAAATTTCTGCGCGGTTCGGCTGTCGCCGGTGCAGCTGCACTCGCAACGCCTGCCATTGCTGACGGCCATGGCACAACAATCAAGATGCAAGCGGCCTGGGGCGGCGGCATCTTCCTTGAGAACGCACAATCGTTCGCAGCACGCGTCAACGAAATGTCCGGCGGGTCGCTTACAATCGAAGTGCTCTCGGTGGACGCGGTTGTCAAAACAAGCCAGATGCAAGATGCCGTGCACCGCGGTGTTCTTGATGCTGCACACTACGTACCAGCCTACTGGTACGGTAAATCAAAAGCGGCGTCGCTCTTTGGCACAGGCCCTTGCTTTGGCTGGTCGAGCCAGGAAGTTCTCGGCTGGGTCCACGCAGGTGGCGGACAGGAGCTGTTTGACGAACTGATGGACACCCTGCGTCTGAACGTCGTGTCCTTCTTCAACTCTCCGATGCCTGCCCAGCCACTGGGTTGGTTCCAGGAACAGATCACAGACGCAAGCCAGATGAACGGCCTGAAATACCGAACGGTTGGTCTGGCGGCAGACGTTCTGCTGGAAATGGGCATGTCGGTTGTACAACTGCCCGGCGGTGAGATTCAGCCGGCGATGAAATCTGGCCTGATCGATGCGGCGGAATTCAACAACCCGACGTCTGACCGTGACTTTGGTATGCAGGACGTGTCCAAGCACTACCACCTCGCCTCCTATCACCAGAGCCAGGAGTTCTTTGAGGTTACGATCAACAAAGACAAGTTCAACAGCCTTGCCGACGAGCACAAAGCGATCATCAAGAACGCTTCCATGGCTGAAAACTCTGGTTTCTACTGGGGCAATACCAAGCGTTACTCCGACGACCTGCTGAAGCTTCAGCAAGCTGACGGTGTAAACGTATACCGCACACCGGATTCGGTTATGGCGGCACAGCTTGAAGCTTGGGACAAAGTCACCGCTCGTATCGCAGAGGACGATCCGTTCTTTGCCAAGGTGATGGACTCACAAAAGGCATATGCGAAGGATGTGATGAACTATCTCAACCTGAACCAGCCTGACTACAAACTGGCATACAACCACTACTTCGGTTGATTACGCGCGTTATTA
>Ga0316197_10001869_pt1 | contig 14968 bp, 8 predicted proteins | sample OudBiesiAoxic_MG_FD_204939 | JGI IMG/M metagenome (GOLD analysis project Ga0316197, IMG submission 204939) | Coastal sediment microbial communities from Oude Bieten Haven, Netherlands - site A oxic | ecosystem: Environmental > Aquatic > Marine > Coastal > Sediment | place: Netherlands...
TAGAAGAGAAAATGGCCGAAATGGCATGTGTTGCAATACATCCAGATTATAGAGATGGCAACCGCGGGCTCGATCTACTGAACCAAATGAAACAATACTCGCGTAACGTTGGTATAGAAAAAATATTTGTACTCACTACGCACAGTCTTCATTGGTTTAGAGAGCAAGGCTTTCAAGAGGTAGAAGTATCGGAACTTCCAATGGGTAAACAGAATCTTTATAACTTCCAAAGAAAATCAAAAATATTGATTTTGGACGTCTATTGAATCCATTTACAAATCAATAGTTTATTAATTAGCTCAAAATAGACCATCGATAACCGCTTGCATTTGATTGTTTGACTGTTAATATGCGCGGGTCCAGTTGGCTCAAGGATTCAGTTTTCTAGACTAATATAAATATTTGAAAATTGAAGGATCATTCTGATGAGCACTTTTTATGAAAACTATCATTTGTAATTCGGTTCAGAGTTTTTTAGACATGGCCGAAAATAATTTTCTGAACGGATTAAATGTACACTGCGTTTTCCCTGCGAACGATAGTGTTAAGACAATGATTATGCATTGTCAGAGACGACACAGCATTCAACATGTCTCCTTTTCGGAAACCGTTTCTGAGAGAGTTTAGACAAGAAGCTTTACATCTCTCTAAAAAATAAAGGCTAAGTTCATACTTAGTCTTTATTTTTACTTAAACTCAGAGATTTTAAGTCTTTGCTGCAACCCACTTAACCTCTGCGTTTTTCGCCTTATCCCTTTTAATAACACCGCATTATCCGCAACAATAAATAACCTATTTTTTGCCCGCGTTACACCTGTATAGATAAGCTCTTTTGTTAATATTGGTGAATACGTTCTGGGTAAGACCATCACGGTCGTAGGGAACTCACTGCCTTGTGATTTATGAATTGTCATCGCATAAGCGGTATCGTGTTCTGGTATCCTACTCGGTAATACGGCTTTGACGCTGCCATCGGGCAGCTCAAAGTAAACCTTTAAATAGCGATGCAATTCTCCGGACTCATCTTTTTCAGAAACCAGCATTGTGATACCTATATCACCGTTGAACAACCCCAAGGCATGGTCATTCCGAGTGATCATCACAGGGCGTCCCACATACCAAAGATCATGACGACTTTGGATAATTCGAGCGCTATTCAGTGCTTTCTCTATGTGTTGATTTAGTCCCGATAGCCCAAAATCCCCTTCTCGAATAGCGCAGAGCAGTCGACAGTTTGAGAACAGAGAAAGCGCCTCAAGGGCGTATGATTCTATTAAATCAGATTCAATTCCCGCCGCGTTTTGAACACAATTAAGATAGTCTGTATATTCCTCTACGAGAAAGGCGATCATTTCCTGATAGCTTTCTGTCGTTAACGGATCATATTTTATGTCTTGATATCCGTGCTGTAATGTCGCCTTCACCTTTGGAACATCCGCCGTATTTATCGCTTTGGCCAAGACACCGATACCCGAACTTTCATCAAACCGATAGCTTTTTTTGAGCATACATAAGCTATCTGAAATACGAACAGATCCTGTACTTTGTTTATATGGTGACAGTTCGCTTTCCTCGATACCCGTTAATCGCGAAAGTAACTTAGTTTGTACATCGCTATAGCCGTAATCTAAAAACGAACAGATGTCCCCGAGTACCGCACCGGCCTCTACAGAAGCAAGTTGGTCTTTGTCACCTAGTAATACGAGTCGTGCATGCTCTGGCAATGCTTCGAGAAGCTTCGCCATCAATGGAAGGTCGACCATGGATGCTTCATCCACAACCAGAAGATCGAGATGCAATGGATTGCTCTTATTGTGTCTAAACTCAGCTCGATTCGGTATCGCACCTAATAACCGATGAATGGTACTCGCGTTGCACGGTATCAGTAATTTGGTTTCACTATTAATTGCTAACGTTTTAATGGCACCACTTATCGATTCAGTTAAGCGTGCGGCCGCTTTACCCGTTGGAGCCACTAATTTTATCTTCGGGATATTGTCTTTTTGAATACCGTGTTCAATCAGAGCCGAAAGTAATTTTACCACTGTTGTCGTTTTTCCCGTTCCCGGCCCCCCAGAAATAACGGAAAGCCGACGGCTTAAAGCGACCGCAACCGCCACTTTTTGCCAGTTAATTTCATTGGACTGCAATTCGGTATCCGGGAAAAGTTCAATAAGTTTTTTAGATAGAGTATCGCTCTCCTGATCTGAAAATGATATTGGCTCTGCCAACGCATTTAGCTTGGTCGCAATAAACTGTTCATAGTACCAATACCGCTGTAAGTAGAGCCTCTGACCATCAAATATAAGCGGTTGATTTTGATTGTTAATATCATCACCGACACAAGATGCCTCGGTTAAAACTGCTTGCCAGTCTACCCCGTCGATATTTGACATGAATGACTCTGAAGCGTGACCATAAAGCCCTAACATCTCTATAAAATCAAGTTCACTAATCTTGATACATATATGGCCTTTAGACAGTTCATGGCTAACAATACCGGATATGAAAGCCACTTCATCAGCGTATTGCGTCTCTATCGAATGAATAAACCGTGCAAACTGAACATCCAGCTGTCTAATACTGTTTTTTGCGCTTAATAATTCCAGATTACTTAGCATTTTCAACCTCTACTTGCTTACCATCGATCAAGCTGTCAAACCGGTCTAGAAACTCAGCGTCTGGTTTGCTATAGAAAATACCATTTCCGCTGTCATCAACGCCTCTCAGAAATAGGTAATAAACCCCACCAAAGTGTTTCTCATACTGGTAATCGGCAATTCGATTACGCAAAAATCGGTGCAGGGCGAGTGCATAGATTTGATACTGGAAATCATATCGATGATCGATCATCGCTTGTTGCAGTGCTTCTTCTTGATAAGACGCGGTTTCATCCCCAAGATGATTCGACTTCCAATCTAAAATATAGTATTTGCCTTCGTGAACAAACACGAGATCGATAAACCCTTTCAACATCCCCTGCACATCACTAAACCCTAACTCGTCCGTTTTCTGGGATAGTTGATCATATTGTTTACTTAAGTCATTAAACAACACTGAAGAAAGATGCTGAATTGGCAATAAAAATTCCATTTCAACGAGCTTTGCTGAGCTGTCTTTATCGCAAAGTTGTAGCGCCATACCGTCTAACCGGGCCGACAATACCGTGTCTATCATGCCTTGTAAGATAGGTAACCATTTCTCTTCATACTGCTCTACTTGCAACAGTTCAGATACTATCTTACTGGTCTCATCACTGGTCGCAGGTAATGTAAAATCAATTTCTTCAAAAATGGTGTGTAAGAATGTCCCAGGTCTAGCGCCTCGCGGAAAGCTAAAAATCGTGGCTTCGGGCTCGTCTAACGGCAACTCATCTTTATCTTCCGCTGAATCAATATCGAGACCCGTCGATTGAGTCTCGATCTCAAATTGGGCACTGGTATCGATTTTACTGTGCCCTTGTTTAACGAGCCCAGAGTAACTAGTGACTCGCCAACTTTTATCGATATCTCTATACATAACACGAGCATTTAGATCATTGTGTTCTTTTAGGTCACTATGATCAAAAAGCTCTATCTGTTCTGCTAGGTTTACCGGTGTTCTATTGTCCATCATTTCTGGTATGTGGCTGAAAGCCATAAGATCTTGATGCTTTGCTACTTGGCCGTGAGCGGTACTTTCAAACTCAGCAGTGGAACTCTCCTCTCCATTCTGAAGAAGGTACCCAACGGCACTTAAGTGTGCACCAGTTGGATCTTTTCTAGAGCGACCTTTCCTCAACGGAGCAATACCAACAAAACAGCCATAAACAGCGCGAGTAATCGCCACATATAAAAGACGTAAATCTTCCGCTAAACGTTCTTTATCTGATAAGGCAACTGACGTGGGTTGCAGTGTAATATCTAGAAAGGTGGTTTCGAGCTCTTCATCGTAATATTGACCGTTTTTCGATTCTCTATACGCTGAAGCAAACGGCAAAAAGACCAGATCATATTCCAGCCCCTTCGATTTATGGATAGTAACAATCTGTACTAGATTTCTTTCCGACTCTAACCTTTGAATCTGTTCATCACCCGCTGAACCACCCTGCTGAATGTCTTGGATTGACTCAGCAAACCAACGAACCAAAGCATGATCACTATCTAACGTTAAACTTGCTTGCTGCAATAATTCCGCTAGATGCAGAAAATCGGTAATTAATCGCTCTCCAAACTCCTGCGCTAATAGATTTTCACCAATCCCTTCTGCCGACATTATCGCTCGAAGCATCGGCATAACACCTCGCTGCTGCCAAACAACTCGAAATGCTTTGAATGCGTTAATTTTCGCTTCTAACTCGATCTCATTTTCATTTAGATTATCAAGTGCTCGGCTGCTTTTCATGAGTACATCAGAAGCCAATGCCGCTCGTAAAATTCGCTCATCTTCTGGGTAAAGAACCGCTTGTAGTAAACGAAGTATGGCGCTCGCCATCGCACTCTTAAATACGCTATCTCTATTAGAGAGATAGACACTCGCCACTCCTTTTTTCGCTAACTCTTGTCGAACGAGTTGACCTTCTCCTCCCGTTCTTACCAAAACCGCAATATTACCGGCTTGTATTGGTTTTCTCTGCCCTTTTGAGTCCACAAAATAGGCCTCATCACCGCTTTGCAATATCTGACTAATTTTTTCTGCGGTTCCAACAGCCATGTTGTTTGTGTAATCGGTTTTTGCCACTGGTTCATCTGTTTCTTGTAGCCAATAGGTCAGTGCTTTCTGTTTAACCCCATCTAACCACCAGCTACGGTTCTCTGCATCTGGGCTTGGGTTAACAGGGTAGAAAGGGATGTCATTATCATACACAAAGGGAGAAGCGGCTTGGGTAAAGACCCCATTAGTCGCATTGACCATATCCGCACTAGATCGCCAATTGATATCCAACGTGTAGTGATCCGCCACCTCATTTCTTGCTCGAATATAGGTGAAAATATCTGCACCCCGAAAGCCATAAATCGCTTGTTTGGGGTCCCCTATCATTAGTAAGCCAGATTCTGGATTAGAAAGGTAGATACGGCTGAAAATACTGTACTGCAATGGGTCGGTATCTTGGAATTCATCAATCATCGCGACGGGAAAAAGATGACGTATCCTTGCGATAAGACTTCCTTGTTCATCCGTGTCAATGGCAGCAGAAAGGTTGGTTAAGAGATCATCAAATGAGAGCCAGTGCCTCTCTTGCTTTATCTGTTGCAAGTTATCTCTACACACCTGAATTGCGTGCGCCAAAAGCGGCTCTTTAATACTGGGTTTGTTCGCAATAAACCTACTCACGTGAGCAAAAAGAGGATGCTCTGGAATGACTTTATTATCCAGTGTTTTTTCTATCAAAAATTCCTGAGTGAATTTCTCTAGCTTATCTGGGCACTGGTACCCTTCTGTTGGGTTTTCTGCCCATTGAGAAATCTCGTTAATCCAAGCTGGCAAATTCTTTTTAGTAAATGAGCGCTTACTTACATCGGAGTCAGTTATTATTTGAGGAATATCTTCAACACTTTCTTTCCAGAACGCTTTGAGCGACTCTATCAGAGCAAGATTTTTAAGGTGAAGCGCTTCCAACGAATCTTCCATCGCTTCCACAGTAAGAGTAACCGGAACGCCGGTTAATTGGGTAGAAATATCCTGAAGAAGTAACTCCGGTTCGCGCCAAATGGTGCGCACTTCATTAGCGAGATTCAGCGAAAGAGAATAAAAATTTCGGCGCCAATAATCGGCGACCACTTGGGCTTTTAGTTTACTTTCATCCGTGATGAATTCATTGTTGAAACGACTACCAGATTCAAATGCATTTTGCGTTAACATTCGTTGACAAAATCCATGAATAGTGAAGATTGCCGCTTCGTCCATTTGACGCTCGGCATTTAGTAATACCGATATCACCTGTTTAGTATCAGGGAGTTGCTCGAGCAATAACTTTATGACCGGATCGTTGCTCTCGCCTCTTAGGAATGCAATTCTTGCGTCATGAATCTTACTTCGAATGCGTTCTCTCAACTCTGCCGTTGCCGCTTCCGTAAAAGTAACCACTAATATTTGGTCCACGGTTAATGGCGAAGTATGGCGGCTCTCCTGATCACCATGCCCTAAAAGCAATCGCAGGTACAAACCGGAGATGGTAAAGGTTTTCCCTGTACCTGCAGAGGCTTCAATTAACCTTGCTCCATGTAGTGGGAAGCTCATCGTGTTTAAGGTTTGCGGCATAGTTCGATTTCTCGGTTATCAGTTACAATTAGCGCGATCACAATCACGGTTAAGCGTATGGTTTACGGTTAATATCTGTTCAAAGAATTTATGGTCCCTCTGGCCATTGTGGCCGTACTGTAAACGCCCTACAAATAATAATGATTTGCGGACGGCCACCCTACATTCTTTTCCCTTTCATTGACTTTTAAACCTCTACATTTTCACTATCTTGTGTCTGTTTCAGTACACTTAATAACACATCACTGGCAAGTACAGAAACCTGTTTGTACAGTGATTCATTCCATTCTGGCCATACTCGATTAATATATCGGTTGCTACCTTCACCACTAAACTGATAACCATCGTTAAACGTGTTCGCCATTTTGACATCACCGTCTTCTTTCCCTAAAACCAACCTCTCCATACCGATTAACGCTGTTTTAGGAAAATACGCTAACGGTTGATTTAGGCCATTAAAATAATACTGCACCAATTCAACTAGCCATAATTTAGCTTGCGGTTTGCCGACAGGAAGAATGACTTTATGTTCTAGCCCAGACTTGTCATTAAAACCGATTAGGTGTGTTTTTTTATGCTCTCCTACTACTGCCAAACAGAGGTGATCTATCCAAGCTAGAAGTAGATCCTGACTACGAATTCTACCGCTGCGATAACGAACTAACCCGGATTGATAGTTACCCGATATCCAACCGTTAAGGTTGATAGGTTCCTTCCAGTCATCCAGTTCTATCTGCAGATCGACTTCTATATCACCGAGTGGCGCTTGGCAAAGGAACAATAATTCATCCACCAATTTGTCTGTCTTTTCTCGATTAACACTCAGTTCCAATTCACCAAATGCACCAACTGGCAGGCCACCTTTCGCCCGCTGCTGTTGAACAAAGTTCTGATAAACCGTATTTTCGTCTTGATTGTCTAGTTTTGCTTTAAGCAATGAATGTAAGAGTTCATCTCTCAGGTTGAAGCTCTGCAAGTTATTAAGCAGAAAAGGTTCGTCATCTTCTGTGGCTCGGCCAAACTCTTCAAAGAACACCTTGAGTCGACGATTAAAAAAGTACTGAACAGGTAACCGCCAAAAACGTTGCAACTCAGCCAATGGAAGGTGCTCTGGTTGTTCGGCAATATCACGGTAGTCGGGTAAAGGTTGTATGAATGGTTCCGCCTTATACCCGTCTCTTTTGGCCGAAGGAAGCCATTCGCTAGCATAGCTTTGATATTCAATACCAAATGCTTTCTCATTAAAAGGAACCATAGGGTAATGTGCCGTTAAGTTACTTATTAACGAGTGGGCAGAGTCATCGCTGTTTGTCTTTTCTTCTCCAACTAAACAGAAGTTTTGTCCGCAATAATCTAGAAGTTCAGAAACAAGGATTGAAGGAGAACGCTCACTATTATCCTGAATTGAACGTCCAACATAGCTTATATAGAGCTTACTTTGTGCCGACAACAATGCTTCCAAAAACAGATACCTATCATCATCACGCCGAGAACGGTCACCCGCCTTTGCCCGTTTATTCATCAAATCTAACCCGTCCTGTGGCATTGCACGAGGATAAACACCATCATTCATACCTAGAAGGCAAACGACTTCGAATGGAATAGAACGCATAGGCATCAACGTGCAAAAATTAACTTGCCCAGCAAGGAAGCGCTGGCTGACTCGTGAAGCCGAGAGTTTGGATTGTAAATAATCCACCAAAATAGTGGGTGAAAGGGATTGCAAATAGTTGGCGTCGGAGAGTTGTGTCGCCAGTTGTTGCAACGCATCACGAATAGATTTTAGTGCTACCTCACCTTCTAATTCTACTAAGAAAAAATCATCGATTAGACGGTAAAGCAGTGCTTGCCAATCCCCTATTGATTGAGCCTGAGCGAGTTCACGACGGTAGGAGGTAATACGATCAATAAAATGGGCGAATTTTCCGGCTATTTCCGCGTCCATTCCTTGTACTTCATTATATGGCGCAATAGATTGAGTTGGGGTTTCATAAACATTGATGCTTTCATGCATCGCGTAGCCCAGTAGCATACGTTGAATGCCAAACAACCAGGTATTTTGCTTGGTATCTGGGAGGTTAAACTCGGATCCAGTCGTACTATCAAGCCCCCATCGAATACCGGTTTCCTCTACCCAACGTTTACCTTTCTCAAATTCATTATCACTTAAAGAGAATCGACAAAGAATTTCTGGTGTCTCGAGTAATTCAAGAACCTCAGACGCACTGCACCGGCTATCTGGTAGTGTTAACAAACGGATAAAAGCATTCAGGATTGGGCTCTCTTGAGAGGCACTCCTATCAGAAATTGAAAATGGGATGTAGCGTTTGCCCGGTGCGTTACCAAAAACAGCCTGAATTGCCGCACTATAAGCATTAATATCCGCCACCATAACGATAATATCTCGTGGTTTCAGTTCCGGATTTTCTTCAAACATCTCGAGCAATCGATCGTGCAGCACTTCCACTTCACGCATTGGGCTATGACAAGCATGCAGTGATACAGAATTATCCGTGTTATTTATCTGGTTTTTATGGTGACTAGAATAGAGGTTTTGATCATCTTGTCTCTCTTCAAGGTTTAAGATATCCGCCTGAATTTGATGCAGTAGATTATCTCGATTAACCTCAACAAAGGCTTCTATTTCATTGGACGAAAGTTGAGACAGTAGAAACATATTGTCTCGACCCAGTTTACCCAGTGATGCCAGTAAACCGTTTCCGATAACCTCTGTGTGAAGAGTATCGAGTTCATCGTCATCAATCGGTTGTTTAAGCTGTGCTGATTCCCCTAAAAGCTCATAATGATTTGGCGATTCGGGACTTTCTTTCCACTCGATATGTTGACGATTTTTCATCGCTAACCTTGCTAGATATTTACGATCCCTTACCTCTCCCCAATAGTAACGACTGGGGTTAGTAAACATCAGGTGTACATCCATATGTTGACCTAATGCGGCCAATGCATCCATATAACGCGGTGGAATAGAAGAGATACCAAAGACAAATAAGCGCTTGGGCATAGACTCCAAGCGGCCCGTATACTGCTCTAGTGTCTCTATGAAATGCTCATAAAGGTTGGCTCTGTGGTAGGGAGATTGATCCAAAACGACGGTATGATCATACAGTGCTTGCCACAAAATTTTCTGCCATGGCTGTTCACCATTCAGTTCCAACACCTCTTTATCTTGTTCCCACATCGCTATCCATTCGGGTCGGTAAACCAAATAGCCGTCAAAGATATCGGCGATTTTTTCCGATAACTGGTAGAGTTTGGACTGATCATCATCGTTAACCAAATAACTTCTCAACTGAATGAAATCAGGGCTGTCCAACAACTTGGGTAATATATGCATCAACTTCCAAGTCATCGACTCTTTATTAAACGCACTCTTAACCGGAACGTCATCTAACACCTGAACAAACATGTTCCAGATAAACGTTGCAGGCAATGGGAATTCAATATTTGCTGCGACGCCAAGCTCTTTTGCTAATTCGATCTTGAGCCACTGAGACATTCCAGGGCTCTGCACCAAGATCTGCTCCGTATCGAACGGGTTGTCCAACGGGTTCGCTCGTATTAGCTCCGCAAGGAGAGACTTAAGCACATCGATTTGATTAGAGTGATAAACGGTAAACAAGGAAGGTCCTCTATCCATTAAGGCAGTTAGATAACGCTTGAATCAGATTAGCATAACTACCATTGCCAAGTAACCTCAAGATAACACTTCAAGTCAAAGCCTTGTCATTGGCAATCAATAAGATAGATTAATAGATAGCGAATTATCCACACGCATATTATAGTTTAAAAATTCTTAACCTTTTACCCTTTCTATTTAAGAAATTATGAACATATCTCTAAAGCAACTCAATGTGTTTATTGCCATAACCCAGCATAGGACTCTCTCTGCTGCCTCAGGATCGCTTTGTTTATCGAAAGCAGCGGTAAGTCTCTCTTTAGGTGAGTTAGAAAGACAGCTAGGCCATACTCTGTTTGATCGAGTGAATAACCGTTTGGTTCTCAATCAACAAGGTCAGTTATTGCTACCTTTAGCTGACGAACTTATCAGTCGTGCCAACGATATAGAGCAGCTTTTTGTCTCGAATAATACGCTAATCGGTCACTTACACATTGGCGCAAGTAACACCGTTGGGAATCAAGTGGTTCCTTTGTTACTCAGTCGTTTCAGAGAAAAGTACAATCACTTTAATCAAACACTCGTCATTGCCAATACGGAACAGGTCGGTCAGAAACTTATCGATTTCGAATTGGACATCGGATTAATTGAAGGCGAGTTAAAGCAGAGTAACATTAAGGCTACCCCGTGGTTTTTTGACAATATGGTGGTGGTTGCATCCCCCACACACCCTTTGGCAAAGCATCGAGGCATTACACTGCAAGAACTGGAGAAACAAGCCTGGTTACTTCGAGAGCCGGGGTCTGGTACCCGAGAGTATTTCATCAAACATTTAGCCGCCAATTTAACGCATTGGAAGGAATCTTTTGAACTCAATACTACCGAAGCGATAATCAATGCAGCATCAGCAAATCTAGGTTTAGCATGTCTTTCTCAGCTTTCCATTCAATCAGCCATTAAAGATGGTCGAGTCGTCTGTTTAGACTTTCCTTTAACCACAAAGCGAGACTATTGGCTTATCGTACACAACGATAAATACCAAAGCCCTTTGGTTCAGAAGTTTATAGCGTTTTGCCTACACTATCAGGGAATAAAAATAGACTAGCGAGATCCATCCTTCGTTGATATTTCTATTCGATTCCGTCCTTTTGCCTTTGCCGTATACATTGCTATGTCAGCACTTTGTACTAATTTCCCTAACGTAGTCCCATGGAGGGGATAACTGGCGATACCGACACTGACCGTTAGTTCATTATCCACACTAAGTGGTAGAACACCTGTAGATTTCGCTATTTCTTCTCTCAAGAATTCAAGCTTATTTAGTGCTTCAAAGCTATCTAGCGATGGGAAAAATATTAGAAACTCTTCCCCTCCCCAACGGTATAGAATACCTTTTTTACCCAAAAATCGGTCTATCCTTTCTACCAATGCTTTCAACACCATATCGCCAGCTGAATGTCCAAACTCATCATTAATCAATTTAAAGTGATCAATATCTAACAGAGCAATAGAGAATTCGTTGCACTCTTTCTCTGATTCAATAATTCTATTTTCAATATTTTCTCTGCAAACTCGACGATTAAAAGCGCCTGTTAATTCATCTGTCGAGGCTTGGTTTTCTAAACGTTGTTGCTGTTTTACCTGTTCCGTTATGTTCTGCACCATACCCACAGCTACCAATGGTTCACCGTTCTGTCCATACTCACTCACTTTCCCTTTATCTTGCACCCAAATATAGTGTCCAGCTCGGGTTTTCAGACGGTACCTAGCTTCAAACTTATCCACGTTTCCTTTAAGGTGCGCATTCAATAATGCAAATACCTGTTCAATATCATCAGGGTGTATCCCTTCCTTCCAGAAATTCACATCGGAAATAGGCTCTTGAGGGCCATACCCTCTCATCTGTTTTAACTTTGGGCTAACGTATATCTCATCGGTTTGAATATTCCATTCCCAAATCCCATCAGTCGCGTCATTCAATGCATACCATAAACTGTGCTGATGGCCTTTTAGCTCTTCATCTATCATTGCTCGAGTAGTGATATCGCGTGCGATAGAAAGAAAAAGATGTTTACCATCACGGTGAATATTGCTCGTTCTTACTTCAACTGGAAAGACGCTGCCATCCTTGCGTTTATGACGACCAAGAAATAAATAAGGTTCTTCAGACTGAGATATAACTTCCGCGATTTCTGTCCATTGTGGTTGATTAATGACATCTTCTTGCAAGCTCATTACGGATTGATAAAGCAGTTCATCACGAGTCATTCCATGAGAATCACAACCCGTTTGATTTACGTACAGTACATTGGAGGTTTCAGGTTCGATAAGGTAGATAGCATCCGCAAGGTCATCAAGTAAACAATGACTTACAATGTTTTGATTTTTGTTCCCATGACACTTCTTTAGCTTCATGCGTTCTCCTTCCACCGACTTCTTATCAAAGGTTATATGCTTACCGCTGTTTTAATCAAGAATCGTTGCCATTTTTAAGCCTAAAAGCGTGGTGAGGTCTAACTAATGCTGCCTATCTAAAAATTGAAGGGGGGTAAGGCCTCTGTTATTTTTAAACATACGGCTAAAACTCGCAACATGAGTATAGCCGAGGCTCGCTGAGACCTGCTCGATCGAATACCCTCGAATAAATAAGTTAACCGCTAGGTTACTCAGCACATAACTGGATATTGTGGTGAAATTAATACCTAAAGAATGCAATCGTCGACTGAACTGCTGCTTCGACAAGCCCATTAATCTAGACACATTATCGACACTAGGTACCCCTAAATGACGGGAGTAATTGATTGTCTCGTAAATAACTTTTATCTCATCGGCAGGGTCAGGCATGTTCAGAAGATCATCCAAGTCTGCAAAACTCATCGCTAAAGGCACCTTAGCCGATACATTAACGTGAGAAAGCGTAAACCTCTCATTATCATTAAACCAAATCTCCGCCTTGCTATGATTCCAACCAATATCACATTGAAAGAAATCTTGATATATACCGAGGTTTAGACCGGTTCCCGGAAGCATAACTCGTATAGGATTAAAACCTGTTCCTAAATAACGGCGCAGAACCTTAGTCATAAAAACGGCAATCCGCACACTATCATGGGTTTTTGCCTTTGCGTCTATCGAAGGGTTTTCATAAACCCACTTTAAAAGAGGACCCACCTTTTCTCCCGCCAAAAAGGCACCTGATTGCAAACAGCTTATTCCCGTATTTATTCTACGAATAGTCGTAGCCAAATCGCTGCCAGAAAAGATCCAATGGCTGATCGGCCCCATTTTGTCGATCTTTTCATTCTTAATCATTTTTATAACAAAATCAGGGTCATTGGTTAATTTTTCTAGTTCCAAATACCATAGACTCACCTCTGCAACTGGAATTAGATTCATTGGTTCAGCAAATACTTTATCTGGTAGATTCAACTCATTGACAGCTTGCCCATAGGTTTCTATTGCTTTGCGGTACAAACCTAATTGCATCATAGCCCGCGAAAAATAACGATTTTGCACTTGTATGCTCCCAAAACACGAATAACAGATCTAATCAATAATAGCTCAATATTAAACAAATTTGTTATTTTCCAAACTAATGACTCTGATGTCATTCATTATGGAGCCATCAGTTTTTAATGAGGAATCGAGATGAGTTTATTAAGTGTCCCCTTTGTGGGTACGGGAGCCGATACCGCACTACATGTTGTTGCAGGGATCGTGCTAATCGCTAGCGTGGCTGCGGCTATATATGGTTTTTGGCGCTTCCACGAGATGCCGATTAATAAAGCTCATAGCCGAAACCACCAACAAATTGGATTGATTACCGCACTCACTTGGATTGGGTTTATTTGGCATTGGGTATGGGTTATTGCCGTAATCATCGCTTTTGTTGATATCGAAAAAGCAGTCATAAATTTAAGAGACACATGGAAACACTCTCCCACTCACACAAATAAAGAGGAAATTGAATCATGATTGAAGGTTTAGCCATTTGGGCACTCTTTATTTACCTACTCAGATTGGTGGGTATGCCGTGGAACAGCTATTCAAAAGTATTCTCCTATCTTGGCGGTGTGATATGGTTAATGTTTGTTTGGGTCGGGCTTATTAATTACGCTCCGATGGACCTATCCGGCGGTTCTGTGGTGCAGGCACCCCATATTCAACTGCGTCCTGATTCGCTTAATGTAAAAGGCAAGACCACCAAGATTCACATTAGTCCTAATCAGAAGATTGAAAAAGATCAGCTTATTTATGAGATCGATGACACCTCTTTTATCATTGCACTGAATCAAGCAGAGGTTCAACAAACCACCACAGAGTCAGCATTGAATACCGCGCTACAAGAGGTCGTCATTGCCGAAGCAAATCACACTGCGAGCCTACAAGAAATTGAAACGGCGCTATCTCAGATTGCAGCAGCACAGGCCGACCAGAAACTTCAAGAGAAAACACTTAAGCGATATGTGGAACAAAACAAAGCGGTGAATCACACGATTACAGAAAGTGACATCGATAAACAGGCGACCGCTTTAGAGCTATCAAAACAGAAGGTTTCAACTCAGAAGTCACAACTCGTTTCTATAAGACTTGATGTTGAAAAGGCAAAACTCAACATTGACAAAGCTGAGCTCAACGTGACAAGTCGCCAGAATGATATCTCTTCAGCAAAACAAGCTGTGGCCAAGGCTCAATGGGATCTAGATAGTACGATTGTGAAAGCACCAACAGACGGCTTTGTAACAAACTTTATTCTACGTGAAGGGCAGCGCGTCTCAACCATGCCTCGTTTACAAATGTATACCGATGAAAAATATGTGCTTATGCGAGTGAACCACCAAGCTATTCGCAATGTAAAAGCAGGGCAAACTGCTGAGTTCGCATCAGCCGTCTACCCGGGGAAAGTATTTTCAGCTGAAGTAGAAGGCATTGTAGAAGCGACCGGAGAATCACAAGGCTCACTCACCGGTTTTGACGACTCAGTTCGTGCAACAACGGGGAAAAACCTACAAAATAAGCATCACTTTGTAAGGCTAAAGATTGAAGAACCAGAAGGCTACGATATTCCCGTTGGTTCGGTAGGATTGGCAT
>Ga0316197_10001870_pt1 | contig 14963 bp, 16 predicted proteins | sample OudBiesiAoxic_MG_FD_204939 | JGI IMG/M metagenome (GOLD analysis project Ga0316197, IMG submission 204939) | Coastal sediment microbial communities from Oude Bieten Haven, Netherlands - site A oxic | ecosystem: Environmental > Aquatic > Marine > Coastal > Sediment | place: Netherlands...
TTATTTCAACGTAAAGGATAAGGGAATCGTCACGGTAACTGGCTGCTGCCACCCAGGAATCCTTTCCCTGTTCTCCTATGCACGGAAAAATTTTGAGGGATATAAGCCCTACGGTTGCTACGGCGGACTTCATATTACGCTCTTTGAGACATGGGATCCTAAGTTTGACGACATCATCAAAGGTGTAAAGGCTTTCAAGATTCAAAGGCTTGCCTGCAACCACTGCACCGGATGGATTTGGGCTGAAAAAGCTGCCGCCGCCGGTGTACCCGTCGTCAAGGGCACAGATAAATTTAAGTCATACAAAAGACAGTCAACCGTGGCCACCGCGAGTAACGCCTTTCTGACCAACGGTGACCACATTATTTTCTAACTGCCGTTTAAAGTATGCCTATAGGCAGGACAGATGGGGGGAATTGTTGATCTCAAAGTCGTTTTTTCCCCTCGCTATCCTGATGGAGGGTCGAGCAGATGAATACGACTGCGGAAACAGGGAAAAAATTCAATTATTTTTTTGGATTGATCAATCTGGTGGTGGTTTTTTGCATCGTCTGGCTATTGTGGTATATTTTTATGAATCCCAATGCCGTTATGAAACTGTATACCCCCATGTATGGGTTTTCGTTGGTCGTTGGATTTCTTGCCGCCATCGTACTGTTGAATAACGTTGCCGGCGGCTATCCATTTCCGGAAGTATCAACGCAAAGATTCGGACCGGTCCAGCGGGGGATAGCGATGACTGTCGTTGCCGTTTTGCTGATGCTTTTTCTGGTTTACATTTTTTTCTGGGGATTTATCGGTAAATTCGGCATCGCTTATTTCAGCCCGCAATCGATCATTGCTTCGGGTGGTCAGGGTGCTGAAATATTTAATGCCAGGGAAAATGCATCAACCGCCATCGTGTATTACCTCACCGCCTTTTTGCTGATAGCACTTTTCTGGAGCACGGGTTTCGGCCGATGGCCCTGGCACAAGGTAGATCGGGGCGTGACGGCATGGTCAAGATTATTTGCCGTCACTTTTTTCAGCGGCATCGTCTATACGATCATGTTTCATCCCCATGTTTGTTATCTCTTCTACCCCGCTCAGGACAAGGCTGGCGTGGAATCCTGGTGGGCGGAATTTGCCGGAACCGGCAGCGCCTTTTTCGGTCTCGGACTTGTCCTTTGTATACTATTCTGGATCGTGGCTTCCGATCTGTTGTGGGAGGGTTATCCCTGGAGATATCTCGAGAAGGAGGGGGAATCAACATGGGCCAAAGGGTTGGTTGTCTGTATCGTAACCTTTGCGCTGGGTGTCATCGTGCTCTTTGTCCTGATGAAGATTATGAACTATTTTTGGGATGAACCGTTTATGGGAGGACAGTATACCGACGGCCCGGATTTCCGTTTCATTCATGCCGGGGAAATCTGCGGGTTCTTTATTTTGGCAGCGTTCATACTGAAAAACTATTTTAATAATTTTCCCAATATGAATATCCTTTGGCTGGGTGCCGTGATACGGACAATTCTCGCTGTTGGCGGCGGCATGTTGTTTTACTGGTTTTATTACTCTCCGCTGGCGACTTTTTTCCTAGCCAAGGTACCCGGTATTGCCCAGCCCGGTGACACATCGCTGGTATGGACGATTCTTTTTTTAAGCGTTGTCATGGTTCAGGCAGACTTTTTCGAGGGGTGGCCTCTCAAAAAAAAATAAGATGGAACGGAAGCAGTGGATAAGAGCAAGAGAACATTTTGTAAAAAATACTTTTTGAGGCAGATAGGGAAGGTCGTTGAAAGCTTTGACGACGGCCTTAAAGAAGCACGGGAGAGCCTGGCATTCGATGATTTTTTTGAATCTTATGAATCCAGCTATGCTCTTACCCTTGCCTACCCGGATGATATTTTAATGGAGACCGCCCATCAACATGGCATCGACACTGATGGACGGGAGAAAAATGAAATTGTAAAGGAGTTGTTTGAAAAACATGGTGGATACAGTAGCTGAGTGCGAAAGTTTCTTTCAGGATAGAATTAACAGTATGTTGGTGACCACCTCATGGGTCGACAAACTGAAGGCCCTTCTGGGAGTGAAGGCGGTCAGTCAGATCTGGGGAGACGTTCCGGCTTGGTATATGTGGCTTTCAGATGCCCAGGGTGCCTACCATCTCCAACTGTTAGAGACGATGATTGATGAAGGTATTCCGGAGAACAAGCAAGGGCTTTTTTCTATAAAGTGCTATCCATTCCAAAATGCAACGGTTTTCGACTCTTTCTCTTATGAGGAGCAGCAATTGAGCCAGAGCCGTTTTTTCGATGATACCCATACCCCCCGATTTGAAGAGAAAGAGAGAATCCCTGATTCTCTCTTCAATGTTGCAGCTATGGAATATAGGATAAATCAGGATGAAACGACGGTTTGTTTCACGCTGGAAAGCCTGGATACCATGCGTTGCGTTTACCCAGAAGAAACGGTCTTGGATTTTGACCTGATAAAAAAAAGCCGGCACTACGCGGAGGGTGAAACCGGCCGGTCGGTGCCTGGCTGGAAACTGGGGTACCCTGTTTTTGACCGACTTTTATGCATGTATGCCTTTTACAGTAAGGCCAAACCGGTTCGGCTGCGAATATCGCGTTCTCCGGGATTCAAATACGTCCATACCGGTAAGCATGCATTTGAGTGCATGGATGCGCCGGATACACATCGATTGGTTGCATCCGTTTTTTTTGCATCCCCAGACAACTCCCATCATGGCATGAAGTCAAATAAATTGGCTATCGTGGAACAGGAAGAAGAACAGAGTCAGGAGGAAATCCTTTTAGATCGTTCGTTTCCATGCGGTCATTTTCATGCATCCGACAAAGTGGCATGTACCAAAATATATGAAGATACACCTATCAATGAACTCTGGTGGTCTCTGGCCAATTCGGATTACAAATCCGAAATGGCTTCAACCTGCGGATGCCACTGAACACAAAAAGTAACCGGGGCTTGGGGTAGGTTCCATTTAGACAAGACTGGCTTTTTTGGTAACGGAAAATGATTCGAATTGCCATACCCATATTCCATAATAGAGTTTCACCTGTGTTAGATACATGTGCCCGTCTTTTAATAATTGATGTTCAGGGAAAAATTGAAGTCGAAAGGCGGGAAATTCCTTTTGATATATACTCCCAATCCGAACGGTTCGAGATCTTAAAAAAACTGGACCCGGATGCTATTATATGTTGCGGTATTAGCGAAGTATTTGATAAAATTCTTCAATCTGCCGGCATCAGACTAATCTGCGGAATTGCCGGTGATGTGGAAGAGGTTGCAGAGGCTTTCCTCTGCAACCGAATTGATGGCTCCTGCTTTCGGATGCCAGGATATAAAGAACACGGGTAAAAACGAAGAGACGATTTGTTAAGGTTAGGATTAAGAAATTTTAATTGGGTAAGTCATTTAATCACTGTTTTAAAGCGCAGGTAATATCTATAGATTAAGCCATTTGGAGGGTAAAAAAGTGTTATTGGAACAAGAAAGAAATCGTATTATCAATTTTGGTAAAAAACTGGTGGCGTCAAATCTCACCACCGGAACCGGCGGGAATCTGAGTATTGCCAACCGGAAAGAGAACCTCGCCGCCATTAGTCCCTCTGGAATCGATTATTTTCAAATTCAGCCTGAAAATGTGGCCGTGGTGGATATGGCCGGTGAGATTCAGGATGGAAACAGTAAGCCATCTTCGGAACTCAGCTTTCATCTCGAACTCTATAACACTCGCACCGACGTTCAAGCCGTCGTTCACACTCATTCGGTCTATGCTTCCACCCTTGCCTGCTTGCACTGGGAACTGCCGGCGGTGCATTACCTGGTGGGGTTTTCAGGAAACAAGGTGCCCCTTGCGTCTTACGCCACTTACGGCACGAAAGAGCTCGCCCGTAATGTCGTCGAGGGTATCGGGTCTTACAATGCGGTTCTTTTGGCCAACCATGGTCTGGTCACGGTTGGTGCGAATATGGATGCGGCCTTTGCCACCGCCGAAGAAATAGAGTTGGTAGCCCAAATATACTACCAGGCCAAAAACGTCGGCCAGCCGGTGGTGCTACCGGATGAAGAGATGGAAATCGTTATTGAAAAATTTAAAAAATACGGACAATGAAACAGTTCAATCAAATCCTTGCTTTTGATCTGGGAAGTTCCGGTGGGCGGGCCCAATGGGGACAATTTGACGGTAAAAAACTGGCAATCGAAGAAATACACCGTTTCCCCAACGTTCCGGTGCGGCTCGGAGAGCGTTGGTATTGGGACGTCCTCAGGATTTTTGAGGAGATGCAGTACGGTTTGCGGAAAGCCGCCAACCGTGCCAACGGAAACGATTTTACGCTGGGAATCGACACATGGGGCGTGGACTATGGACTCCTAGATGCATCCGGCGAACTGATGTCCCATATCAGCCATTATCGTGACGCACGAACGGACGGGCTATACGAAAAGATCTTTCGCAAAATTGCTAAAGTGGATATTTATAAACTCACCGGCATTATGTTCATTCAGTTCAATACCCTGGTGCAGCTTTACGCGGATTTACGCAATCGCCCCTGGCTTCTGGAAAACGCCTGTGACCTGCTCTTTGTTCCCGATCTGTTCAATTATTTGTTAACCGGCGAGCGGTTCAGCGAAATGACCATCGCCTCCACCTCACAGTTTTTTAACCCCGCCAGCAAAACCTGGGCGAATTCGGTTTTCAAAGTCCTGGAGCTGCCCACCCGGCTGCTGCAACCGATCATTCGGCCGGGAATGAAAATGGGTCATCTCAAACCCGCGTTACAACTAAACGCCGGGTTTAAAGGCGCCGTCGATGTCATCGCCGTCGGAAGCCATGATACGGCCTCTGCCTGGGCCGCGACCCCCATTGAAAAAGGTGTACCCGGTGCTTTAATCAGTCTGGGCACTTGGTCTCTTTTAGGGACGGAGTTGGACGAACCCAATTTCAGCGATGCTTCCCTGGCCTACAATTTTACTAATGAATGCGGCGTGGCGGGAACCGTCGTTTATCATAAAATTCTAGGCGGCCTCTGGTTGATTCAGGAGTGTCGCCGCTGCTGGCGGGAAGCGGGACAGTCCCTGACGTACGAAGAGATTCACCAAGCCGCCGCCTCTGCCGCTCCGCTTAGGTTTCTGTTTGACCCAGATGATCAAAAATTCTTAAATCCCGATCGAATGCCCGAAACGATTACGGCGTATTTCAGTGACCTGAAATTGCCTGCTCCCGAAGGCGTTCCCCAAATCGCACGCTGCATCTATGAGAGTCTGGCCCTGAACTACCGGTATACGATAGATTTAATGGAACAGATCACACAGCGGCCAATTGAAGTCATTCATATCGTGGGTGGAGGCTCCCAGGCGCGGCTCTTGTGTCAATTCACAGCCAATGCCGCCGACAAAAAAGTGATCGCGGGTCCCGTGGAAGCCACCACGGTTGGCAACATGCTGATGCAATTACAAGCACGGGGAGCCATTCAAGGCCTGTCCCAGGGGCGCCAAATGGTACGTCATTCTTTTGCGCTGAAAAATTTCGAACCGGAGGACCGTACGGCCTGGGAAGACGCCTATGGCCGTTTTATAAACCTTAAATAAGAAAAGGAGAATGGAAAGATGCGAAAATGGTTGAAGAATAAAAACGTCATTTTATTTACACTGGCGCTGACTATGGTGCTGCCAGGTTTGGCCCTGACCAAAGAGGTTGAAATCGTGACCGTGGTGAAAATTACCGGCATCCCTTGGTTTAACCGCATGGAGGAAGGTGTCATTGCGGCTGGTAAGGATTTGGGCGTCAAAGCCTACCAAATCGGTCCTTCCGAAGCCGATCCAGCCCAACAGGTTAAAATTGTGGAAGACCTGATTGCCAAAGGGGTGGATGCGATTTGTGTGGTTCCCAACGACGCCACCGCTATGGAGCCGGTTTTTAAAAAAGCCAAAAGCAAGGGAATTGTTGTCCTCACCCATGAATCACCAGAGCAAAAGGGCTCCGATTGGGATATCGAAACGATTGATAACAAAAAATTTGGCGAAATGAATTTCGAGAAACTAGCCCAACTTATGGGCGGTAAAGGGGAGTTTGCACTTTTCGTGGGCTCCTTGACGGTTCCACTTCACAACTACTGGGCGGATGTCGGTTTGGCGTACACCAAAACGAAGTATCCTGACATGAACCTGGTGACCAAACGAATTCCCTGCGGCGAGAGTGCAGACGACGCGTATAAGCAAACCCTCGGATTGTTAAAGACATATCCGAATCTGAAAGGAATTGTCGGCTTTGGCAGCCTCGGCCCTATTGGCGCCGCCGAGGTGCTTAAAAAGAAAAAAATGGGCGGTAAAGTGTCCGTGGTAGGCACGGTGATTCCGAGCCATGCTGCGCCATATTTGAAAAAAGGATACATGCAGCACGGCTTTCTGTGGGATCCCAAGGATGCTGGTTATGCCCTGGTGGCTGTGGCCAAGAAGATGCTTGATAAGGAGGAAATCAAAAACGGAACGGAGATCAAAGGGCTCGGAGCCGCCAATGTAGACACGGACGCCCGTGTGATCAAATTTGACGCCATTTTGGATATCACTGCTGAAAATGCTGATAAACTCGGATTTTAGTAAACGCAATATGGACGAAATAACTTCCCTAATTATAACTAATTATCGAATTCTTAATCTTAATCGTCTATATTATGATTATGAAATTGGGAAGTTATTTCATCCTAGAATCTCTGATCCGAATCGCTTACACTCCTCATACCGAAAGTGCACTATAAATTTTTATGGGGCATAACAATTTTCTGGAGCTACGGAATATCAATAAACACTTCCACGGCGTGCAGGCACTGAATGACATCAATTTTGACCTGCATGCCGGAGAGGTGCACTGCATCGTGGGCGAAAATGGCTCTGGCAAGAGCACGCTGATTAAAATCATTTCCGGTGTTTACACGCCTGATTCCGACGGCGAAATCACCATCAACGGCGTTTCCCAACCGGAAATGACGCCCGCCCAATCGACCCAACTCGGAATTCAGGTGATCTATCAGGATCATGCTCTTTTTCCCAACCTAACTGTCGCGGAAAATATCGGCATCCATCAACACCTTGAACCCGGACGAATTCTGGCGGATTGGAAAAAAATTCGCGAAACAGCCCGAAAAACCTTGGCCAAGATCAATATCTCACTGGCGCCTGATCGCCTTGTGGAAGAGTTGTCCATTGCCGACCGTCAGCTTGTAGCCATTTGCCGGGCCATTGCAGCCGACGCCCGGCTTGTCATCATGGATGAGCCCACGGCGTCGCTGACGCGCCAGGAAGTGGACGCCCTGTTTAAAATTGTCGCCGATATCAAGGAGAAAAGTATAACGGTGATGTTTGTCAGCCATCGCCTGAACGAGGTTATGGAAATTGCTAACCGCGTAACCATACTGCGCGACGGTGGGAAGGTCGGGACATATGCCGCGGATCAAATTGATGACCGCCAACTCTCCTTTCTAATGACGGGACAGGAAATTTCATACGCCCCTGCCTCCAATGAATTTGATACCAGTCGCATTGTTCTTGAAGTTAACGGTTTGTCCAAAAAGGGAAATTACCGGGATATCTCCTTTCGTCTGCATGCAGGCGAAATCTTGGGCGTCACCGGACTGCTGGGGGCCGGACGCACTGAACTGGCACTGTCGCTTTTTGGTATGAACCCGCCCGATTCGGGACATATCCGTGTGAATGGCGAACCTGCTGACATGGTCTCCAACCGGGAAGCCATCGCCAAAGGTATCGGTTATGTTCCGGAAGATCGACTCACCCTGGGCCTGGTGATGGAGCAACCCGTGGGAAGCAATATCGCTTTAACTGTGCTGGATACACTGCTTAGGCGCTTTCATCTGATCGATCCCCAAAAGCGTCGCGTGTTCATTGACCAGAGAATTGTCGATTTGAATATCAAGGTTTCCGATCCGAACGTTTCGGTGAATACGCTTTCGGGTGGAAATCAGCAACGGGTGGTTTTGTCCAAATGGATCGCCACCCGGCCGAAAATACTTATACTGGACTCCCCCACCGTAGGCGTGGATGTGGCTGCCAAAAGTGGAATCTATGAGGTCATCAAGAGTCTCTCTTCCCAGGGGATCGGCGTTATCCTCATTTCGGATGAAATTTCGGAAGTGCTCTGCAACTGCCATCGTACTCTTACGATGCACAAGGGGCGAATCAGCGGGTCTTATTTAGCGTCAGAGATATCAGAGCATGACTTGGGAATGAAAATCAATGAAGGTTAAGACAGCAACTTTGTTAAAGCACAATGAGTTCTATCTGTTTCTTGTTATTTTTATCCTTGGATTTTTGTTAACTATCTTTACGGAAGATTTCTTTTCGTTCGAAAATCTCTTTGACGTTTTCTTGAGTTACTCTTTTTTAGGAATCATGGCCATGGGATTGATGGTCGTTCTGATTTCCGGTGGCATTGATATATCATTCACCGCTACGGCCACCGTGTCCCAGTATCTGATGGCTGTTTTCATCATTGAGCATGGCAGTGGATGGGGCGCAGCCTTTATAATCCCCATTTTCATTGGCGTCGTATTGGGAGCTGTGAATGCCTTGCTGGTGTATTATCTGCGGGTGCATTCCATCATTATCACCATTGCCACCCTGAATATTTTTTACGGTCTGCTGATCTTTTTTACGCGGGGCAAATGGATTTACAATTTTCCGGAATGGTTCTCCGAGGGGTTTACTCTTTTTGAGGTTTCCACTGCCGATGGAACCACCTACAGTTTGTCTTTTGCGATTATAGCTTTACTGACTGTCATAGCACTGACGGGGTTTTTATTGAACCACACCTCTATCGGCCGTCAAATATATGCCATGGGAGGCAATCCGGACGCCGCTCGCCGCATGGGGTTTCATATGCTCCGGCTTCACCTTTGCGTATATTGTTATATGGGGGTGCTGGCCGCCATTGCAGGGCTTGTTCAGGCCCAAATGGTGCAAACCGTAGCGCCCAACTCCATCGTGGGGCGGGAATTGGACGTCGTGGCTGCAGTGGTGTTGGGTGGTGCTAGTCTGGTCGGTGGAGCCGGCACCTTGTTAGGAACGATTCTAGGGGTCACGCTTATCGCTGTCATGGAAAACGGCCTGACGCTTTTGGGTGTGTCCGCTTATTGGCATAAAGTTATTATTGGCCTGATATTTATTATCAGTGTCAGCATGACAGCTTACAACCGAAAACTGAAAGAAAAACAGTATGCCCGAATTGATGTTTGAGATTAAAAGAATACAACGCTTTCTCGGCTTAAGAACCGATCCTGCCAATGCCTACCTGATCGTGATTCTTGCCGTTCTTATCGGCGCTTTCACACTGATTCTTCCCGGTCAGTTTTTTCGCGGCGCCAACTTGCAGTCAATGGCCTTTCAGGTGCCCGAATTGGGTGTTCTGGCCATCGCCATGATGATCCCGTTGTTAAGCGGCGGCATCAATCTCACCATTATTGCAGCGGCCAACATGTCAGGCATCTTGATGGCCTTTATCCTTACTCAATTCATTCCGGAGGGTGCATCCGGCGGCGGTCCCGTCATGGTTATTGCGGCGGCTCTATCGGCCGGTTTGGCCGTTTCCCTTTTGATCGGACTACTTAACGGATGGATTATTGCCTATGTCGGTGTGTCACCAATTCTGGCCACTTTGGGGACCATGATGCTCATTCAAGGCCTAAATGTCGTCATCACCAAAGGCTACGTCATCTCAGGCTTTCCCGAACCAGTGCTTTTCATCGGCAACGGACTCATTTTCGGCGTCCCCGCGCCGTTACTTATTTTTGCTGCATGTGTCGGTCTAGCGGCCTTGATTCTTCGTCGCACCCCCTTTGGCATCGCCATTTACATGATGGGTTCCAATGAAAAGGCCACCCTGTTTTCGGGAATCGACACCCGCAAGGTTATACTTAAAATCTATGCGCTTTCCGGCCTTTTATGCGGCGTTGCGGCTATGATCATGATCTCACGTTTCAACTCCGCCAAAGCGGGTTACGCCTCTTCATATCTTCTCGTAACCATTTTGGCAGCCGTTTTAGGTGGTGTGGACCCATTTGGCGGCTTTGGCAAAATGATGGGACTGGTGTTGGCGTTGCTTATTCTTCAGGTTGTCTCCAGCGGACTGAATCTCATCGGCATAAGCGCCCATTTGACGCTTACATTATGGGGCAGCATCTTAATTTTTATCCTGTTCATTAACCAGGTGCGGGAGTGGTTCGCGGTTCGCAAACGTCATTAAGCAGATGTACACGTCAATTGGTGGCTATCGTCCCTGGCAGTTTTCATGATCTACTAAAACGGGTTGAAAACATCGAGGGACACTACTTACGACCTGGTGGTGAAACGGCATTAAGGCCAGTTTGGGATACCATAAGCAGAGGCTTAAATGCGGCGAAAAGGACTGATCTGCATTTATACGGGCAACGGGAAGGGCAAGACCACTGCGGCTATCGGAGCTGCCATCCGGGCAGCAGGTCAGGGTTTGAAGGTGCTTATTTTACAGTTCATGAAGGGCCAAAAAAACATCGGTGAGCTGAAAGTATTCGCCCAAACCAGCCTGCCCATCACCCTTAAACAGTTCGGTCGTAGGGCATTTTTTCAAAGCAGGGCCTGCGAACAGATTGATATACTGAAAGCGCATTTGGGTCTTCAGGCTTTTCAGAAAGCCATGGAAAGCGATGCCTATGATCTGATCGTCCTCGATGAGATTAACATGGCGATCGATTTCGGACTGCTTCAAATTGATGAAGTGATGGCGGCGATAAAACAGAAACCTCCCGGACTTCATCTGATCCTGACCGGTCGTAACGCCAAAGAGCCCCTTATGGAGATTGCCGATCTGGTTACGGAGATGAAGGAAGTAAAGCATCACTATCAAAAAGGGGTGAATGCACAAAAAGGGATCGAATTTTAAATCTATTTTCCTTTCCATAATTGGTGGAAGTAAGTTTTCATTTCTAAAACTGCCCTTAGGAATTTCGAGGCACCAACCAACCGCTACGAGTGATGCTGAAAACAATACCAAAAATCATAAGCAACATCATAAAAGCCAAATGGGATATGTCGATAAACATCGTAAAGGCGGGTGAAAAAACAACCTCCGGTAAATTCTTCAAAACACGAAAAATTCCGGTTACAATAATTGCTGCCAAAAGAATTATTCTGACATAAGCAGCCCTATTCAGAGTATAAGATTGCCGCATCAAACCCAAATAAAAAACAACCCCATATACGACTAGAAAAAAAAGGAGTATGGCGCCCAGGTAGTGCAAGTAGTGCGTGACGTAGAACTTGGCCGTCCACGCCAAGCCAGGGATATCCGCAATGTAGTAACGCTTGAAGATCGGCATTTGGCCAAATCCGGTCAAACCCATCATGAAAAGCAGAAAGAGATAGATCGGCTTAATAAGAGCTTGTTCAATATAGCATCGCTGTGTCTTATCCGGGTTCATTTTTTATCCTCTATTTGGTTACTCACGTTCTTGGTAACTTTATAAACGCGGCTCACAGCAGCTGCAAGACCTGCAATCGGTGCAATCAGCATGGCTTTGGCCAGGTTGTCAGCATGGGCCATTTTATCTTTGACCGGATCGAGATGGGGTTGGCCTGGCCCTTTGTCGATGGCCTGATTCAGAGCCTCAAACGGTACCGTCGACAGATAGATGGTATTGGTGCCGCCATTTTCGTTCTCACCGTAGATGTAAGCGCCTTCTTGATCTGCCAGACGGTGCGCCTCTTGGACAATTTCCGAGCGTGGGCCGATGGTCTGGACATCTTCAGGGCACTCTTCGATACAGGCTGGTAGTTCGCCTTCGGCAATAAGGTTGTAACAGCGATCGCACTTGTACATGACCCCGTTACCGGCATAACTCGGTAGCAAATCGAGATATAGTCCGACGCCGGTCTGACGCTGGGGGATATCCCAGGGGCAGACGATCTGGCATTTACGCCCGCCCAAGCAGATATCCGAATGGATGACTGTTATACCATTTTTTAACTTACGGGCAGCACCCCAGGGGCAAAGGTCGGCACAGGGCGGATTCTGACAGTGCATACATCGTCGTGGAAAAGAGATTTCTTGTTCTTCACCGTCGATATTGACGGTTGCCCACTGAATAAAAAGCCAGTTGTACGGGGTGAGACGATCGCGCACCTCCCGTTTTTTTTCATCCGACCAGTCAGCCACTTTGACCCGGCTGGGGTACATCTTGGGGAACGGTTTCTGCGGTTCCGGATATTTAAAACCGTTCACATCACGGCACGCTTCGACGCATGCCTCGCAACCAATACATTTGCGGATGTCGATCAATGTGGCCAACTCTTCGTTGTTCTTTGGTTGGGCGGCCGCCGGTAAGGGAAACTGACTGGCGCATGCTGCACCTGCAGCGGCAAAACCTGTTTTGAGGAAAGATCTTCGGGATAGCAGCGACATATTGTTTCTCTCCCATTTTTCATTTTCAAAATAAGTTAAGGTGATCAATGTAGCGTTTCAAAGGTAAGTGGACAGAAGTAGGGAATAAATAAGAGACGGTTTTAGGTTATAATAACGTCACCAAAAGGAGAGCGAAATGAAATCTATAACCGGTAAAGGCCCTGATTCCGTGGTCAAAAAGATCAAACGGAAAACTCACCCCGACCCCTCATCTATTTATTACTTTTACAATTTTGATTTCACGATCCCACTCAGAATGGTTAAAATAGCGTTGGCATCGGTTTTCCCCGGGACTACCGGCAGATTACTCAGAATACCCAGTCCTTCAGTGGCTTCATGAAATTCAGAAGAGGAAAGACGGCTGATCAGGGCGGTATTGATCATGGCGTTTACCCCGAGCAATTTTCGAATCAGGGTCAGCCCGTCCATATCTTCCAGGGTTTCATCGACGACTAATAATTCAGGCGTGGTTTCCGAGGCAATGGTCAACGCGTCCGACCCGGAACTTGCCCATTGAAGCGCTATGTTTCTTTCGGTTGTTTCCAGTGCCCGCCTAAACTCGCCGAAGTCGTCTTGACGCGACGTTACGATGACAATCTTATACATTCAAAATCTCCGAAGTCAGATATTGGCGCCGAATCTACGCCCATTGCCCAATTGATGTCCATCCGGAAATGGATGGACACCAATTAATTTCTTCCGCAACACGAACCCGGCCCGGCACATGCGCCGGCACCGGGTTCATTGCCACAGCAGGTCGTGTCACCGGCACCGGGAAGCCCTGATTGCGGCTGGCCGGTCATGGAACTCGTGGCGGAAATCAATTTGGATGTTTTTGTACTGCCACAAGACGGGCATGCCAACACCGCATTCTGTTCAATCACGAGAACTTCTCCTGTTCGGCCACAATCACTGCAAACGATTTCATATATCGGCATGAATCAATCTCCCTGTCCGGTTTTGTCGCAATTAATATTTTTTCGAGTTTGCCTATTCATTGCCATAAAAATATAGATGAGATTACGGCAAAATGCTGGACACTATCTTCTGGATACAGGATATTAAGATATCACCGCATTATTCGTACCCGTTAGAGCCCGAATCTTCGACCAGAATCAAGCATCCGGCATCAATGATCGATCAGACTTGGCCGCCACCGCCACCACAGGTGTGTTCCTGGCTGAATTGGGGTAAATTCCCGGCAATCAAGGCATTCACTGCCTCTCCCACGGTGTGGTTTTCTCCGCCGAAATAAACCTCGATCCCTACCTGATTGAACCCCATCAGGGGGCGCATCCCCATACCACCAGCAATCAACGCCTTTACTCCGTTTTCGGACAGATAATTTACCGGAGCCATACAGCCGCCCTGTTGATGGGGCATGTTGGGTATCACTTTGACATCCTTGATTTGTGCGTCTTCGACGTTTACCAATGTATACATGTCACAATGCCCGAAATGGGCGCCTAGCGGGGCATCCATCCCACCAGGATTTACTGAAGGTACGGCAACTAATGCGTTCATTTACTTCTCCTCTCTAAGTTATGGATTACATTGTTCCAGGCCTGTTGAATCACGTCCGTCAGGCCGTTTTGTTCATATTCGGTAATAACCTGTCCCTGGACCATGGCCCGGGTAAAAGATTCGTCATGGGGTATCCTTCCGAAAATCGGCAGTTCGTTCTCCTCGCACCATGATTCAATCTGCTGTGATTGCTCCCGGTTGAGATCGAATTTGTTGATAATCACGCCTGCCGATGTCCGAAAGTGACGGCATAAACCGATCACGCGTTCGAGGTCGTGTCGACCGGAAGGGGTCGGTTCGGTGACGATTACCGCCAGGTGAGTCCCGCCAACGGCACTGATCACTGGACATCCGATCCCCGGCGGGCCGTCGGACAAGATCATTTCAAAACCTTTTTTCTTGGCCGTTTCCTTTGCTTTTTGTCGCAACAATGTTACCAACTTCCCCGAATTCTCCTCACCTGGATACAACTGGGCATGGACCATGGGCCCGAACCGCGAATCTGAAAAATACCAGTGCCCACAATTCTTTTCCGGAAAATCAATCGCCTCCGCCGGACAAAAGGCCACACACACCTTGCACCCTTCGCATTTAAGCGGATCGATATGGGGATACCGTCTATTTTCGGTGATGGCCTCAAACCGGCAACGGTCAATACAGTCTATGCAATTTTCGCACTTCTCCGGATCTATTATTGCCTCGTTACCGGAGATGAATTCGTGAATTTGGGAATGCTGCGGTTTAAGCAGCAGATGCAGATCGGGCGCATCGACATCCAGATCGCAGATGACATGATTCGACGCGATGTGGGCAAATGCCGCGGTGATCGATGTCTTGCCGGTGCCACCCTTCCCGCTGATAATAAGGATCTCATGCATTTTCAGCCACCTCCGGAACAACCGCTTCTCCGGCCATTTCCATCGCCTTTTGGGCCAGATTGATAAATTGCGTCCGAAATTCATCGGCCGTATCAGTGATCAAC
>Ga0316197_10001871_pt1 | contig 14962 bp, 12 predicted proteins | sample OudBiesiAoxic_MG_FD_204939 | JGI IMG/M metagenome (GOLD analysis project Ga0316197, IMG submission 204939) | Coastal sediment microbial communities from Oude Bieten Haven, Netherlands - site A oxic | ecosystem: Environmental > Aquatic > Marine > Coastal > Sediment | place: Netherlands...
TGATTCGCGGAGGCCGGGCTCCGACCGCGACGAGCACGGTTGCATCGACTCCGCTGGATACCGCTGGTGCGAGCGGACGACGCAATGTGAGCGCCCCTGGGAACTCGCGGAACGTGAAGGTTTCAAAAACTCCCGCGAGGCCTTCACGGCATGGTGCAGCGACAGATGATAACTACAACGTGCGGCCCGGCCCCGCGATGACTACGGCCTGCCCTCGTAGATCGTCTTCCCGTCCTTTATTGTCTCGACCACTCGAAGGTCCTTGATCGCCATGCGGTCGACCTTCAGCGGGTTCTTGTCGAGGATAACGAGGTCGGCTCGTTTGCCCGGCTCGAGCGAGCCCTTGGACTCCTCTTCGCCATACTGTTCGGCCGCCCAGATCGTCATGGCCTTGAGTCCCTCGAGCGGCGTGACCCGCTGGCCGGGGCCGATCTCGGCGCCCGCCCGGGAAATCCGGTTCACTGCCGTCCACAGCATCATCATTTGGTCGAGGGGCGCTACGACGAAGTCGGTGTGGTTCGTCGGATGGAGTCCGGCGTCGATCGCATCGCGCATCGGGCTGATGTACATCGCCTGCTCCACGCCACGGTTCGCGATATGCGCCTCGGCAAAGTAATAGGTGTGCAGCGTGTAGAACGAAGGCCGAATCTTGTATTCGACAAATCTTGGAATCTGGTCGTTGCGAGTGAACTGCGCGTGAATGGCTGTGACATTTCGGTATCTGCCGAGGTCCTCTGCCGCCGCGAACTCGTGCGCCGTGATCAGCGAGTCGATCGCGCCGTCGCCGTTCGCGTGGAACAGGACCGGTACGCCGAGGTCGTATACCTTCTTAAGGAGCTCGTTGATCGCGTCCTGCGGTGCCATCAACTCGCCAGTCCAGTTCTTCTCCCCGCCCGGCCCCCCGGTCAGATATGGCTGCGTGAAGTACGCGGTCCGACCCTGCGGCGAGCCGTCGATGGTAATCTTGATTCCGCCGATCTTCAGGCGCTGGTCATACTTGCCCCAGCCCGCGAGCGGAAACTCGGCAATGACCTTGTCCACCTCCGTGATGAAAGGGAAAGCGACAACGTCGATGATGTTGGCCCCTGCCTGCGAGGCCCGCTTGATTGTCTGTAGCTGATCGAGGTGAGTCAAGCCTTCGTGAGCAGTCGTCACGCCCGCGGCCGCGTAGAGCATTTGTCCGGCCCTGGTGTACGCCACCTCTTGATCCGGTGTCATTGGTTCTTGCTGCTCTACTACGGGGAGGAACGCCGTTTCCATGATGAGCCCATACGGTTCGTCGGTGCCGGGTTTGCGCACGATGACGCCACCCGGCGGGGTCTTCATTCCGTTGCTGAACCCGTACTTCTTGAGGGCGAGGCTGTTCAAGACTGCTCCGTGCATCGACACATGGTCGATGCGGACCGGGTTATCAGGAAACGCCGCATCGAGATCGTCTCGGTTGAGCAATCGGCCGTCCGGCATGACAGTGTCGTCATAGCCGTAGCCCACGATCAGCTCGCCTTTCGGGATGATGCGTTCCGCCGCGAACTTCTTAAGCTCGGCGATAATGCTTGGAACGTCCTTCCCCGGACCGGACGGTGGCGCGTATAGCTTTGCCTGGTTGGCTACGAGGAGGGAGTTGTAATAGTGGCTGTGCGCGTCGATGAAGCTCGGCAGCAAGGTCTTGCCGCCGAGGTCGACCACCCGGGTGGCTGCTCCTTTGTGTCCGTTCTCGACGCTCGCGCGAGTACCCACGGCGACGATCCGGCCGTCCTTGACCGCAAGCGCTTCAACGGTCGGCTGCGCGTCGTTGATCGTAATGATGTCGCCACCGACGTAGATCGTGTCTGCCAAATCGACTTTGGCGGGCGTCGAATCGTCCGACTTCTTCGTGCAGCCGAGAATCATCCCGGGGAGCAAGCCCACAACGCAGAGCAGCAGTATAACTCTGTTCATCCTTCACCTCCTGGCTGGCGGATGGTTCCGCCTTTCCGCGGCACTGGCAACCGCTGCTCGCAAGCTGCACGTCGAGGTGTTCTACAGAGAGACGATCATGCTTCCGCCGACTGCGACCCTCGAAGTAATGCTAGAGGAAACCGCGAAAATGGACGCACTGCTTCCTCGCGAATCCGCTGCAACGGTTTCGTGAACCCTAGTTCATCGGTTCAAGCCTGATCGGCGGCTCTGTCTTTTTGGGCACTTGCGGAGACGGTGCAAAGACGGACAGTCGGAGTGCAGAACTGCTGACCGCCTTCTACACGAGTGCCCACTATGACCAAAACCAAACCATTCCGGCCCGTTTCGTTGGATTCGGCCAACGTTTGAACGAGTTCGCCGGGTTTTCGGATGATCCTCCACGTGACTGCGGTACAAACCCGATCTGCGGCTTCGACCCCCGAAGTCGCGCACCTCAGACACGGAGAGGGCCGATGGTTCGATCGACGATCACTGGTGTTTGGATCCTTGCCGCTGCGTTTGGATGTCAGCCAACTGAAGGAAAGACTCCGGCCTTGGACCCAGTCGACGCCCCGGAAGACACGAAGGCGATGGCCCAGCTCAACGTGGAGGTGTTCTACCGCGAGCGGATCATGCTTCCGCCGACGTCGACTGTCGAGGTCGTCCTCGAAGATGGCGCCAAGATGGACGTTGCTGCCGAGCTCGTTACGAAGGCGGAGGTGCCCGTCAAGACCGGACCGCCCTACAGGGTCACCCTCGAGTACGACCCCGCGGTGCTCAGTCTCCAGGGCCGTTACGGCGTGCGCGCGCGGATCGAGAACGAGGGACGACTGCTGTTTACGAGCACGCAGTTCAACTCTGCGTTCGGCACGAACGGCTCGCCGGCGGAACCGACGAACGACCCAGTCAAAGTATTGGTGAGCCGAGTTCCGAGCACCCGTGCGCCGTCTGGGGCGCCGATTACGGGCACGCGCTGGGTTCTTCAGAGCCTGGGTGGCAAGCCCGCCGGCCTGGGTGCAGGGGGTCGAGCACCGGACATCACGCTCCAAGGCTCCGAATCGCGAGCGGCCGGGTTCGCAGGGTGCAACCAAATCACTGGAGGGTACACGCTCGAAGGCGACCAGCTTTCGTTCGGCCAGATGGCGATGACCAGGCGTGCGTGCGCCGACGGAATGGAGCTCGAGCGCGACTTTGCCAAAGCTCTTCAAGAAACGAAGAGCTATCGAATCGAGGACGACACGCTGAGCCTTCGCGATGAGAACGGAACGGTCGTTGCCGCGTTGAGGGCAGGCTAGCCGGCGCCGATGACGAGTAATGACGACCACGACCGACCCATGTGGCAGCGTCTGGTGGATCGCCACCCATATCGAGGGAGTGGCGCCGGTGGAACTACATCGACGCGCGGCGGAATCGAATCAGCTCGCGATCGCTATTTCGGTGTTCGGGCTACGGTCCGTCAGTTCGTCCGCCGATAGCGTAGCGTGATCTGATAGTCGCTTCCGCGGTTGCCGCCGTTGTATTCGCGCCGCTCCCGGTACTGTTGGGGCGACTTGGCGCTGGCCTCACACTCCGGGCGGTCGAGGTCCTCAGTGTCCTCGCACGGTGCAGCCGTGACGCGGATTCCTCGCGAGCTCTCGTACTCTTGCACTGGGGGGTTCGGGAAGTTCAAGCTGGTACGCTCGGCCATCGGCAGGAACGAGACGGCGGAAGCGTCTTCGATGATGAGGTCTGCCGGCGCCCACAACGCCACGATGGAGTTGATGGCGAACGTGAGCCCCGCTGCAACCGCCGTGCCCACGACGGGTCCGCCGTAGAGCGTGGCGATGCCGCCGGCAACCGTGCCCGCGGCCGCCGCGAAGATCCCCCAGTTCGTTTTGAGGATGGCGACATATGCGTCCGCGAACCTGTCGATCTCCTGCTCGAAGGCTTCACGATTGTCGATTTCAAAGCCGACGATTGCAACTGCAACCGATTGGTTGCCGAGCGTGCCCATAAAGTGGCGCTGGTCGAGGCGTCGGCGATTTCCGCTGTCGACGTCGCCAAACTCGAACTTAACCACGTCGGCAACCGGATCGAAGCTGCCGTCGTTGCTGAGCCGAGTGGTGATCACGGAAACGCCGACCTCGTCGGACCCGAGGATGTCGGCACCGGTCTCGTCGATGCAGAGCAGCTCCTCGCTGATCAGCTCGAACTCGGTATTGAGGGGCGGCACCACCTGGATGACCGGTCGTCCTTCCCGGCTGAAGTACACGGGTCGGTCGTGCGTGGGGTCCCCCGTGTTGTTGGGAACCTCGACGGTGATGCGGTAGAGGCCCGCAGCGAGGTTGCTTGGAACAGTGAACGTAATGCGGTCGTTGATACTGTCGCAGTCGAGTGGCGCGCTTGCTCCGGCATCCACATCGCCACAAACGTGCGCAGGCACCTCTGTGACGTTCGCAAGGTTTGTAGTCAGAGCGAGGCGCACACGGGCGTCCACATCGAAGAAGTTAAAGCCTCGAAGCGTGACAGAGCCGCCTTGCACCGCGACGGGGACCGCATGGCAAACGTTGCTACCGGATACTGGGTCGCCCTTGCAGTCTGGCGTCATCACTGTTGAACAAAGTGGCGGGCCGCCGCCCCCATCGGCGGTGCACGCCTCCTCGACCTCGGTCGGAAGGAGGTCTGTGGCGGACAATCGGGGAACGTGCCCCGCCGTTCGGACTGGGAACACGACAGAGCTCGTCTTGACCCGGCACATCGCATTGCAGAAGCCATCGAAGTCGACATCGATGTCGGGGCAAAGGGTCACCCTGGGAAGCCCCGGGCGTTCGCCGTCTAGACACGCGCTCGGATCGGGGTCCTCGTAGACTCCGACGCTCACCCTCGCGCGGAGCTCACTCCCTACTTTGTCGGTCAGTGCGGCGGCCGTCAGAATCTCGCTCGCGTCCGCCGTCACGAAGTCCCCGCCATAAAGCCGCGCGCTGTCTTCTGCGGGAAGCGCATCGATGCCCGCGACCACGCGCCCAATCGCGTCCTTGGTGGACTGAGCCAGGGCATCGAAGGTAGCGAAGTTGGCCTCCTCGAGCGGGCTGCCGGGCTCCCTGCCCGAGAGATACGCTCGGGACAGTTGCACGAACGCTCCCGCGAACGCACTTGGCACTTCTGCGGCCGCGAGTGTTTCGGCGAGTCGGTCGTCGAAGCTCTGTTTCTCTTTGAACTCTTCGCCTGTCGGTGGTGGGACGATCGCGAAGCCCTCGAAGGGCGGATCCTCCGCGCCGCCGGCGCCACCACCCGCCGCACCACCCGCGGCACCGGCTCCCGCCGTGCCTCCCGTACCGCCCTCCGCAGCGCCGTCACTGCATCCGAACGACAATAGAGCGATGGTCGCGAGCGCGACGAACTGCAGCATCCTAGTCATAACCGACTCCTTCATTCGAGAGATGAGTCAACGACTAGCCGAGCCGCTGGGTGGCTGGACCGTACCTCAGGAACTCTTCCCCACTCAATAGACACTTGCGGTCGACGCCTCGGGAGGCCGAGATGCTTCGCCTTCACGGGCGGTAGCAACCGAAAAGGCGCTCTCCTAGCTCTCTTAGCCCCTCGGGAGGACGATGAGCGCCGAATTTCGCGGTGCTAGGCGCTTATGTCGACTTGCGACGCACCGCTAGACCGCGTTTGGGTCGAGCCCACGGCGCATGAGTTCGGCCCAGATGCGATTGCAGGAAGCGAGGACCTTCTTCGGGGTGGTTGCGGATGATGCGCGCTCAGCCTGTGGCCGCCCGAAGTCCACGACCTCCCCTCGCCACTTGGCGTTCGGCGCGAGCACGCCGTGATAGACGATGAGGTTGACGTAGGTGCGCGGAATGAGTGCGGCGAGCTTTTCGAGTAGCTCCAGCGGCTGAAGGGCAATGTGGCTCGTTCCATCACGCCATCGCGTTTCGAGCCGCACGAGCACGCTTCCATCCGGCCCAAAGGACAAGCGGTCCTCCGCGACGGGCGGCCGCAAGAGATATCGGCAAAGGCGCTCGAGCTTGGGGCGGTTCTTGGCGCGGACGGAGGTGTTCGCGTGAAGGTCGAAACCACCGAGGCGGGCTTGTCGCAGACCTTTCGGGGAGGCGGGCTTCGCTGTTAGCGCGTCTCCGAGGCGGAGCACCGCTGCACCTGCGCGTCGTCCCATGGCGACCCGTTGCCGGACGGACGCGGCGTAGAGTGCGTGCAACGGCGGCGCCTGCGATTCATCGAGGTCATTGTCGCCGTCGTCGCGTAGCAAGCCCCGTCGCGCGAGCAGGCGCAGGAGCCAGTTCTCGAAATACATCCACCCCGGCGCGGTGCGCAACGATTCGGACTACGGCTCGCTCGACACCGTTACGACCGTTGCCTTCGAAAACGCGGATGGGAAATCGTACTGATCGTTGCGAACTCCACGGATGTAGAGCAGCCCTTCTCCGTCTTGGCCGGGGCAACGTCTTTTTCATCGGCTGTCGCGCCCAAGTCCTTGGCCACTTACCGCTGGTAGGTCTCCGCACTCGGTGGCAAATGGGGGACACGCGGCGGTCTCGAGGGGCTGCGGCAACGAGGTGAACAAATTTCCGGTTGTCGCTGCGTGACTTTCGGCACGGTGCGTTGACCGAACTAGCGTCGGTGTCGCCGAACTTGCCGGGCACAGACGCGTGAGCACGACCACGCAGTATGTGCATTCGAATCGCGAGCAAACGCGCGCCGTCTTGAACGCCCGGCCCAGAATTCCGGTCACCATTCCGGTCACCGATTCGAAATTGGCCGATTTGAACCGTGTCGTCGAAGTGCTAACCGTCCGAAACCACACACCAAGCGAGGGTGGCGGAATTGGCAGACGCGCTGGATTTAGGTTCCAGTGTCCATAGGGCGTGCAGGTTCGAGTCCTGTCCCTCGCACTGGAGTGATGTCGCGGGGTTAGAGCGGACGTTGTTCCAGTGTCCTGCCCGCGCACGGTCGATTTGTCCCAGAGGTTCTCCCATCGCTCCAAGAGCGACGGAATGTATTCGTGCCGAGAATACCGGGATTTCTCCCGACATTTGGCGGACATTTCTCCTGAGGTTTTCCCAGAAACATTTCCCCACCGTGCGCTGGAAAAGTTTTTCCCCGAAGAAGTGATTTCCACAGATAGGGGGGTGTCTAGGAGGCTAGCGGCCAGCTCCCCGAAGGAGCCCATCTTCGCCCACTACGCGAGCGGTTATTTCTGCGCCTCGGTACTTGATCGATATCGCCTCGCCCGGGGATACGGCGCTCCGCTCTATGCGGTCGACTGTTCCCTCATGCGCTTCATCTGCTTTCCGCAGCAGATCTCGGAGTGCGGCATGCTTTCGGGACAGGGACAGGGCTTCTCGTAGACGAGCTGCGCTCCGCAAGCTTCGCACACGTGGCGGTCTCCGGCTTCACGTGGCAATGCGATCTCCCTCATTGTTTCGTTCGCGTGTCAGCGGCGGCGTTTGCGTAGGAGCCGAGCGCCGATCACGCCGGCCAACAGCAGGTTGAATAGGATCGTGCCGTGGTCAGGCTCAGGGCTATGAATCCTGCAGCTGCACCCTGCCTCAACGTCGTCCGTGGGGAGCCCTCCGGTGCCACCGGATCCTCCTGAGCCTCCGGTGCCTCCCGAGCTGCCACCGGTGCCTGCAACACCTCCTGAGCCGCCCGTACCACCGACGCCACCCGTGCCAGCAACCCCGCCGAGGCCGCCCGCACCGCCGAGGCCGCCCGCACCGCCGAGGCCGCCCGCACCGCCGAGGCCGCCCGCACCGCCGAGGCCGCCCGCACCGCCGAGGCCGCCCGCGCCGCCATAGCTCTGACTTCCGTCCACACAGGGCTCGATCGTGAACTCGACCGTGTCCATGTTGTCGGTGTCGCGCTCCTCAGCCATCGCGAGGCCCATGAACGGCGTGGTGCTGTTGCAGTCGACGGACGAGATCGTGAGCGGACCCAGCTCAGGGGTACACCCTTCGACGCTGCCGCTGATGATGATGTCCCCAGGGCTCGGACCCCGCACATTGATGAAGACATCCATCCCGTAGCCGAATCCCGGGTCGCAAACTGGCGCAAAACTCCAGCTGACCTCTTGTATCTCGACCTCTTGAGCACCGGATACGTTGCCGTAACCCAAAACAAAGAGGCTCACCGCTGACGATAGGATCGCGTTTCTCATGACAGTGGTGAAAGCAAGATTCGAACCATCGCTCAGGTGCCTCACGAGAGCACACCAAACTCGCGCATATCGATTGGAGACCGCTCTGTGAGCCCGGGCTCTTCGGCGAATGGGTTGCGGCATCATCGGCTTGCCACGCAGAAACTGCTCCACTTGCACGTCGGCTGGATATGGATGTCCCGGTTCGAGGGCGGAGACGGGCTGGCCCGTTCCCCCCTAGTCATCCCGGGCAGCGTGCCGGTCGGATTGCCGCTCGAGCACCGGAAGCTGCCGCCATTTGGTTGGAAGACCCGAAGGTCATCGTTCTGCAGGCCGAGAATCGAGCCCCAAAGGTAGGCTCTCTTAGCCGATTGGTGCCAGTCGGAGGTTCGAATTGCGCGGGACTAGATCTTGTGTCGCGTGATTCACGGCGCGGACGGGGCCTTTGAATTCGCTATGCTTCGCGGCCTCGTGCCGAAAGAACTCAGCGCCCTTATTGCCTTCGCCCAGGCGATCGAGCGCGGCAGTACGCTCAAGCAATCCGAGCTTCCGAAGTAGCCGCCTGTCGCCGTTCTGTTTCACGCTCGCTAGGTTTCCGCTCGACTTCTCAGAACGGCGACGGCGCGCACCCAGCTCCTCCGCTCCAGGCGCAGAGGTTCGTTCCGCCGGGCGTGGTTGCGGTGATCTCCCAGTAGGTGAATTCGTCCGTCACCGGTAGTTGCGCGGCCAAGATGAGATTCGTCACGTTGAGTTCCGCAGCGTAGCGGCCGGTCGTCGTGATGGGCCCTCTCATCATGGTGCCGTTGACGTAGTCCGGCCCCGATTCGAGGAAGCCGCTGAGCATGCCGGTGAGGGCGACGCCATTCATCTGACAGCCGTCGAGGCTGAGGTTGCCGCCGCCGCCAAACCCAGTGTCGCTCCACACGGCCGATCCGCCCTCGGGGCAGTCAGTGGCTCCATCTTGCTTCTCGGACAACATGCCAGAACTCGGCGCCACATCGGCGAGCACCTGCGCGAAATCGAGGGCGACGACCTGCATCATCCCGCGTAGGGCCTCGTCGCTCTCGATGGTGCCCCCGCCGTCGCTGCTTCCGCAGGCCGCAACCAGGCCGAAGACCCCAAGCAACCACACAACTCGAAGTGACCGAGACATCCACTCCCTCCCCTTCCGCGGGCCTTGGATCCCGCGCCTCTAGCTGAAGCAAGCTCGATGCCAACGCCCCGCTATCTATAAATACGAAAGATCCCACAATCGCGACGCGCACATGCTGCGTATCTGGCCCCGTTTTCGCATCCGCTGCGCCGGCATGCTCGGCGTCGGGCCTCCTTTTGGCTGCGCCCGATTGCGCCGACGGCCGACCTGAATGGGATTGGGCTCACTGGCACCAACTACACCTCGAGCAACAGCCGGGGATCGCGCCCCAAGGCACGTCCTCCGGGCAGTTCATCGTGGTGCTGGCCACGTACATCGCTGCCGCGCCGCTCGAGGGACGGCTGGACGAGGGAGCCCTGCGGCGAGCAACCCACCGGTGTTGCGAGGCGACCCCCACCTAGCTCCGAGGAACCGGTGTGCGATGTCGCGTGTCTGAGCTCGGTGTGGCGGTTCTGTAAGTTCTTGTCATTCATAGTCTAGCGAGGGGCTTGTCACCTCGACCCGTACGGTCGAACCCGATACCGGTATGGGGTGATTCCCCGTATGATTCAGACTCACGCAAGCGCGGCGGGATCGGCCTTGATCCTCGCCCTCGCCACCCACGCAACCTGGGCGGTTCCGGCCCGAGCCCAGCTCGACTTCGACGCCGTTACCGTGGACTCATCGGGGCCCAGCAACCTCTGGGGCAAGACTGTCGGGGACCTGAACGCGGACGGCTTGCCTGACCTGGTAGCGGGCGGGCGGAAGGGAGGAGGGCTCGTTTGGTACCAAAACCCCAACTGGACCAAGCGAACCATCGCGTCGAGCGGCGCCTTCTCGACCGATCACGAGTTGTGCGACGTGGATTCAGATGGCGATCAGGATGTTGTCAGTCTTCAGGCATCCTCTTTGCACTGGTATGAGGCCCCGACTTGGGTCGAGCACACGATTTCCAACTCGACGCTTCACGACATCGAGGCGTTCGACTTCGATGGCGACGGGGACTGTGATGTCGTTGCTCGCAATCAAGGCAGCTTCGGTGGTGATGGAAGCACCCTTTATCTCTTCACGCAGAGCTCCCCCGATTCGTGGGTCCGCACGACCCGAACGATTCCAGATGGTGAGGGCCTTCTGGCGGCCGACATCGATGGCGACGCAGACCTCGACCTCGTCCTGAATGAAGTCTGGATCGAGAATCGGGGCGTCAGCCTCGGAGCCTCTGCGGAGCATAGCTATGGGCTTGGCTGGGATCACGAGAGTGCCTTCCTTGCGGTGGGTGATATCGACAACGATGGCAACCGGGACATCGTCATCGCCCCTGCGGAGCGCGATGGAGACAGCTATCGGATCTCCTGGTTCGAGGCTCCGTCGGACCCAAGGCAGACGGGGTGGACGGAGCACATCGTCGACGACGGAGTGGAGGCCGTGCATCACTTCGTCGGCACCGGTGATTTCGATGGAGATGGAGACATTGACATCGCTGCCGCCGAAATGGAGCAGGGAAGCGGCGCGGACGAAGTGAAGATCTACCGCAACGATGGCGGTGCCTTCACGAAGGTCGTTATTGCTGAGACTGGCTCGCACAGCATGCGCGTCGTGGACATCGATCTCGACGGGGATCTCGATCTTTTCGGTGCGAACTGGGAGTCCAGCCGCGTCGAGTTGTTCATCAACCAGACGCCTCCCAAGACACTAGCGCTCGACGCGTGGCGTCGACACGTCATTGACGCGAATCGACCCGGCCGCGCCATCTTCATCACGACGGAGGACCTCGACGGCGACAATCGTGAGGACGTTGCAGCCGGCGGCTATTGGTACCGCAACCCAGGTAGCGCCGCCGGAGTCTGGACTCGATCGGCGTTTGGCGCGCCGCTCAACAACCTAGCTGTCCTCGATGACCTCGACGGGGATGGCGACATTGACGTGCTTGGCACGGACGGCAACGGCTCTGAAATCGCACCCGACTTCGCGTACGCGCGCAACGATGGGCAGGGCAGTTTCACCGTCGTCGGAGGCGTCGCCGTGGGGAGCGGAGACTTCCTTCAAGGGGTGACCGTTGCTCGTTTGTCGCCAGGGGAAGCCAAGCGGGTCGTGCTGTCGTGGCACTCTAAGACCTCCGTCGTCGAGGCGCTCACGGTTCCCAGTGACCCGGTGGCCGGTTTTTGGGCGAACCAGAGTCTCTCCGGTTCGAGTCAAGGTGAGCAAGTCAGCCACGGCGACATCGACCGCGATGGCGACCAGGATCTGCTGCTCGGAACGGCATGGATGGAGAACCTCGGCACTTCCTGGAGCCAACGGACCCTCTTCCAGACCTCCGACGACCCCGACCGAAATCGTCTCGGTGACATCGACCGGGATGGGCGTCTGGACGCCGTTGTCGGCTATCAAGCGATTAGCACCAAAGGAACTCTCGCTTGGTATCGCCAGCCGCAGGACCCGGCTGGCTCCTGGTCGCAGAACGTGATCGCTGAGTTGACGGGGCCAATGAGCGTCGACGTCGCTGACATGGACCGCGACGGCGACTTGGACGTAGTCGTCGGAGAACACAACCTCTCCAAGCCAGCAAACGCTGGCCTCTACGTTTTTGAGAACCTCGACGGCGCCGGTTCCAGTTGGCGTCAGCACTCGGTGCATGTGGGTGATGAGCATCACGATGGCGCTCAGGTCGTCGACATCGATCGCGATGGAGATCTCGACATCGTCTCAATCGGCTGGGGACACAACCGGGTCCTGCTCTACGAGAACGTGGCAACTTCGAGCGGCGGCAGCGGCAGCAGCGGCGGCGGCGCGGGTGGTGGGGGACCGGACATGCCGTGCTCCGACGGACTAGACAACGACGGCGATGGCAATACGGACTACCCAGAGGACCGCGGGTGCCGGAACGCAGAGTGGGGGACCGAGGCCCCAGAGTGCGACGACGGCCTCGACAACGAAGGCGATGGCCTAATCGACGCTCCGGACGACACGAAGTGCTTGGCTCGCTGGGACATCAACGAGGGCTCCGCCCTCGAGGCCAATCTCGTTGCGGGCTGGGGGTTCGAGGAAGTGTCTCCAACGGTCGTGGACGATAGTTCGGGCAATGGGTACAACGGAACACTCGCGGGTGCTGCAACCCGCAGCGACCAGGGGTATCACGGCAAAGCGTTGGAAACCGACGGTACGTCAGGGCACGTCGACATCGGCCGCTTGGATCTCACGGGTACCCGGATTTCGGTGATGGCTTGGGTCAACGCCGACGACTTTGGCAACTCGGATGCGCGCATTCTCTCGAAGTCGTCGAGCGTGGCCGAGCAGGACCATCTCTGGATGCTCAGTACCGTCGGTGGGTCGACCTTGCGCTTCCGGCTCGCAACCAATGGCGTCACGAGCACGATCGCGGGCGGAGCGCTCGCGCCGGGGAGCTGGGCACACGTTGCCGCGACATACGACGGCGCCGCCATGCGCCTCTACCAAGACGGCGTGCTGGTGGCGAGCCAGGCGAAGTTCGGCAGCGTCGATGCCGACCCAACCATGTCCGCGTGGATCGGGGCGAACCCGGGGCAGTCAGATCAGGTGTTCGACGGCCGTATCGACGAGGTGAAGCTCTACAATCGGGCGCTCTCGCCGGCCGAGATTACCCGCGAGATGATCTCTCCTCTGCAGCCGATGTGCTCGGTGGGTTACCCCGGCGACGCACCGGGCACGCCGCTTGTCGTGTTTGCGCTGTTGCTCCTGGCCTACCTTGCCAAGCGAACGACTCGCTTCGACTAGGTGCATCGGACTGAGGTTAGCGGTGGGACCATCCGCGCAACCCAGGTCAAACAGCCCGGGCTTCCGCGCACTCGAAGTGGGGTTAAGGACACGGGATGAGCACTGATTATCCTGCAGATCTCTATGCAGCCTTGCATACGGGGAATGAGGGAGACGAGGATTTCTATCGAACCGTGTGTCTTGGCGCCGAGCGGCTGGTCGAGCTCGGTTGCCGGTCTGGCCGCTTACTGTCGGCGGTGGAGCTTCATCAGGCGGACATGGCGAGCTTCGACGTGGGAGGGGCTTCGACCGAGTTTTGGTCCCGTTCAACGGCCTCTATTGCCTGCCGGATCTCGACAGCGTTCGGCGGACGTTCGTACAGGTCGACCAGCGTCTGTGTCGAAACCCCGAACGATGCCCCGAACTCGTCCACGATAGTGACGTCCTCCGGGTCGACTTGCGTCGGTAAGCAGGACGTCAGCACGAGGAACTGCAGGGCGCGCTCGCAGACGTCCGCCCTTGTAGCGCCGCGGCCGCATCGCTTGGCGAGATGTTCGTGCGTGCATCGATCTCGAGCGTCTGGTGGAGCACGTGCTCACGCGTGGTGTCGATCATCTGCTTCGCGATCGCGTCGAGAGGCTGCGCGCCTCCGACAGTAGCCACGGTCCTCATGGCCCGAAGCACCGCCTCCGATTCCTCCGGCGTCCAGTGAAGTTCCTTCATCGCCCGCTCATCGTCGCGCGAAACGCTATACCGAACGGGGATCCCGAATCGGTATGGTTCTGTCACCGTATGCGTCTTCGGCGATTCTAGGTACTATCTGCCGCCGTTGTAGTTGACAACGAAGCAGGACTTCCATCCTGATCTGAACGCGACGCTGCCCTGAGGTGAAGATATGCGCAACATCCAAAAGAACTCGGCAGTGCTTGGCATCCTTTTGCTCATCGGATGCGCCGGGCAGATTCAGACCAGCACCACCTACGACGACTCCGCGGATTTCGCTGGCTACAGGACGTTCGCGCAGGCGCCACTCCCCCGGTACGCGACAGACCTGCCCCGCTACAACGAAGTCATCGGTGGCAGAATTCAACAAAGGATCGCGAGCAATCTCGAGGGCAAAGGGCTAGAGCCAACGGCTTGGGACGAAGCGGACCTCCAGGTGAGCTTCACGATCGGCGGTCAAGAGCGACAAGACTTCGAGTATTGGGACGAGTTGGATTGGTCCGGACCCGGAGAGGCAAGACCGGAGGACTACGTCGCGGGTAGCCTCGTCATCGACATGGCCGACCGTGTAAAGCAGCGGCTGGTCTGGCATGGATACGGAAACGAGAACCTCTTCTCGCAAACCGCGAGCGACGCAACTTTCAAGCAGGCCGTCGATGCCGTTCTCGCAAAGTATCCTCCAGCCGCCGCGGCGAGTTCCAAGTAGACCGACCGAGTGGCGGCTCGATGTCCGTCGGCAGGCGCCGTTGGCTTCCGACTAGTACTCCCTCAGTCTAGACGGCCAGGGTTCCTCCGCTGAGGTGAGGGGCACGAGCGCCAGCCTGGCCCTAGGGATGAATTACGTATGGCGAGATGGGTGGATCGTGGGCACCTAGTGGATGAGAGGCGGTGATGAGTGATGTCACGGTCCGTTCGCGGTTTTTGCTTGGGTCTTGCCTGCGTTCTTGCGATTGCATGCGGGGAGTCGCGGGAGCCGACGAGCTACGTCGAGAAGACCTTTCTGGTCGTCGTCAACTACGACGTCTTTCATGACGTGGAACCGAGCCTCAAGGGCTACGCGGCGACCTTGGGGCGCCGTGGTGTCGAGGTGCACATCGAGCCCTGGGCGCCAGGAACGTTCGACGAGCTCCGAGCCCTGCTGTTCCGCTACGTGGACGAAGAGCAGATCGAAGGCGCGTTGCTCGTCGGTTCGCTGCCCACGGCCTGGTACGAGCAGGAGGCACACGAGAAGCTCGAGGAATTTCCGACGGATATCGTCTTGCAGGACCGAGACGCCATCTGGACGGATGCGGACGACGACGGTG
>Ga0316197_10001873_pt1 | contig 14958 bp, 8 predicted proteins | sample OudBiesiAoxic_MG_FD_204939 | JGI IMG/M metagenome (GOLD analysis project Ga0316197, IMG submission 204939) | Coastal sediment microbial communities from Oude Bieten Haven, Netherlands - site A oxic | ecosystem: Environmental > Aquatic > Marine > Coastal > Sediment | place: Netherlands...
CCAGGGGCACGGCACACACGTGGCGGGCATCCTCTCCGGCGACGACCTGGCCAACCCGATCGTTCACGATCACGGTGACGGCATGGCCCCGGGCGCGAAGCTGATCATCCAGGATGCCGGATACTCGGCGGACCAGTGCGGCGACCTGCCGGGCATCGGCTGCCCGGTGACGGACTTGGGCCCGATCTTCCAGCAGGCCTACGACCAGGGGGCCAGGACTCATTCCAATTCCTGGAACGACAACGAGAATGCTCTGGTTCAGAACAACTACACCGACGCGTCGGAAGACGTGGACGAGTTCATGTGGAACAACCCCGACTTCCTGATCGTCTTCGCCTGCGGTAACAACGCGCTGGGCGGCACCGGGACGATGGGCAGTCCCAGCACCGCCAAGAACACGCTCTCGGTCGGCGGGACGTTCAAAGGCGAGTCGGCCGAATACCTGTCGGATATCTCCGCCTGGGGTCCCACCGACGACGGTCGCATCAAGCCGGACGTCGTCTTTCCGTCGGCGAGCATCACCTCGGCCTTGAATGACCGCGACGTCACGACGAACAACTGCGGCACGGGTAATTCCACCGGCACTTCCATGGCGGCGCCTGGAGCGGCCGGAATGTCACTGCTGGTGCGGGACTACTTCTCCCAGGGTTTCTACCCGACCGGTACTCGCCAATCCGCGGATGCGTTCGAGCCCGGCTCGGCCCTGGTCAAGGCGGTGCTGATCAACTCCGCCGTCCCGATCGGCTGGGATGCCGAGGGCCGTCCGATCACGATTCCCTCCGACGAACAGGGCTGGGGGCGGATCCTGCTGGACAACACGCTGAGCTTCGCCGACCAGGATCGAGGGCTGTGGATCGAGGAAAACACGAGCGGTTTCAGCAGTCCGGCCGACCCGCCGGCGTTGTACATGCTGGAGGTTTTCGACTCGACCGAGCCGCTCAAGGTCACGCTGGTTTGGAACGACTTTCCGTCCACACCTGCCGCCTCGACCCACCTGATCAACGATCTGGATCTGCGTGTCGACGGAGCGAGTGGTGGGTGGATCGGCAACGTCTGGAACCACGGCGTCTCGATCAACGGCGGCACCTACGATCGTCTGAACAACGTGGAGCAGGTGTTGGTCGAGGTGCCCGCACCGGGTGTCTATTCCATCCAGGTCACCCCCCACGCGATTCCCGCGGGGCCACAGCCCTACGCCCTGGTCGTCAGCGGCAGTGGGTTCTCCGTCACGTCGGGGCCCAGGCCGGGTCACTTCGCCCACACGATCGACGACTCGGGCCCCAACGGGAACGGCGACGGCGTGCTGGATCCGGGCGAGACGGCGATCATCCCGGTCAACCTGCGCAACGCGGGAGATGCCGCCGCCACGTCGGTGATCGGTGACCTGTACTCCGCGTATCCCGACCTGCTGAAGGTCTACGGCAACACGACCTCCTATGCGGACATGCCGGTGGGCGCGCACGCGGATTCCGCGGCGCCGCACTACGAGGTCACGCTCGAACCGTCGGCGACCTGCGGACAGGTGCTCGGCGCGAGCATGTCCATCTCCGGCAGCGGCTTCGAGGTCGGCAGCGGCTTCACGCTCGACATCGGCGAATACGAAGGCAACACCCTGTCCTCCGACACGCCGCTGACGATCCCCAGGAACAACACGACAGGCGCGAATTCGTACATCAACGTACCGAGCACTTTCCCGCTGACCAAGGTCAACGTGACGGTCAACATCGACCACACCGACATCGGTGAACTGGACGTCCTGATCTATCCTCCGGGCGGCACGACCGCACCGGTCTACCTGCACAACAACAGCGGTGCCGGTGTGTCGGGCCTTCATACGACCTACGACCTGCTGACCCCGGTGGACGGCCCGGGGCACCTCGACGACTTCGTTGGACTGAATCCGCAGGGCAACTGGCGGCTGAAGGTCGTCAACAGTGGGAACAAGAACGGTACGCTCGTAGACTGGACACTGCACCTGAAGAGCGACATCCCGTTCGACTGCAACCCAGTTTCCTGCGGCGAGGCGGTTCCGCCGGCCGTCGGAGATACGCTGACGGTGGCCAAGTCCGGCGCTTCCGATGTTCAGGTTTCCTGGAGCGGTGTCGGCGGGGCCTCGAACTACAACGTCTGGCGTTCGCAAGATCGAGCGTTTCACAGCGCGAGCTTCGCCGGGGCGTCCGGCGGAGGAACCAGTCTGGTCGATACCGGTGCCCAGAACCTGCCGGGGGTCCACTACTACCTGGTGCGTTCCACCAACTCCTGCCGCTGGGAGAGCCCCTGAGTCAAGTGATGCCCGGAGGGCCAGTCGTGCGTTTTGTCTGTAGTTCGCAAGGGTTCGTCTCACTGTCCGCTGTTCTCGTTGCGCTCTTCTTCGCGTCGTCGTCCGCCTGGGCCCTTCGCCCCACGAATGAGAACGGCCGGTTCCAGCAACACGTGCAAACGCGCCAGGGCGGTGCCATCGCTGTCGCACCGCGGGCCCTCGATCGACTGGATCAGTCGGACAAGCTGCGGGTGGACTGGGAAGAGTTTCGGTCTCGGCAGGGCGGCCGGTGGCAGGTCTACCTGGACGAGCGGACGGCGATGCCGACACTGGTTTCCGGTAGCGGCATCGAGTGGTTCCCCGAGGAAGCACTCACCAGCCTGACGCGCGATGGCGTCGAGGCACGAGCGCGTGCGTTCCTCGAAGAGAACAGTAAGCTTCTCGGCCAGTGGAACGAGATCCTCGAACTGGATACCGAGGCCAGCGCCGATCTTGGCGGCGACCGATGGTTGATCGTCTTTCGCCAGGTCGTCAGCGGGGTCCCCGTCGAAAACGCACGCCTCGAGTTTCACGTCAACAACGGGCGGCTGACGATGTTCGGCGCCTCGCACTGGAGCGTGCCGCGCGTCAGCGGTGTCCCCGCGATCGACGTCGTCGAGGCTCGCAAGGCCCTCGATCTGTACCTCGGAGAGTCCACCGCCGACCACGACGAAGCCGAGGCCCCGAAACTGGTGCTGATGGCACTCGATGCGGCGCCGGCCGGAGAGAGACCCACGCGCTGGGCCGGCCTGCGCGGCCAGGGTCTGACCCACGCGCTCGTCTGGCGGCTGCAGTTCCACGATCCCGAGGGACCGGAACTGTGGGTCGGAGAGATCGACGCGCACGATGGATCGATCCGGGCGTTCTACGATGGAGCGCACTACACGAGCATCCGCGGCGGCGTCTTCCCGCAACACCCGGACGGCGATTGCCCGGCCGGAGGATGCGAGATCGACGAGTTCCCGATGCCCTTTGCCGACTGGTCCGAGAACGGGCAGCCGGCCGAGTTTGCCGACGAATTCGGCAACTTGACCTGCAACGATCCCGCGACGACCGTCACCACCAGCCTTCGCGGTCCCTACGTGCACGTGTGGGACGACTGCGGTCCGGTAGCCGAGACCGCTTCGTGTGGCGGGGAAGGCGTTCAGTTAGGACTCAAGCCCGGCGAGAACTGCGACGTGGGTCCCCACACCTCTCCCGGCAATACCGCGGCTTCACGGTCCGGCTATTACCACGTCAATAGGGTTGCCGAGGTCGCTCGCTTCTACAATCCTACGAACGCGTGGCTGCAGACGCCCGTCAAACTGATCACGAACTGGCCCCAGACCTGCAATGCGAGTTGGGGGAACGGATCGATCTACATGTACCGATCGGGCAACGGCTGCGCCAACGGAGCCGAGGTCCAGGGAGTCGTCGTCCATGAATGGGGCCACGGTTACGACCAGTTCGACGGCGGCGGTTTCGACAACACCTCCGAAGCGTACGCGGACCTGGTCGCGTTGCTCGCGTCCCGCGAGTCGTGTTTCTTCCGCGGCTTCTTCTCCGACGGCGGTGTCTGCACGGGATACGGCGACACCTGTCTGACCTGCACCGGCTTCCGCGAGTTCGACTACGAGGCCCGCACGGCCAGTACGCCGGCAACACCTCAAGGATTCGTGACGGACTACTGCGGGACCGGCACGGGCCCCTGCGGCGGTGAAACGCACTGCGAGGCCTACCCGATCGGCGAGGCCATGTATGACTTCGCGGTTCGCGATCTGCCGGCCGCGGGAATGGATGTCGATAGCGCCTGGCAGTTGGTCGAACGTCTGTGGTATTCGACTCGGCAGGGATCGTCGGGTTCGATCTACACCTGTGCGTTACCCGATTCCGACAGTTGTGCCGCCGGAAGCTGGTACCAGCGCCTTCGCGAGGCGGACGACGATGATGCCGACCCGTCGAACGGCACGCCTCACGCGGCCGAGTTGTTCGCGGCGTTCGACCGACACAACATCGCCTGCGGACTGGCCGGTGATCCCGAAAATCAGAGCACGTCCAGTTGCCCGGTGATGGACACCCCGGCGCTGAACGTCACCGAGAGTACCTCGGGGACCGCTCTGACCTGGGCCGATGTCCCCGGCGCGGCGGAGTACCTCGTTCTTCGCGGAGAGCTGGGCTGCAACCGACAACAGGTTCCCGTGGGCCCGCTGCCAGGTGGGACCACGAGTTATCTCGACACCTCGCGCGACCCCGATCTGCAGCGGTACTACCGGGTCCAGGCGATCGGCGCCAACCCCGTCTGCCGCAGCGCGGTCTCCAACTGCGAGACGACACCCGAGGGGCCCCGACTGCAGTTGAATGACTACCGCGTCGTCGAAGACGGCGTCCACACGAACGGCAATGGCACGATGGATCCCGGAGAGACCGTCAAGCTGCCGGTGACGCTGTTCAACGGTGGGACGGGCGACGCATTCAACGTCGCCGGCAAGCTCCGAACCGCGGATCCTGCCCAGGGACGAGTTCTCACGCCCCTGGCGAGCGTCGCGGACCTCCCGACCGGCACCCAAGCGGAATCGGACGCTCCTCACTTCGAACTGACCCTGTTCGATCCGGGGGTCGCCTGCGGAGAAACGGTTCTGCTGGACTTGGAGATGGCGGCCGACGGCGCCACGAGCCGCACCCATCGGTTCGAGATTCCGCTCGGCATTCGAGACCGCGACCTCATCCATTCCGACAACGTGACGATCCCGCGACAGACGTTCACCCCGGTGATCTCGACGTTCGACGTCGTCGAGGATCGGCCGATCGCCGAACTGGACGTCTCGTTGAATATCACCCATCCCAACAATTCCGAACTGATCGTCGATCTGGCCTCTCCCGGCGGAACGACGGTGCGCCTCCACAACAACACCGGAGGTGGGTCCGGCCTCTACACGCGATACGATCTCGAGGCCCAGCCCGATGGCCCCGGAACGATGGACGATTTCGTGGGCGAGTCGACCTTCGGCGCCTGGACTCTGTCCGTACAGGACACCGCCTACGGCACGTTCGGGGCGGCCTCGATCCAGGGCTTCACGCTGCACGTCACGGCCGACGGGGCCTTCGAGTGCGATGTGCTGACCTGCGCCGAACCGGCACCGACCGAGTCCCCTGAGAGCCTGTACGTGAACAAGGTGGTCGATCCGGGCGACGGATCGGTGGACGTGACCTTCGACTGGACCGGTGTCGCAGGAGCCGCGGGATACCACGTGTTGCACTCGACGGCCGCCTCGTTCGACTCCGCCGTGGATCTCACCGGCCGGACGGCCGGCACCACGACGCTGACCGTGGTCGACGGGGACACGACGCTCCCGGCACTGTCGTTCTTCAAGGTGCGTGCGACCAACCCCTGCAATCAGGAGTCACCCTGAAGCGAGGTCCAGCGCGCGACCCGACCGTGATCGCCAACAGGACTGGCATCATCCGGCGAGATCTGGTTGACTCTGCCCATGCGCCTGGCAAGCTGGAACATCAACGGGCTGCGAGCCCGCCTGGACTACTTGCTGCTCTGGTTGAAGGACCGTCAACCGGACGTGGTCGGCTTGCAGGAGCTGAAGATGACCGAAGAGCGGTTCCCCCGCGCCGAACTGGAAGCCGTCGGTTATCACGCGGTGGTCCACGGCCAGAAGGCCTGGAACGGCGTGGCGATCCTGGCCCGCGAGGAGCCCGAGGTTACGCAGGTCGGACTTCCCGGACAGGAGGAGATGGGTGCGCGCCTGATCACGGCGACCCTCGCAGGCCTGTCCTTCACGACCGTCTACGTTCCCAATGGCAAGTCGATCGATCACGACGACTTCGGTAGGAAGCTGGCCTGGCTCGACGCGCTACGCGAGCACCTGGAGCGCACGAACGAATCCGGGAGGCCTGCGGTTATCTGCGGTGACTTCAACATCTGCCCGGCGCCGATCGACAGCTGGAACGACGATGCCCTTTACGGCAGGATCTTCCACACCGACGAGGAGCGGGCACGCATCAGCGATCTCCTCGGCCTCGGGTTCCACGACGTCTTCCGTGAGCACCACCCCGACGAACAGCGCTTCTCGTGGTGGGACTACCGGGCCGGAGCGTTTCCGCGAAACCAGGGATTGCGGATCGATTTTCTGCTGGCGACGGACAGCCTCGTTCCGCGCGTGCGTTCGGCCGAGATCGATCGTGACTTCCGCAAGAAGAAGGAAGACCTCACGCCCTCCGACCACGCACCGGTGATGATCGATCTCGACTGAACGCTGCCCGACGGATCAGCCGCGAATGTGAATGTCGCCGTTACCGCTGCCCAGCTCGACGCGGGCATCTCCGCTGCCGACGGTCAGACGCACCTCGTCCACGTCGTGCTTGCTGAACTCTGCGGCGTCCAGATCGACCACGATCTTCCCGCCGCTCGTTTCGGCGTGAACCTCGGCCGAGACGCCACCGGCCATCGTCAACTCGATGTCGCCGCTGCCCGTGCCGATCTCGTACTCGCCGCCTCCCATCTTCCACAGGTCCAGCGTGACGTCGCCACTGCCGGTGCCCATCTCGACATCGACCGCATCGACTTCCTTGGCGGTGATGTCGCCGCTGCCGGTTCCGACCTCGATCGAGTCCGCCTGCACGGCCGAGAGAAAGATCTCCCCGCTCCCGCTGGCCAGCTCGATCTCTTCTCCCCGGCTGTTCTGGACCTTGATGTCGCCGCTGCCGGTCGCGATCTCCACGCTCTCGCTGTCGATCTGGCTCAGCCCCACGTCGCCGCTACCCGTGGCCACGCTCAACTCTCCGTGCGTGCGATCCGCGGTGACGTTGCCCGCCTGGGTCGCCAGTTCCAGATCTCCGTCGACGTTCTCCGCGAAGAGTTCGCCCACACCGTGGACGATATCGAGGTGGCCTCCGGCGGGCACCCGGACCGTGACGTCGACCCACAGTTCGAGTCCCTTTCCGGACCCTCGGACCTTGACGCGATCGATTCCATCGGCACCGTAGAACAGGTCGGCCATACTCCCGTTCTTGAGGCCGAACTCAGATTTGGAGTGGCCCAGACGAGGGTAAACGAACTCGCCCGCGGCAGCGGGAAATATGACGTCCAACTGGTCGTCGGTAATCTTCGTTCGGATCGATCCTTCGGCCGCGTCGCGCCCCCCGGAGCGGACCACGACCTCGAAGGTCGATCCTCCGTGACCTTCGATGTGGATCTCGCCGATCACGTTGCGGATCGTCAGGCGGTCAGAGGAAAAGGAGTGATTCTGCTCTTTTTCGGCCGCCTGCAGGGCCGTCCCGGCGGGAATGGCCAGAACGCTCGCGATGGCCAGGACGGTGAGCAGTCTGATTCCAAGGGCTCTCTTTCGGATCATGGTCGGCTCTCCCTTTGCTCTTGTCGCGACCGGTCATCCGGTGCATACCCCATTAGATGCCGCTCGGCGGAGAAGGGTTGCATGGGGGAAATGGGGACATTCCTGATTTCCACAGGAAATCAGGAATGTCCCCATTTCCCTCTCCGCAGTACCATGGGGGCTCGAGGGTCATTGACGAACGAGAGAGGAGTAGGAGATGAGCAAGCCGATCGTGGTCACCGGAGCGACGGGAGTCGTCGGGTCGAAGGTCGTCGAACAACTGGCGGCCGCGGGAGCGACCGTCCGGGCCGCCGTGCGGGACCCGGGGAAGGTCGCGCTGCCGGCGGGAGTCGAGGCGGTTGCCCTCGACATGGCCGCGCCCGAGTCTGTCGCCCCTGCGCTGCGTGGCGCGAACCACCTCTTTCTGCTCACGCCGTTCGTTCCCGAGATGGTGGAGATGTCGAAGACCGTGGTCGACGCTGCCCGAGAAGAGGGAATCGAGCACGTCGTCCGACTGTCCGTCCTGGGCGCCGGACCGCAGGCCTCGATCTCGCTGACGCGCTGGCACACCGAGGCCGAACAGTACCTCGGCCAGTCCGGAGTCGGATTCACCCACCTGCGTCCGAATTCCTTCATGCAAAACTACATCACCTTCTGTGCCGAGACGATCAACTCTCAGGGCACGATCTTCCTTCCGCACGGTACCGGCAAGATGAGCGTCATCGACGCTGAAGACATCGCCGCCGTGGCCGTCAAGGCCTTGCTCGAGCCGGGCCACATGGGCAAGGCCTACGACCTGACCGGCCCGGTGGCTCTGGACAATACCGAAATGGCCGCAACGCTGTCCGGGGTGCTCGGACGCGACGTCCACTACATGGACATACCGGACATGATGGTCGAGATCGGCCTGAAGGGGATGGGGACGCCGGAGGTCATCATCGGCGCCCTGAAGGAGTTGAGCGCGGCCAACCGCGAGAGTCGGCTCGCGGAGGTCAAGCAGGACGTTGCGAGGCTTCTGGGGCGACCGCCCCGGACCTTCGAGGATTTCGCGCGCGCCAACGCCGAGGCCTGGAGTCGAACCTGATCTGCGATGCCGACGCCGGGGAGGCTAAACACACGTTTCCGCATGAGTTTGCGTCGACCGCAGGCCTCCTGTAACCTTCCGCGTACGACCTTCCGGGCCGTGGTGCCTCGGTGGGCGGATGCATGCCGCGAGCCTGCCTGCAGGGTGCGGGCAGGAGGTCCTTCCACTCGAGGGCAGTGAAAGGGACTCGGTTCTCAGGCCCATCAACAGGAAGGACTTCCAGTGTCCAAGAAAATCGCCACCGCAGTGGCCGCGGTGTGCCTGCTCGGCATCGCGACGGTTCCGTCGTTCGCCTCAGATGTGGCCCTCGAGACGGAAGATCAAAAGACTCTGTACGCTATCGGCGTGGCCATGTCGCGGCAGTTGTCCAATTTCGGCCTGACCGACGGTGATCTCGCCCTCATCCAGCAGGGCCTGGTGGATGGCGTGACCGGCAAAGACCTGAAGGTCGATCTGCCCACCTACGGACCCAAGATCGAAACCTACCTGAACACTCGCATGACGGCGATTGCCGAGAAATCGAAGGAAGCCGGGAAGGCCTTCCGTGAAGCGGCCGCCAAGGAGCCGGGTGCCGAGACGACCGCGGAAGGCATGGTCTTCTTCACGGTTTCCGAGGGGACAGGGCCGGCCCCGACTGGCACCGACACGGTCAAGGTGCACTACCACGGGACCTTCACCGATGGTCGAGTCTTCGATAGCTCTCGCGACGGCGGTGAGCCTGCCACCTTTGCGCTGAACGCGGTCGTTCCCTGTTTCTCGCAGGGGATTCAGCGCATGAAGGTCGGCGGCAAGGCGAAGTTGATCTGCCCGCCCGAGCTGGCCTACGGCGAGCGTGGTGCGCCGCCGATGGTCCCTCCGGGAGCGACGCTGATCTTCGAGGTCGAGTTGCTCGAGATCTCCGAGGCCGCACCGGTACCGGCGCCCGCCCCGGCTCCTTGACGAGAGTTACCCCGGTTTTGTCAGTATCAAGGAAGAAGGAAGCAGGGATATGTCGAAGAAACTTTTCGTCGGCGGTATCAGCTGGGACACCTCCGAAGCGGGGCTGAGAGAAGCCTTCGAGCAGTTCGGTGAAGTCGTCGAGGCGACGATCGTGGTCGATCGCGACACCGGCCGCTCGCGTGGCTTCGGCTTCGTCGTGTTCGCTGTCGACGGTGATGCCCTCAAGGCCGTCGAGGCGTTGAACGGCACAGAGCTCGACGGCCGGGCTATCCGCGTCGACGAAGCCCGCGAGCGCTCGCGCGACGATCGTGGTGGCGGCGGCGGCGGGGATCGTCGCTGGTAGCGAGCCCGGCTCGGGTCAGCTCTCCGGGGCGCCGGAATCCCCGGCGTCCCCGACGCCAGGATCGGCGGAAAAGCGTGCCGCGACGACGGTGATGTTGTCGGGACCACCGCGTGCGAGCGCAAGGTCCACAAGGGACCGACAAGCGACTTCGGGCGACTTCATCCGTCCCAGGATCTCGGCGATCTCGTCGTCGCCGATGACCTCCGTGAGACCGTCGGTGCAAAGCAGTAGCCGATCGTGAGCGGCCAGGCCGAGCCGGTCGATGTCCACATCCGTCAGTTCTGCGCTTCCACCGAGCACGTTCGTCAGTACGTGGCGCAGTCGATGGGTTGCTGCTTCTTCGTGGGTGATGGTCCCGGCGTCCACCAGCATCTGGACATGAGTGTGGTCCCGAGTGAGCTGCTGCAGTCGTCCGTTGCGAAACAGGTAAGCCCGCGAGTCTCCGGCGTGAGCGACGAACAGGTCCCTGCCGACGCTGTAGACGACCGTCATCGTCGTGCCCATCCCGCTCAATTCTGGTTCGGCTTCGACGCGTTTGGCCAGGGTCTGATCAACCTGGCGATAGTAGCCGACCGCGCGACGCATCAACTCGTCGGCGCCTTCGTCGTCGAGCCTCATGATCCAGTCCGGGATATCCAGGAAGATATTGACCAGTGTGCTGATGGCCATGCGGCTGGCCACCTCGCCCGCCGCCGCCCCGCCCATGCCGTCGGCGACCATCATCACGTAGCCGGTTTCATCGAAACGGTCCGGCACCTCTCCGTCGGGCAAGCTGGTGATCAACGTGTCGAGTGAACGGCCGATGCGCGCGACCAGGTAGTGATCCTGGTTGTCCGAGCGCACGGCGCCACGGTGCGAAAGCCCGGCCGCATCGACGAGCAGGGGAGACGAGTAGGGTCGCCGCGGCCTGCTGTCGGGCTCGGAGCGCATCACCTTCAGGGGCTGGGTTTCGTCACCATCTCGGGTCGCCATGGCTTCCGGGTCCTCCGTGAACGGCAGAGTATACGCCGGAGAGGTCAGATTCGGATGATGTCGTGTGGGACCGGGCACAGTCGCTCGCAACCCGACTCGGTCACCACGTAGATGTCCTCGATGCCGACCGGGCCGGATTCCGTGCCGAAGGCCTTGGGCTCGACGGCCACGACCATTCCGGGCTCGATGACCATGTCGATCCTGTCGGCCAGCACCGGCAGTTCGTCGAGTTCCAGTCCGACGCCGTGGCCGAAAAAGCGCACGCGGTTTTCGCCGAACCCCATGAAGCCCTCGGGCTCGCCGAGCTTCTCCGCGTCCGCGGCCGTCTCGCGGTAGATCTCCGAGCACACCGCCCCCGGGCGCAGGCGTGCCTCGATGCGCGAGAGGATCTCTCGGCAGAACTCGTGCGCGTCCGAGGTGGGCCCCGGAATCGTGTCTCCCAGAAAGAACGTCCGCGTCGTGTCGGCATGGTAGCCGTTGTACGACGTGACGATGTCAAGCATGACCGTCTCGCCCGCAACCAGACGCTTCCACCCGGCCCCTCCCGAACTCGCGGGCGTCGGGCCGGGGGCTCCGACGGGACCATCGAAGTTCGTCGGGTACATCCCGCTGCGGCCCGAGACGACCGTTCCGATCGAGATGTCGGCTCCCGGCCGCCGCAGGCGAACCGTGCCTCCGTGGCCGAGTTGCCGGAGGCGTCCCTCGACGGCGCCGGTCAGATCCAGCTCGGTCATGCCGGGGCTCATGCGCTCGCCGATCTCGCCGAACAGGGTCGTGATCTGGTCGGACGCCGCACGGATCTGCCCGATTTCCCACGCGCTCTTGGTTGCTCGGAGTCGCCGCATCTCGCCCGAAACGTCCACGAATTCGCGCCCGCTCAGCTCTTCGACCAGCCACAGGTAGGTTGCGGCCGGCATGACGTCCATCGCGAGTCCGATGCGCGCCCCCTGGGGAGCCGTTCCACCGAGCACGGCGACTAGCCCACGACGACCCGGGTGGGGAAGCACCTCGAGAGGCGACTCGGCCCGTGCTCGCTGTAAACTCTTGCGTACAAAATACTTGGCCTGCCCTTCGGCCGGCACCAACACGACCCCGTTCTGACTCGACCCGCTCAGGTACAACCGGTCAACCAGGTGATCGATCCACAGGTGCGCGACGTTCAGGCTCTGCATGCACCGCTGAACGGCCGCGACGCGACGGGCGATTTCCTCCGCCGGAACCAGGTAGTCCCGGTGCTCTTCTGCTGGAAACACGATTACCCTCCCGATTCGAGCCTCGCCTTCCACGGGTACGGTGGCTCGGCCTTTTCGTGGCCTCCAGATTAGCCCCAGCAGCCCAGGCTCACCACCCGGCGCTCCTCGACTGGCACGTCCTGAGGGGACTCGGGGCCGAACCCGGGGTATATATAGGAACCAATATCTTGCTGGGGATGATGAGCCTGTTGCGGGTCGGGCGGGGTGTGGCTCCGTGAATCGAAGACGAGTGCAGTCGGGTCCCGAGAGGGGACGTGATCGCTGTCGCGATCGCATACGCCGGGTGGTGCCACTGGTGCTGGCCGTGGCGTGCGCCGTACAACTGGCCGCGGCCAGTGGGCCTACCTTTCAGAGAATCGGCACCGAAAGCGGACCTCCGCCGGCCGTCATCACGTCGCTGCACCAGGACCGCGCGGGTTTGGTGTGGATCGGATCCCGTGACGGGTTGACCCTGTTCGACGGCTATTCGTTCGTCGTTTTCGAGCACGACGCCTCCGATCCTACGTCGCTCTCGGGTAACACGATCCGGACGATTTACGAGGACCGCGACGCCAACCTCTGGTTCGGCACCAACACCGGTGGCTTGAATCTCCTGGACCGCTCCAGCTTGACCTTCAAGCACTTCCGCCACGACTCGGCCGACCCCCTGTCCATCAGCCACGACAGTGTCTATGCCGTGCTCCACGACCGGGACGGGCTGCTGTGGGTCGGGACGCAGAGAGGTCTCAACCGTCTGAACACGGAGACGGGTGAGTTCGAGCGTTTCTTTTCTGATCCGGACGATCCCGGCAGTCTCAGCAACGATTACATCATGACCTTGCTCCAGGATAGCGCGGGGCGTGTCTGGGTCGGGACGCTCGGTGGCGGATTGAACCTGTGGCATCCCGATACCGAGACGTTCACGGCCTATCGGCACGATCCCGAAGATCCAGACTCTCTGCACGTCGACAAGGTCAGTTCGCTACTCGAAGACGAATCGGGCCGCCTGTGGGTGGGCACGATCCAGGGCCTCAGCCTGTTCGATCCGCTGGAGGGTTTCGTTCAGCGGGTGGGCGACGGGCCGGAGGGACTCGCCGACCCGCTCGTGACCTCCATCGTGCGAGGGGCGCCAGGCAAGATCTGGATCGGAACCCACGGCGCTGGCCTGCACGAGCTTGACGTGGCCTCCGGCCGGATCCGGGTCTGGCAACACGAGCCGGGACGCAGGGAGAGTCTCAGCGAGAACGTCATCATCGCTCTGCTGATGGACGATGCGGATTCGCTGTGGATCGGGACCTGGGGTGGCGGTCTCAATCGCCTTTCCTCGACGGCGCTGCTGTTCGCCGACCTGGCGGTTGAAGAGTTTTTGCCCGAGGGCTTGACCGATACCGACATCACCGCCATGACCCGCGACCGTGCCGGAGGATTCTGGCTCGGTACCCGCACCGGTTACGTGGTCCGGGCGGAACCCGGTCGCGGGCGAACGCGCTCGTATCTGCGCGGCGGTGACGAGGGAGCCTCGCGGATCATCCAGGGACTCTACGAAGATCGTGAGGGCGCGCTGTGGATAGCGTCCAACGTCGCGCTGTTGAAGCTCGATCCGGCGACCGGCGATTTGAAGGAGATGCGCCACGAACCGACCGATCCGACCAGCCTCGGGCCGGGCTACGTTCGGTCCGTGCTGCAGGACCGGGCCGGCCGGATCTGGGTCGGCACCGGGGAGGGTGGCCTTCAGCTACTGGATTCGGGAGGGGCGGTCGTCGAGAGGTTCCTCCACGATCCATCCGACCCGGCGAGCCTGAGCGACAACTACGTCACCACCGTGCTGGAAGACCGCACGGGCATCCTGTGGGTCGGCACGCGTTCGGGGGGCCTGAATGCCCTGGACCCGGAGACGAAGCGGGCCGTGCGTTACCTGCCCGAGGCGAACGACGTTCGGTCGCTCAGTCATCACTACGTGACGTCGATACTCGAAGATTCGGCGGGACGTCTGTGGGTAGCAACCTCCGGCGGCGTCAATCTCGTGGAGAGGCAGGAGGGCGGCAGGGTACGCTTCCGACGCTTCACCGAGAATGAAGGGCTGATCGACAACAACGTGATGGGGTTGCTCGAAGACGCGGACGGAAGCCTGTGGATCAGCACGAAGGGTGGACTCTCCCGGTTCGATCCGGCGAGCCGGGCGTTCGCGAGCATCTACGTCTCGGACGGGCTGCCGACCGCGGAGTTCGAGCCCGGGTCGGCGGCACGAACGCGAGACAGCGTCTGTTTCGGTTCGGTGAAAGGGGTCGTGGCAATTCCGGCCGGGACGCCGTTCTCTCCGCCGACGCCGTCGCCGACGCTCATCACGTCGTTGCGTTCGGCGGGTGAGGAGATCCGCGGCGATCGCCCGGCCTGGGAACTGGAAAAACTGCAGATTCCCTACGGACAGTGGCTGTCGATCGAACTGGCCGTACTCGATTACAGTCCCGAGCAACGCCACCACTATGCCTACCGTCTCGGTGACGAGTGGGTCGAACTCGGGTCCCGCCGCGAAATCACCTTCACCGGGTTGGCGCCCGGCCCCCACGAGTTCTCGGCCAGGGGGCGCAACAGCCAGGGTGTCTGGAGCGCACCCATCCAGACTCTACGTATCGAGGTCGTCCCGCCGTTCTGGATGACGCGCTGGTTCCGGGGACTGATGGTCTTGCTGCTGGTCGCATTGGCCATCGCCATCCATCAAGGGCGCCTGGCGGCCGTCGAACGCCGCAATCGAGAACTGATGGAGCTGC
>Ga0316197_10001874_pt1 | contig 14958 bp, 15 predicted proteins | sample OudBiesiAoxic_MG_FD_204939 | JGI IMG/M metagenome (GOLD analysis project Ga0316197, IMG submission 204939) | Coastal sediment microbial communities from Oude Bieten Haven, Netherlands - site A oxic | ecosystem: Environmental > Aquatic > Marine > Coastal > Sediment | place: Netherlands...
GTACATTGATAATCTCATAATCAATGGTGCCACCTGGCGTTTTGATCGAAATTTCGTCATCAAGCATTTTACCAATTAAGCCGCGCGCAATTGGCGAACTTACCGAGATTAGGTTTAGCTTAATATCGGCTTCATCATCACCTACAATCTTGTAAGTCACTTCGTCATCGGTATCCACATTCACAATAGTCACGGTTGAACCAAAGATCACTTTGCCATTATTTGCAATTTTGCTGATATCAATAATTTGCGCATTAGAAAGTTTAGCTTCGATATCTTGAAGACGTCCTTCACAGAAACCTTGCTGTTCACGTGCTGCGTGATATTCCGCATTCTCTTTAAGATCGCCATGTTCACGGGCTTCTGCGATTGCAGCAACGATCTCTGGGCGAGTTACATTTTTTAATTGCTCAAGTTCGCGGCGTAACGCAGCAGCACCAGTTGCAGTCATCGGATATTGAACCATGGAAAATCACCTTAAATTTAAACTATTTGAAAAAGGGGCTTATTTTACGCTTATTTTGTAAATTAGTCATTGGATAACGGAAATATATTACGCACATTAGTGTAAAGTTGTGTGGCAAGCTGTGATTTTGGCTCTTGGCGTAATTCACTTAAAACATTAAAAATAGCAATAATATTCAATGGTGTATTCGTGATGGTTTGCTGTTGATAAAGCGGCATATCTGGCGCATCAGTTTCTAAAATCAAAGATTCAAGTGGTAGCTGAGCGACCGTTTCTCTTATTTTTGTTGAGTTAGGATAGGTGATCACCCCGCCAATACCTAATTTAAACCCCAGTTTAATAAACTCATGGGCAACTTCAACACTGCCAGAAAAGGCGTGGTATACACCACCGCAACTAAAATTTTGTTGCTTTAATAAAGTTAATACGCGGCCCTGTTTTTTGACACAATGTAAAATAATAGGCAGCTTAAGTTGCTGTGCTATCGCCAACTGTTTCAAGAAAACGGACTCTTGTAAGGCATCATCAGCCACCGCAAATTTATCTAATCCGATCTCCCCAAGCGCAATACATTTTTTACTGCGAGTTGAAAGCTTAGCCGCTAATATCGTTAAATCTTGTTCTTGGAAAGAGGCTAAAAAATGCGGATGTATGCCGAGTGCATAATATAAGGGGGAATAGTGAGTGCTGAGTTGCTCTAACTTTGACCAGCGATTTGCTTGCGTAGCTGGTATGATCAATTTAGTAATATTGGCTTGGTTTAACTGCTTAAGCAATGCCTCTATGTGCTCGCTAAAACACTCAAAATCAAGGTGGCAATGGCTATCAATATACATCTTTTCTCCTAATTGCTAAGGATTCACTTTGGGCGTTTTAAAGTTTAATAGCATAGCGCAGAAGATAAGTACTGTGCCAAATATTGATACCAATCCGAAAGGCTCCTGATATAACAAAAACGCCACAATTGCGACCAAGGGTAAACGCATAAAATCGAGGGTAACAACAGTAGTGACAGTACTCGTGAGCATCGCTTTGGTCATACAGAAATGTGCCGTTAATGCCGCGAGTGACACAATACCAATCCAGCCCCACTCTGCTAAATTAGGTGCAGTCCAATGAGATAGCATTAACACACCACCTAATGGCAACTGGATCAGGCACATATAAAAAAGTATCGTCAACGCGTGATTATTCTTAGAGAGCATTTTAGTGGTGCTATGTGCACAAGCATAAAAAACAGCAGCGGCAAGGACAATCAATGATGCATGATCAATATGGTTAACTGAGGGTTTAACTATCAATAACACCCCAATAAAAGCGACAATAATAGCGATTATTTTAAAGCTATTTAAGCGCTCCTTTAGAAAAATAGAGGCGATAATAGCGGTCCAAAAAGGCACTGTAAATTCAATCGCAAAGACCTGTGCTAATGGCAAAACAGCTAATCCCACAAACCAGCCATATTGACCTAAAAAGTGAAACAGATTGCGTAAAAGGTGCCCTTTAAACTGTGTACTTTTAAAATACTGCGGCTTGTTTATCGATGCAATAATTAAACTGATAACGATCAGTCCTAATAAACTTCTGAAGAATAAAATTTGAAATGTGTTGAGATTACCGAGTTCGCGCCCAGCAACAGCCATCAGCGTAAATGAGCATATCGTTCCAGTCATCCATAACAGCGTCTGATTCATTATACTCTCGTTAAAAAAGCCTAACTAAGTTAGGCTTTTATTTATTGGTAAATTAATGCTCGCGTGTTTTGCGGAAATTAACCGCAGGGTAACGCTCAATTGCAAGGTTTAGATTTACCATTGTGGGCGCGATATAGGTTAAGTTGTCGCTACCATCTAATGCTAAGTTATCATAAGCTTTCTTCTCAAACTCAGCCATTTTTTGCTTATCTTCACTATCAACCCATAGTGCAGTTGCCACACTGATACCTTCGTAAATAGCTTCCACTTTGTATTCAGATTTAAGACGTTGTACAACCACTTCAAACTGCAGTACACCAACCGCACCTACGATTAAATCATTACTACGAAGTGGGCGGAAGACTTGTACTGCCCCCTCTTCTGATAGTTGCATTAAACCTTTCAGTAACTGTTTCTGTTTCAAAGGATCTTTTAAACGAATACGGCGGAACATCTCTGGTGCAAAGTTTGGAATACCAGTGAATTTAAGTGACTCATTAAGCGTAAAAGCATCACCAATTTGAATCGTTCCGTGGTTATGTAAACCGATAATATCACCAGGATACGCCTCTTCTGCGGCTTCTCGATCCCCGGCCATAAAAGTAACCGCATCAGAGATGCTTACTTTTTTGCCCGTGCGTACGTGTAACATTTTCATGCCTTTTTCATATTTACCAGAACAAACACGCATAAAAGCGATACGGTCACGATGTTTTGGATCCATATTCGCTTGAATTTTAAAGATAAACCCAGAAAATTCTTCTTCAGTCGGCTCAACGATACGCTCTTTAGCAACACGTGCTAATGGCTTCGGTGCCCACTCGGTTAGTCCATCAAGTACATGATCAACACCAAAGTTACCTAATGCGGTACCAAAGTAAACCGGCGTTAACTCACCACTTAAGAACATCTCAAGATCGAATTCGTTAGAAGCACCAACAACAAGCTCCATCTCTTCACGTAAATCATCCGCATGAAGTGGTAATACCTCATCTAATTCCGGGTTATCAAGCCCTTTAATGATACGTACTTCTTGAATCGTATGACCTTGACCTGTTGAATATAAAATCACTTCATCACGTAAAAGATGATAAACCCCTTTAAACTCTTTACCCATGCCAATAGGCCAAGTAATAGGTGCGCAAGCAATATTTAAGACGTCTTCTACTTCATCCATCAAATCAATTGGATCACGCGTATCACGGTCACATTTGTTCATAAATGTAATAATAGGTGTATCACGCAGACGTGTTACTTCCATCAGTTTAATCGTTCGTTGCTCTACACCTTTTGCAGCATCAATTACCATTAAACATGAATCAACCGCCGTTAAGGTACGGTAGGTATCTTCCGAGAAATCTTCATGTCCAGGAGTATCCAGTAAATTAACAACAGAGTTATTGTAAGGAAATTGCATTACAGACGTTGTTATCGAAATACCACGGTCTTTTTCCATCTCCATCCAGTCAGATTTAGCATGTTGCCCTGACTTTTTACCTTTAACCGTACCCGCTTTTTGCAGTGCGTTTCCGAAAAGTAATACTTTTTCAGTGATGGTCGTTTTACCCGCATCTGGGTGAGAGATGATTGCGAATGTACGTCTAGAGTTGACTTCCTCTAGGAACTTAGTGTCTGCCATTATTTAAATTCTCTTAATATGTACACACATATGTACACAAATATTTTTAATAGGGTTCTATTTTTCGAATGTGCGCAACTATAGCAAATTAAGATCAGCAATTCATTTATTATCAGCCTATGCCGTAATCGTATAATTAAAAAAACACGAGTAATGAAAGATAAATATTAAGGCCGACAAAATATGACTGCCTAACACGATGCTTAATCTTTATAACAGCAATTATTGTTATATTAACGATATACTTAATAGATTGATAACAAAGCACTTCAGCAATATCACTAGTCCCTCAGTAAACAACACGAAAGCAAGTCAGTATCATTGTTAAAATATATGCTAATATAGCTAGCTGAAAATGTTTTAATCAAAAATGGTGTTTTATGAAATTATTAGTACGTAATCTTGCTGTAGCAACAACAGAAGAAAAGTTAATCAGTTTATTTAGTGAGCATGGCAAAGTGCAGTCGTGTAATTTAGTGTTAGACGCTAAAACAGGAAAATCAAAAGGTTTTGGTTTTATTGAAATGCCTAAGCCAGGTGATGCTAAAGCCGCTGTTAAAAACTTAAATGGTTTCAAATTAGCAGGCAACATTATCCGTGTAAAAAGAGCGGAATCAAAACCAGTTGAAACAACGGTTGCTGAAGAAAAGCCAGTTGCAGTACAATTTAAACAAACATCAAAGACGCCACCCAAAGCACCGGTAGTTGAAGAAGTGGCTGCTGATGAAGCGGCAACAGAAGCACTCGTCAACCCTAAAGATATCTGGGGTAAAGTAAAAGAGTCTGATGACTACTAAGCTGAATTACGCTTATTGATAACCCAATAGCCACTATCGCCAGTGGCTATATAACTAATCCCCATAAATAATCAGACTAGTTAGCGGCCATCTGCCGAGATAAAGCATCAAAACGACTCAAACAAATTTTTTGCAGGTTCTGCATCCCTATTTTCAACAAGACTTTCTCACTTTTATCCCAAGCTAAATAAACCTCAGTAGCGTCGGTATCTTTTAAGTGCAATATTGATAGACGTATATCATTGAGCATTTTCTGATAATAAATAAGCATCTGGCGGTCATTGATATTGTTAGATATCTGGCTGCAGATTTGATAATTAGCAAGCGATCGCCCGAGTTCATCGGTATCGTTGTTATTCGCCCAAGCAACTGACTGACTAAATAGCAGCAGCATACATATAATTGCTTTCATAATATCCTTATACAAAAAAAGAGACTTCATGTCTCTTTTTTGGGGCAAGCTACCTTTAAGCAAGTGCTTGTTTGAAGTCAGCGATTAAATCAGCTGTATTTTCAATACCAATTGAACAGCGGATCATGTTTTCACTAATGCCCATCTCTTGTCGTAGCTGTAAGCCCATTTCAAAATAGATAGTAGGTGCAACAGGTAACGCCAAAGTTCGGTTATCACCAAGGTGAGTCGCACTAATAACCAGGTTTAGCTTATTAAGCAACTCACAGCAATCTAAACCATCAACTAGATCAAAGCTTAATAAAGCACCAAAGCCAGAAAAAAGCTGTTTTGCACGGTCGTGTTGAGGATGTTCTGTTAGCCCTGGGTAATAGACTTTTTCAACTTTTGGGTGTGCCTGTAAGAACTCAGCTAATGCCATTGCATTATCACCTTGGCGGTCCATTCGTAACTCCATGGTTTCGCTACCAACAGAGATAAGGTGTGCACCTTGAGAACTTAAACAAGCCCCCATATCACGTAAGCCTTTCTTTTTAATTTGGCTGATGCCCCATAGTTTACTGTCTCCTGTTCGATAGCCTTCATATATATTGTTGTAATTTTCCCAATTAAACAACCCAGTATCAGTAACAGAGCCCCCCATTGCGTTACCGTGACCTGCAACATATTTTGATAACGAAGTCGTGATTAAACTTGCTTTCACTGAACTTGCATTGAATAGGTAACTAGAGGTTATCGTATTATCAATAACATAGACTAGACCTTGAGATTCACAGAAATCACCAATTTCAGCAAGCGCACTAATCTGTGTCACAGGGTTTGCAATAGTTTCAACAAAAACCATTTTTGTATTTAATTGCTGCGCGCTAATTACTGCATTAATATCTGTTGCATCAACTAAGGTTACTTCGATACCGTAACCTTTTAGTGTATTTAATAAGCTAGTCGTATTACCAAATAGAAAACGGCTACAAATAAGATGATCGCCCTCTTTTAATAACGTCAAAAAAGTCGCAACAATTGCCGACATACCCGATGAAAAAACAGCAGTTGCAACGCCACCATCTATCATTTGAATTTTTTTACAAAGCGCATCTAAGGTTGGCGTTGATGAACGAGCATAGGCGTGACCAGGTTTCCCTTGAAAAACATCAATTAAGCCTTGTACATCTTCAAAACCATAGGGAACTGAATTATGGATAGGAGCATGGACAGCACCCGCTTCTAAATTAAGTAAATGGTCTGCATGAACTATTTTTGTAGTAAAACCTTGCTCTGACATCTAAATTCCTTGACTGTTTTTTTAAAAGCGTTAGCTTAAATCGATTATCTTATCGGTTTTAATATATTATAAACCATTAATTTTGTGCCCATTATACAGAGATAAGGAACTAAGTTGAAATCGAATCTATATAGTATTTTTATCTTCCTTATTGGATTAATAACGACTTACATTGCAACTGGAAACGTTCAACAATTTGAAATTAACAAAAAAAGACAAGACGTTACAATACAAAGCCAAGCTATCACGCATACCATTCAGCAGCAGATTTATAACTATGCGCAGCAATTATCAACAAGCGCACAACGTTTTTACTCGATAGACCAACTCAATCGTAACTGGGCAACTGAAATTGAGATGCTTATTCAACATCACCCCCAGTTAAGCAATATCAATATTTATTTAATAGAACAACAGCCAACATTAACAATCGATGATGATCAAAAACAGTACTTTGCAACGCAAAAGCAGTTATTAAAACACGCAAAACATCTGCTTGAATTAGAGACAAATCCAAGTAGCACTGAAAGCAGAGATACAATATTAAGCAAACATAAGACTGACCAAGACAACCAAGTGAGTGCTTACCTGCACGCGCCAGTTTTTAATACCGGCAAACTCATCGGTTATTTAGAGGCAACACTTAATATCACGGCATTACTCGACTACCAAGTAGACAGATATCAGTTAACCTACCCCTTTTCATTATCAGAAAGTGGCCGTCATATCTACAGCATATTACCTGAGGACACGATGATAAATGATATACAACAACAGTTCATTGTTCCATTACTGGGGCATAACTGGAAATTAATGGTATGGCCAAAACATCAATTCCATTGTTACCAATTTGTTCCTTATATAGGTTTATTATTATCTATTTTAATCGCTCAACTTTTCTATTTAGTATTATTAAATAGAATTACAAAGGAACAATTAAAAAAACAAAATTTACACCTTACTTATATTAACAATGAGTTTACCGTAAGCAAGTCAAGCATGGTGCAAAGTAATAAACTTTCATCCTTAGGTGAGATAGCAGCGGGTATTGCTCATGAAATAAATCAACCTTTACAGGTTATTTGTATCCATTCAGAAATATGTAAAGAGAGCTTACAGCAAAAAGATTACCATATGCTTGAGAGTAGCTTTCAATGTATTCTTTCTCAGGTTGAAAGAATAGAAAAAATCGTTAAACAGGTAGGTAGCTTCGCTAGAAATAGCGAACTTGATAATTATAATAAGCAATCGCCAACCGCTATTTTTGACAATGTAATTAGCATCGTGATCAACCAGTATAATCAAGATAAAGTTGAATTACGCCAGGTATTACCTGCGTCTTTACCCGCACTATTATGTAATAAAACTCAAATTGAACAGGTGCTCGTAAACCTTCTAATCAACGCGAAGGATGCAGTCGAGGAGTGCTCAGAAAAAATTGTATTTATCAAAGCCCATAATAAAGAAGGAAGACTATATATTGAAGTCTCCGATAGTGGTTGCGGTATTGAACAAAATAAATTAAATGATATTTTCACTCCCTTTTATACAACAAAAGCGCTTGGCCGTGGAACAGGTCTCGGTTTATCGATTAGTTACTCTATTATTCACCAACATGATGGGGAGTTGCAGGTAACAAGTGAAATTGGAAAAGGCAGCACGTTTACCGTTATATTGCCATTGAGTTAGAGGCATAAAAGGTTAGTGGTTTATCTTAGCTTTTAACTAATCACTGTTCGCTGACAGCTAATAATTTCTTTCTAACTTTTAACTTTCTTATAGGCAAAAAAAAAGGTAACCCTTAGGATTACCTTCTATTCAATCAGAATGGGCTAGTTAAAGCCCATCGAAGCAATATTAAAGAGCTACGATATTTTCTGCTTGAGGACCTTTTTGACCTTGAGTAACAGTAAACTGTACTTTTTGGCCTTCAGCAAGAGTTTTAAAACCAGTGCTTGCGATTGCAGAGAAATGTGCGAAAACGTCAGGACCGTTTTCTTGCTCGATGAAACCAAAACCTTTAGATTCGTTGAACCATTTTACTGTACCAGTAGTAGTTGTAGACATAATAGTATCCTATTTAATTTTTGAGTAATTTAACCTTGTTATCAAGGCATTGGTGCTAGAAGTGTTGCTATTACTTATGAAGTATAGGATTCGGTACATAATACGGAACAATGAACATAAATATATAAAACGAACTTTCAAGCTGAGAAAGAGTATATATGGCTTTAAAAGGCTGTCAACATCTATTTAACAAAAACATAAATTATTTACAAACAAAACCCATCAATTTTATATAGCTCACACTTTTACTTTCATTTTTTGAGGACTCTATTCCTGCACAATAAAGTGATGGATGACGTAATTGATGTTCCAGTATAAAATACCTTCATACATTACATTAAGGTAAAAATGATGACAATTTGGATAGATGCAGATGCTTGCCCAGTACCGGTCAGAGAGATGGTTATACGTGCGAGTGAGCGCACTAATACGGCTCTTGTTTTTGTCGCTAACAGCCCGCTTCCCGTTCCCCGTCGCGCACTTATTAAAACGGTACAAGTGGCACAAGGGTTTGACGTAGCCGATAACTATATCTCTCAACATGTACAACAAAGCGACCTTGTGATCACACAAGATATCCCACTAGCCGCAGAAATTGTTGAAAAAGGCATTACCGCACTTAATCCTCGTGGTGAGCTTTATACACCAGAAAATATTCGCCAACGTTTAGCGATGCGTAATTTTGCGCAGGAGCTACGGGATATAGGGCAAACAACAGGAGGGCAATCTAAATTTGCCGATAAAGAAAAACAAACATTCGCAAATGCCTTGGATAGGTGGTTGCAGAAAAACAAGTGATGCTTTAGCTTCGAGTTACGAGATTCGAAATTCATCACTCATGATTTGAAGCTTATAACAATTCCATTAAGTATGTGATCTAAATTTTGCGCAGGAAAAACAACTTAATTCAAGGCGTAAGTTGACGTAAATTTTTGTTCCCGTTACGAAACTTACAACCTAGAAGTCAACTTTTTTTAGCCAGTAAAATAGTTCAGCTATTTTACTGGGGTTGGTATTACAATATCTGCTCTTCACTTTTGAACTTAGCAATGCGATCAGCTTCTGCGTTTTTCTTTTTACGATTTTCGCACGGCTCAGGACAATCACACTCTTTCTCTATACCGACAGAAGCTAATCCTCCACAGCTCCCACCAATCGTTTTTTTTGTGAAAATATAACCAATAGCCATTGCAACAATAACCAGTAAAAAAACTACAAAAGTAGCGATAAAGTAAATCATTTATGTTCCTCTAATAGGTAAGGTTTAAATTCATCGGTGAAGTATTCAGTAAAAATATCCCCCTGTTTAACTATTAAAAATGCTGCCAATTTATTTTGCTGTGCAAAAACAAGGCCATCTTCTGGTCCTAACACTGTGATCACTGTTGCTAATCCGTCAGCCATCATACTACTTTCATGGATCACAGTAACAGAGGCTAAATGATGATTGATCGGCTTGCCAGTACTAGGATCTATTGTATGTGAATAACGAATTCCATCAAATTCATAATAATTACGGTAATCACCAGAGGTAGCAATCGCATTATCACCAATCTGAATCAAGCGCTGTACATTTTGCCCCTCTGTAGGCGTTTCTATGGCTAACGTCCATTGTTTACTTTCAGGCTTCACTCCTTTAGCTCGTAGCTCACCACCAATATCAACAAGATAATTGTTAATACCAATCTCTTGTAAATATGTAGCAACAACATCAACACCATAACCTTTGGCAATAGATGATAGGTCAACATAGAGTTCTGGTATTGCTTTATAAAGTGTATTGCCGCTGATGCTCAAATATTGGCTACCAATTATTTTTTGACGCGCTTTAATAAGCTCATCACTTGGTATTTTGGTCGGCTTTTTGTCAGGGCCAAACCCCCACAAATTCACCAAAGGCCCAACAGTGACATCAAATGCACCACCGGACAAATCAAAAAGTTGCAAAGATGCTTGTACAACATATACAGTTTCTGGCGACACAGTTAAAGATTTTGTTGCTTGATTAAACTTGGACAATTCAGAGTTAGGACGATAAGTTGACATCTGATCATTCACTAATTCTAGTTTTTTATCTATCTCTGTCTGTAGCTCTACTTGTGAGTAACGCGCTGACTGCTGCAGTAATTCATCAACAACAAAAGAAACACGATAATAAGTCCCCATAGTTTCCCCTTGCAAAACAACAAGTTGCTTTTTAGTCGAGGGTTCACTGCAGGATGAAATAAAAAAGGCTAGCCCTATTAAGGCTAGCCATTTAGTTATCTGATGGATCATTGTTGACTAACCGAAGTCATCAAGCATGATATTTTCATCTTCAACACCTAGGTCTTTAAGCATTGAGATAACAGCAGCATTCATTACTGGAGGACCACACATATAAAACTCACAATCTTCAGGAGCTTCATGGTCTTTCAGATAATTTTCAAGTAATACATTATGAATAAAACCAGTATAACCTTCCCAATTATCTTCAGGTTGGGGATCACTCAATGCAACATTCCACTCAAAATTTTCATTCTCTTTAGCAATAGTATCGAAATCTTCTACGTAGAACATTTCACGCTTCGAACGTGCACCATACCAGAAGCTACATTTACGTTTAGTATGCAAGCGACGGAATTGATCAAAGATATGAGAACGCATTGGTGCCATGCCAGCACCACCACCTACAAACACCATTTCATTTTCAGTCTCTTTAGCAAAGAACTCACCAAATGGTCCTGAAATTGTTACCTTGTCACCCGCTTTTAAGCTAAAAATATACGATGACATTTTGCCACAAGGTAAAGATAGATCACGAGGCGGAGGCGTAGCGATACGCACGTTCAACATGATGATCCCCTCTTCACCAGGGTAGTTAGCCATTGAGTAAGCGCGAATAGTCTCTTCGTCTACTTTTGACTCTAAATCGAAGAATTTAAAGTGCTCCCAGTCACCGCGGTACTGCTCTTCAATATCAAAATCTTTGTATTTGATATGATGTGCTGGTGCTTCAATTTGGATATAACCACCCGCTTTAAACGGTACTGTTTCACCATCTGGAATCTGTAGTTTAAGCTCTTTGATAAAGGTTGCTTCGTTACCGTTTGAGATAACCGTACATTCCCATTTTTTAACACCGAAGATCTCTTCAGGCAATTCAATGTTCATGTCTTCTTTAACGCTTACTTGACAAGCTAAACGCTCACCCTCTTTTGCTTCTTTTTTACTGATATGATCAAGCTCAGTAGGTAAAATATCACCGCCACCAGCATTAATTTTAACGCGACACTGACCACAAGTACCACCGCCACCACAGGCTGATGATACAAAAATTCCAGAGTTTGCTAACGCACCAAGTAGTTTACCACCCGCTTGCGTTGTAATGCTTTTATCTGCATCACCATTAACAGCAATTGTAATGTCACCTGTGCTTACCAATTTTGCTTTTGCTGATAAAATAATAACAACTAAAGCGAGTACAATAATGGTAAACATGGCAACGCCGAGAAAGATTTCCATCGACTATTTCCTTGTTTTGAGGAGGTGGAATACACCTCCCGAAATTCAATTAAGGATCGTATTCAAAATCACATGCTCTTTGGTTTTCAAAATAACCAGTCGGTTAAGTTTTTTTGAAAAAATTTAGAGCAAGTTATTCTGCAATGATTCCTAAGCTAAAACATCTTACAAATAAATTTTTAGAGCGATTAATACTCTAATTATTTATAATTGGATACCTGAAAATGACATAAACCCTAATGCCATTAAGCCTGCTGTTACAAATGTAATACCTAAACCACGTAAACCATCTGGTACGTCTGAGTATTTCATTTTTTCACGGATACCCGCTAATGCAACAATTGCTAATGTCCAACCTACACCACTACCAATACCGTAAACCGCTGACTCAAGTAGATTGTAATCACGTTGAACCATAAACGATACTCCACCAAAAATGGCACAGTTAACGGTTATGAGTGGTAAGAAGATACCTAGAGCTTGATACAAAGCTGGAAAGTATTTATCTAATACCATTTCCAGAATTTGCACTAAAGCCGCGATAACACCGATAAAAGTGATAAAACCTAAGAAGCTAAGATCTGCGTCTCCAAAACCTGCCCACTCTAATGCACCAGGTGCTAATAAATTAAAGTAAATGATTTGGTTAACCGGCACTGCAATACCTAATACTACGATAACTGCAACACCAAGACCCATTGATGTTTTAACTTTTTTCGATACAGCAAGGAATGTACACATGCCTAAGAAGAAAGCTAACGCCATATTTTCTATGAAAATAGAACGTACAAATAAACTAAGATAATGTTCCATTCAACCTACTCCTTTGGCTCTACTTGATCTGGTTTCGCAACACGAATAGCCCAGATAATGCCACCAATAATAAAGAATGCACTTGGTGGAAGTAGTAATAGACCATTACTTTGGTACCAACCGCCATTAGATGTTAATGGCAAAATTTCAATACCAAATAAAGCCCCCGCGCCGAATAATTCACGGAAACCACCCACTAGTACAAGAATAAAACCGTAACCTAAACCGTTACCGATTCCATCCATGAAACTTGGAAATGGTTTGTTTTTCATTGCAAATGCTTCAGCACGTCCCATTACAATACAGTTAGTAATAATCAGACCAACGTAAACAGATAGTTGCTTAGATAGACCATAAGCATAAGCTTTTAGTACTTGGTCAACTACAATTACTAATGATGCAATAATCGCCATCTGTACAATAATACGCACACTATTTGGAATGTAGTTACGAATCATCGAGATAAACAAGTTAGAAAATGCAGTTACAAATAACACGGCTAATGTCATTACGACCGCTGTCTCTAATGTAGTTGTTACCGCAAGCGCTGAACAAACACCCAGAATTTGCAATGCAATTGGGTTATTGCTGACAACAGGAGAGGTTAAAACCTCTCTTAATTCACCAGGTTTAGCCATTGTTTAATGCTCCTTCACGAACTTTAGTAAGGAATGGACCAAAGCCTTGCTCACCCAACCAGAAAGTAAAGGTATGCTCAACGCCAACACTTGTTAGTGTTGCGCCAGATAACCCGTCAATTTCATGTTTTGAGTCAGCAGGAGCTTGACCTTTAGTGATCTTGATTGCTGGTTTGTTATTTTCATCAAACAACTCTTTACCAACAAACAGTGAACGCCAACGTGGATTTTGCACTTCACCACCTAACCCAGGTGTTTCACCTTGATCATAATAAGTGATTGCGTCAATCGTATTACCGTCAGGCTGAATCGCAACAAATGCATACATTGTTGACCATAAACCTGCACCATGAACGGGTAAGATAATACGTTGTAGTTGACCATTATCGTCAGATACTAAATAAACCGTAGCCAGATTTGCACGACGGCCAATTTTAGCAATGTTTTGCTCTGCTGTTAGTTTGATACTTTTTGCAGGATCTTTAGCAGCAACACGTTGGTCATAATTTGCATCATCTTCTGCAAACTCACCGGTATTCAGATCAACCAGTTTAGTTTGGATGTTAGATGAGAAAATTTCAGACACTGTTTTTTCAGTTTCAAGACCGGCGACAGCAAGAATATTGCTTTGCTTATCAATCTCTTTATTAGCGATTTGCAATGGACGTAAGCCAACTGCTGCGCCTGCAACGATAATTGAACAGACTAGACAAACTGCTAGTACAACAATCATCGTTTTGCCGAATGTTTCCTGTTGATTAGACATTACGTGTCAACCTCCGTTTGATATTTCCTTGCACAACAAAATAGTCGAATAGTGGCGCAAACAAGTTAGCAAATAGGATAGCTAACATCATACCTTCTGGGAAAGCAGGATTCACAACACGAATCAATACAACCATCAGACCAATCAATGCACCGTACATCCATTTACCTTTATTAGTAAATGATGCAGACACAGGGTCAGTTGCCATGAAGATCATACCAAATGCAAAACCACCCATCACCAAATGCCAATACCAAGGGAGTTGAAACATATGGTTAGTATCACTTCCAATCACATTAAACAGCAAAGAAGTGGCAATCATACCAATCATTACACCAGAAATGATGCGCCACGAAGCAATACCAGTGATAACAATAAATGCACCACCAATTAGAATCGCTAATGTTGATACTTCACCAACACTACCCTGCATATTACCGACGAAAGCATCGAACCACGTTAAATTAGATTGCACCGCCTCTAATCCGCCCTGTGCCATCACGCTTAATGATGTTGCACCAGAAAAGCCATCGACAGCAGTCCATACTGCATCACCAGAAATATCTGTTGGATAAGCAAAAAATAGGAATGCTCGTCCCGCTAATGCTGGGTTTAAGAAGTTACGACCGGTTCCACCAAATATTTCTTTAGCAACTACAACACCAAAGGTAATACCTAATGCCACTTGCCATAGCGGAATACTTGCTGGCACAATCAATGCGAAAAGCACCGAAGAAACAAAGAAGCCTTCATTCACTTCATGTTTACGCACACTTGCAAACAACACTTCCCAAAAACCACCAACAATAAAAGTAACGGCATAGATGGGCAGAAAATACATAGCACCAAATAGGAAATTATCCAACAATCCGGCGCCATC
>Ga0316197_10001875_pt1 | contig 14954 bp, 10 predicted proteins | sample OudBiesiAoxic_MG_FD_204939 | JGI IMG/M metagenome (GOLD analysis project Ga0316197, IMG submission 204939) | Coastal sediment microbial communities from Oude Bieten Haven, Netherlands - site A oxic | ecosystem: Environmental > Aquatic > Marine > Coastal > Sediment | place: Netherlands...
CGCGCCGTTGATGCCGCCGATCATGCGCCTGCGCTACGTCGGCCACGTGACACGGGACGGCGTCAAGATCAAGATGGACGATTTCGTGCCACCGATTCCCGACGTCGTGTATGACGTACCGACACTGTTGATCATCGGAACGTCGATGTCCGCGGGGAAGACGACGGCGGCGAAGCGGATCATCCGCCATCTCAAGGGGCTCGGACTGCACATCGCAGGCACCAAGCTCACCGGCGCGGGACGCTACCGCGATGTTCTTGCGATGTGGGACGCCGGAGCGGACGACATCTTCGACTTCGTGGATGTCGGACTGCCGTCGACGATCCTCGAACCGGAGGAGTACCGCCGGCGCCTGCGTCAGCTTCTTTCGCTCATCGCGGCGAGTCGGCCCGACATCGTCGTCGCTGAAGCGGGCGCGTCGCCGCTCGAGCCGTACAACGGGGAAGTCGTTCTGGAGGAGCTCGGCCGTCACGTCCGCTGCACGGTGCTCTGCGCATCTGATCCCTACGCCGTCGCCGGGGTCATCGAGGGGTTCGGATATGAGCCGGACGTCGTCGCGGGGATCGCCACGAACACGACGGCATCGGTCGAACTCGTCCGCAGACTGACCGGCCACGAGGGGTTCTCGTTCATGATCGCAGAGGAGTCGGACGACGCCTTCGCAGTCATCAGAACCCGCTTCGGCGTCTGAATCCGCGTACCCAGGGTTCTCCACCCCGTATACGGCGCCGTGAGCCCGCGGAATGGCTGGCGCAGCGTACCCAGGGTTCTCCACCCCGTATACGGCGCCGTGAGCCCGCGGAATAGAGGTGACCGAAGCCGCGGAGGTGGACGTCGAGTGGATGGGGGTGCGGCTACACCACTAGCGTTGCCGCATGGTCGACTTCTATCTCGGCGGGCCGGTTGATGCAGAGACCGGCAAGCACATCCCAGGACAGACAACCCACTACGAGGCATCGGACCTCACCACGCACGGCGTCATCGTCGGCATGACGGGTTCCGGTAAGACGGGACTGGGAATCATCTACCTCGAGGAGGCCCTCCGCTCGGGCGTCCCGACGCTGATCCTCGACCCGAAGGGGGATATGACGAACCTGCTCCTCACGTTTCCCAACCTCGCTCCCAGCGACTTTGAACCGTGGATCGACCCGGCGGCGGCGCAGGATTCCTCCGTTGCAGAGGTTGCAGCCGATACAGCGCAACTGTGGACCAACGGCCTCGCAAGTTGGAATCTGAGCGGAGCCGATATCGGGGCCCTGCGCAAACGCGCCGGCTTCACGATCTACACGCCGGGGTCGACGGCTGGGGTGCCGCTCAACGTCGTCGGATCGCTGGTCGCCCCTGAAGGATCCTTTGACGACCGCGCCGAGGCCCTGCGAGACGAAATCCAAGGGTTCACCGCCGGCCTGCTCGGGATGGTCGGAATCGAAGCTGATCCGATCTCCTCTCGCGAGAACGTTCTCATTGCGAACCTCATCGAGCACGCATGGAGAAACGGGCAATCCCTCGGCATGGACACACTGCTCGGGTGGATCCAACGGCCACCAATCCGCAAGCTTGGCGTCTTCGACGTCGAGGCGTTCTTCCCCGCCGACGATCGACTCAACTTGGCAATGAAGCTCAACGGCCTTCTCGCTTCACCCGGCTTCGGCACATGGATGGACGGCGCGGCGCTCGATATTCCGAGTCTGCTGTGGGACGCCGATGACAAACCGCAGGCAGCCGTGATGTATCTCGCCCACCTGTCCGACGAGGAACGCCAGTTCGTCGTCACACTGATCCTGTCAAAGCTGATCACCTGGATGCGGGCGCAGCCTGGCAGCGGTGATCTCCGGGTACTGGCCTACATGGACGAAGTCTTCGGGTTCGTGCCGCCAACGGCAAACCCTCCGGCAAAGCGGCCGATCCTCACCCTGTTGAAACAAGCTCGTGCGTTCGGTGTCGGTCTGCTCCTGTCGACTCAGAACCCGGTCGATCTCGACTACAAGGCTATGTCGAACGCGGGCACCTGGTGTATCGGGCGGCTACAGACGGAGCGAGACAAAGCGCGCATCCTCGAGGCACTGACATCGGTTTCCGGCGATGTCAACGTTGCACAGCTCGACGGTCAGATCTCGGGACTCGCCAAGCGATCATTCCTGTTGCACAACACCCGGGACCGCGAACCTCAGCTGTTCACGACTCGATGGGCCATGTCGTATCTGCGCGGTCCGCTGACTCCAACCCAGATCACCAGCTTGACCCCGAACCGACCGACGCCTGCGAAGGCGGCTGCTCCGAGCGGCGCTCCGGAGACGACAACCGCGCCGGCCGTTGATGACTCGACCGTCGCGATCATGCCGCCCGTCGCAGACGGCGTCGCCGTCTTCCATCTCGATCCGGCTGCGGAGTGGTCGGAGTTGGTGGGCGCCTCCGCGGTTCCAACGCACTACGAAGCCGGAGCCGCGGTGCGAATCGTCGCACGGTACGACGACACACGCGCTGGTGTCGACCACGTGGCGGAATGGGAAGCGGTGGTGTTCCCACTCGCTGATGCCGCCGGCGACCCCATCGAGGTCGATCACGATCCGCGTGACTTCGTTGAGGGGGGTGACGTATCCGTCCCGTATCAGCTGCCGGCAGCGCGCATCGACACCAAGACGTTCTGGTCTTCGCTCTCATCAGCCTTGAAGGAACGGATGTACCGCGAAGGCAAGGTGACGGTGTTCAAGAATGCAGCGCTGAAGATGTACTCCCGTGTTGGCGAATCGCAAGAGGACTTCGTCGCCCGTTGCGGCAAGGCCGCTGACGATGCTGCCGACGACGCTACGGCGAAGCTCAAGGACAAGTACGAGAAGCAGCTTCGGCGCATTCAGCTCGCGATCGACAAGTATGGAGCGCAGGCGGATGCGACCGCGCAGGACGCACGGTCGGGCGATATCGACCTGGTCACCGGCACCGTGTTCGACATGCTCACAGGCCGGAGCCGCTCTCGCAGCATCTCGTCGGCAACGAAGACCAGACGAGCGGCTCAACGCAAGGTTGACGCGGCCACGGATCGAGTTGAGGCGAAGGTCGCTGAGTACGAGGTGCTCCAGGAGGAGTTTCAGGAAGAGGTCGCCGATCTCGTCGAGGAGTGGGACCAGAAGGCGACGGACATCGAAGAGGTTGCCATCGGTCTCGAGAAGAACGACATCACCGTCTCGGACACGGTCCTGGTCTGGGTTCCCCGGGCTTGATTCCGCGAACCCAGGGTTCTCGACCCCGCATGCGGCGCTGTCAGCCCGCGGAATGGCTGGCGCTGCGAACCCAGGGTTCTCGACCCCGCATGCGGCGCTGTCAACCCGCGGAATGCTCCAACTTGGAGGACCGACCCTGATTCAGGAGCGCCCTGACGATCTCAACTACCTCAGCCGGACGCTCCGTGACATCAATCCATGTGAAGCGAACGACTCTCCAGCCGTGGAGCAACGCCCGTCGGTCGCGTTCCCGATCTCTGGAGAACGCATCGGCCAGCTCGTGCCACCGTCTCGAATCCCATTCAATCGCCAGCTGTTCCACCGGGAATGCGGCATCGAATCGGCGATCGAGATCCCAGGGAATCGGGAACTCGAACCGAGGTTCAGGAAGACCGCCGGCCCGAAGCACCTCTGCTCCCCGCCGCTCAAGAGGCGAGCCATTGGGCGGGCCGGACTGCCGCTCCTCAAGGATTGACCGCATCTTCTGGATTCCCGGCTTCCCACGCCGAGCCACCTGATCGACGACCAGCTCAACATCTTCGAAGCCGATTCGTTGATCAGCAACCACGGAATCGAGAATGGCCGCAATGTGCTTCTTCGTCAGACATGGCGATAGATCGACGATCGTACGGGAGACGGAGGTCACGGGAAGGCCATCGATCTCCTCGAGGTGTCCATCGAGAAGGTCATGGCACCGATGCACAACGACCCCGGGGAAATCGTGGGTTGTTCTGGAGTGAACCATCACTGACGCGAGGCCGCGACGCAGCTTCGGCAGGCCGTGCAGCTCGGCAGCTGAATCGTGAGAAACCACAGCGTTTGGCAAGGTGGCAATCGCTGCGCGAACCCGACTCATCGCGCCAGGCATCGGGACCACCTGGTAGCCGAATCGGCCGAGTGATTGCCAACGGCCGTCGCGAACGCGTCGGTCGATCTGGCCCTTCGTTAGGCCGGATGCTCGGGCCTGATCGGGACGGACGGCCCCGCCCTGGCGTGCCGCGATTTCGTTCACACGACGATCCGGGTTCATTCCGACAAGGTGCCACGAAGTAGGCCCGATTTCCAGGGGTCCGACACGCCAACCATTACGCGGGCTCACAGCGCCGCATACGAGGCGGAGAACCCTGGGTTCACTGCGCCAGCCAATCTGCGGGCCCACAGCGCCGCATACGGGGTGAAGAACCCTGGGTACGCGGACTAGCTCTTCCGAAGGGCCCAGAGGACGTCTCTGATATCGACGATCCCCAGCAGCTCTTCACCAACCGTGACCGGCAGATGGCGGTACCCCGTCTCGAGCAGCCAGTCCGCCGCTTCGGAGACGCTGACTTCGGGCGGCACGGTGTCGGGTGCGTCGGTCATCCAGGTCGTCACCGCATCGCTCAGGTCCGCCCCCTCCGATACGGCGCGCACGACGTCTCGGTCGGTGAGGATGCCGATGACTTTGCGACCGTCAACGACGGCGAGTGCGCCGATGGATCGGGAGATCAGCACGTTGGCGGCGTCGCCGAGGGTCGTCTCAGGACCAACGACGTCGGATGCTCCGCTTACCAGCGCTTCGACCCGCAACGCGACTCCCCTCGGATGTTTCGCAAGTCAGGCTAGCCATCCCACACCTGTCGATGTCGGGCCGGTGCCCTCAGAAGCCGCTAGACGAGATCCTGCTCGCGGATCCCGAAGCTCGGATGGCGGAGTCTGCACAGCGCCAACTTCTCGAGCTGGCGGATCCGTTCACGCGTCAGATTGAACTCGTCGCCGATCTCTTCGAGGGTACGCGGCACCCCGTCGTAGAACCCGTAGCGGAGCGCCAGGATGCGCCCTTCCCGCTCGGGCAGGCGTTCGATCGACTTCCGCAGACTGTTTGCGATGTCCATCTCTTCGGTCACGCGAACCGGGTCGACGGCCTCTTCATCTTCGATGAAGTCTCCCAGCTGGGCGCCGTCCTCGCCGATCGGCTGCTCGAGGGAAACGGTGTCGGCGACGCTCAGCGCCAGCTCGACCTTCGTGACGTCCACACCTGCCTCTTCGGCGATCTCCTCGGGCTTAGGGTCGCGGCCGAGTTCAGCCTTGAGACTCGCCTGGGCAGCGCGTACCGCGGCGAGTGTGTCGTGCAGATGTACAGGAATACGCACGGTGCGTGACTTGTCGGCGATCGCCCTCGTTATCGCCTGCCGAATCCACCACGTTGCGTACGTCGAGAACTTGAAACCCTTGCGCCAGTCGAATTTCTCAACCGCACGGATGAGCCCAAGGTTCCCTTCCTGGATCAGGTCGAGGAAGTCGATCCCGGAGGTGTTCGCGTATCGACGAGCGTTGGCGACGACGAGACGGAGATTGGCCGTCAGGAAAGCATCCTTGGCCTCCTGCCCCCGCCGGGCCTGGCGCCGCAAGGCGATCTGCTCGGCTCGTCCCTGGTGCTCGCCTGCGTCGAGGCGGTCCTGGGCGGTCTGCCCGGCCTCGATCTTTTGGGCGTAGTCGACCTCTTTTTCAGCCGTCAGGAGCTCGTATTCGCCGATGGCGGTCAGGTACTGGCTGACCAGGTCGGTGGTCAGACGACCTCGTTCATCAGTGAGCTTGCTCCGGTCCCGATCGCGGCGGGTACGAGTCAACGTGTCGCGGTCAACCCGCTCTTTCGCTTCCTCGCGTTCTCTCGCCGCGCGATTCAGGACGGCCTTGCTCGGATTCAAGCCGTTTGTCATCGAGTGATCCTCCACCAACGTCAAGCACTCCACCCGTTCCGGCCTTGTGAACCGCCACAAAGCGGGAAGCAATTCAATATCACACATCCGGACCGGTTTGTGAAGCCCGAATTTCGGGCCTCCGTTACCACCGGGTGGTGTACCAACTCGCTTCGCTGAGGGTACGGAGCAACGGCGCCTAGCGCGACGTCAGCGGTCGAGACGCTCACACTGCCTGCGGAGTCGGTCGACTCGCTGCCCGAAAGCCTTGCCCCCAAAGCTTTTCTCGTCGCTGAGCCGGTCGCAGCAGCGCTCAAGGGCGCCAAGGGGCAGTCCAGGCCATCCGGCGAATGGGAACCCTGCCGGCGCGTTCGTGGACGGACATCGGACTCATCGACGACCACGGACTCGTCGAGCGACCTGATGTATTCCGCAGGTCTACTGGATCAAACTCGAACCAATCCCCCGGGATGATCCTGTCGAAATGCTCGGATTCCTGAAGTCGGTCCGTATCCTCACCGCCGATGGCCACTTCGACCCACCTCCCCCTCTGTGTGTATTGCGGAACTGCCCGATCGGCGGACGAGACACGGTGCCCGCAATGTGGCCGTCCATGGATCGACGTTCGTGTCGGTTCCATCGGCACAATGCAGGACCAAGCTCGGATTCCCGCCATGGTCGGTGCCTCTTCCGTGACCGCGGGCACGACACTCAGCGATGACGCCGTCGATCACACGCCGCTCGCCGCCGCCACCCTCGAAGCCGCCACCCTCGACGAAGACGCGGCCGACGACACACCACCCGAAGACACACCCGACGACAGCACCCCACTCGCCGCCGCAGCCGCAGGCGCCACACTCACCGACACACCGCCCGGAGACACCGCGACCGACGAAACCTCGACCGAAGACACCACCGACAACGAAGCAGCGGCCGACGAAGCGCCACCCGACGAAATCGCCGACGACCGCACCCCACTCGCGGCCGCCGCAGCTGCCACCGCCACCCTCACCGACACCACCGTCGACGACACCCCTCCGCCTCCAATGCCTGCGGCAGCGGCCGCGGCAGAGGCCGATGGCATTCCCCCACCGCCGGAGGGCGACGAGGAGGACCCAACAACCGATCCGAGCCAGCGGTTCGTGTGGCTGATACCTTCGTTGATAGCTGCCGCGGCCGTAATCGTGATCGGACTTTTCGCATTCGGCTTCCTCGACGACAACACCGAGCCGGCGGCCGCCCCGGAAGCCGTTGCGGCCCCCGTCCCAACCACCGCGGCACCGACAACCACCACCCAGGCACCAGCAACAACGGCAGCCCCCAGCACCACAACCACCTCGACCACGATTCCCGGCCTTGCATCGATTGAACCAGTTGGGAATGCAATCCCGATGTCGTCGCTCACGCTCAAGGCCGGCGGGATCGGCCCGTTAGTGGTTGGAGACGCGGCGCCCGATGCCATCGGCCGGCTCGTGGCCAGCCTCGGGCGACCCGAAGAAGTCGGCGCCGCAGGTCCTGAGTTGGGCTTGTGCGCCGGCGACGACGGGCGATTCGTGCGGTGGGCGGGCCTCACCGTCGTCGTAGCCGGCACGCTCGAGGATGGAGTGTTCGCCGGATACCGATTCGAGGAACAGGCGGTCCCGACCATGCATCTCGACCTCGCAACGCCGTCGGGACTTCGCGTCGGCGACCCGCTGTCCGCCCTCAACGAGGTCTACGCCGCATACCAAATCGACTACGTCTCCGACGGAGGAACCGACCTGTTCCGCCTCGCAGACGAAGAGGGCTTGCTGCTGTGGGGACCGGTCTCGTCAATCGAGGACTCCGGGCGTGTTGAGGGAATCCACTCCCCCAACGCCTGCTCATCGTAGGGCCGATAGCCGCTCCTCAAACTAGGCTTGCACCGTGCGCATCCGACGACGGGGGTTCGAGTGAATTCCGCAGACACACCGTGGTGGCGTCGCGTGTTCTCCCCCGCGAACGTCATCTCCGTGACCGCAGGTGTCATGGTCTTCGTTCTCGGCCTCATCGCGTGGAACACAAACCGCGGTGTGTTCGTCGCAGCCCTTGCCGGAGCCATCGTCACAGGCGTGGTCTGGCTCCTGTGGTGGTACGTGGCCGGTCCGTCCGACATGGATCGGCTGCTCGGAACTCCACGCCTTGGTACCATCCCGGACAACGACTCAAGCCCTGCGCCAACCCTCGCTGACACCTCGTCGACCTCGAGCAGGGCCTATCGCGAACTGCTGTCCGAGATCGAGGGGCGGACCAGTGGGCACGTTCTGCTCGTTTCGTCTCCTGCACCCGGTCAGGGTGCTTCGACGGTTGCTCTGAATCTTGCCGTGGCGGGGACACAACGAGGCCGACGGATTGCGCTGATCGACGGCGACATCGAAGGGGACGGCGTTTCCCGTTTCCTGTCCACGGGCAGCGAACCGGGCCTCACGGACCTTGCCGACGGCGCCGCAACACTTGCGGATGCCTCGAGGTTGTGGACCATCGGCCACGACAGCGTCCTGCCGGTTGTGCCCTCCGGATCGTCGACCCTGCCCTCCGAAGCCGCTCTGGCCGGGCCCGGACTTGCCGATTCGATCGAGCAGATCGCCGGCCGCGCCGACGCGGTGCTGATCGACGCCCCGCCGATCGCTTGGGATGGGGCCACGGCCCCACTTGCGGCCCACGCCGACGGCACGATCCTCGTCATCGGCGAGGGCGCAACCGACACGAGCGTCGCCGATGCTCGCGACCGGCTCGCCACCGCGGGGGCACCGGTCATCGGCTACGTTGCGAACCGCTCCGCACCACCCTCGTTCTGGCGGATACCGCTCGTCCGGATGCTCAGGCGCATCGCCGTCACATTCGTCGCTATCGCCATCGTGTATTCGGCGTTCACGGCATTCCAGATCTACGAATCTTGGGCGAGTGTCGACCGGGAGTCGCTCGCCACGGCAGAAGCAGGAGCGGCCCTGCCGTCGACGTCACTTCCGCCCGTGCCCGATGTCGTCGCAGACGACGACCCAGACGTCCAACCCCTTGAAGACGTTGTGGTTGCGGCACCGACGATCGAAGGTGCGTACCGCTCGTTGCTCCTCATCGGCACCGACGTAGCCGCTGACCTCGCCGATGTCATATTGCTCACCGTGCTACCCGCGGATGATGATCTTGCACCGTTCATGGTGTCACTCCCCCGTGATCTCTACGTCCCGAATCGTTGCACAAACGGCTACGGACGCATCAACACGGCCTACCGCGAGTGTGGTGATGTCAACGCACCCACCATGCTCGCCCTCGCGGTTGAAGACTTCACCGGTATCAAGGTCGACAATTTCGCACTCTTCAGCTTCGCGGGCTTCGAGCAGGTCATCAACGGAGTTGGCGGTGTCGAGATCTGCTCGGAGTATCCGCTGCGCGACGCGAAGTCCTATCTCGACTTCCCCGGCGGGTGCGTGAACGCAGATGGGGTGATGGCGCTTGCATGGGTGCGTTCACGCAAGACGCAGCAGCTCGTCAACGGAAGCTGGCGTTCCGTTCCAGGCGCGAGCGACCTGCTGCGCAACGAACACCAGCAGGACGTGCTCCTCCAACTCGCGACGAAGCTGCGAACCTTCGATTCTCCGACGGACCTTTCGAACAAGATCGAGGAACTCTCGAATGCGTTTGTGGTCGACGATGGCCTCAGTCTGTCGGACACCCTTTCTCTTGCGTGGAGCCTCCGAGGTATTGATGTCACGACGATCCAGCGGCTCGTGGTACCCGTGAAGCTCGGACGCACAACCTCGGGCCAATCGATTCTCAGGGCAACGAAGCCGTTCGACGAGGTACTCGAGGAGTTCTACCCGGAGCTCCTGGTCGTCAATGTCGACGAGATCGAGTCGGCGGCACCGCTCTCACCGTAGAACGCTCGACTGCAAGAGCATCGAGCAACTTGTTGCCGAGACGGTTCACGCAGCCGCGGCTTGCGATCCTCCATCCCCGGAACTCCGAGCTGCTTCCCGGCCTCGGTCTCTCCAGCGGAGGAACAGAATCGAGAGACCGAGCAGGAGAATCGGCGGGAAAATCGCTGACCCGCTGCGGAGGATCGTCCGACCGATCACCTCGATGATGATGAACGGCGAGAGCACAGCCGACGCAACCATCGGCGGGAATGCGACGTCCAGCATCGTGGACAGCCATCCGGTGAGATCCGACGCAGGCGTGGCAACCGGATTCTCCAGTTCCCCGTCGCCTGCAAAGAGGGCTCCCAGGACGCTCTGATCGAACTGCGGGTCGGGTGCCCGCTGGGTCGGTGGCTCCGTACCGGAGCCACCGCTCTGCGGCGCGACAGCGGCCGGGACCGTGGTCGTGGTGGTGGTCGTCGTCGGCGGAGCAGCCCGGGTCGTCGAAGTCGTGGTGGGAGCGGTGGACGGCACCACCCTGGTGGTGGTGGGCGTGGATCGAGCTGGCGTCGTTGAAGTCGTCGTGGTCGAAGGTGGCACCGTCGAGGTCGTGGTCGAAGGTGGCACCGTCGAGGTCGTGGTCGAAGGTGGCACCGTCGAGGTCGTGGTCGAAGGTGGCACCGTCGAGGTCGTCGTTGTGGGGCCTGGATACTCGAGCGCGCCGACGATGGCCAGTTCGGCATCCATGCTCGCTCGAAGTACGGCGAGAGCTTCGTGTGCCGCTTCCCACACGTCAACGGACCAGGTCTCATTTCGAATTGCTCTCAGCTCGTGAGCCGCTGCAGCCTCGGTGTCCTTGATCTGGCTCACTGCCGCCCTTTGCATGGCGTCAAACTCGGCCTTCGATTCCGCGCTGGGGGCCTCGGCGACGAACCCATCGGCAATCGCCGCCATCGTGTCCTGGGCGGTTGACAGAATCGAGGCGATCAACGCCAGTGTTGCTGCATCGTCGTATCGCGCCGACGCCGAAGACAAGGGCGTTGGCAAGCTGCGCGTACTCTTGGCCTCGGCAGAAGTGGCGCCAACGGCGAGCACCATGGCCGCCACAACGGCGAACACCGCGAATCTCCTGAACATCCCCGTTTCATCGGCATTTTCGGGACAATCCTTGAAACAACGAGAGCATCGCGCCGTTTAAGACCGACGGTGGACCTGCCGAAGTATCTCATGTGAAACAAGCGAACCGCTCCTCAGCCTCGGATCGCTGGATTGGTCGGCGCGCTTCCGACGCATTCGCGCTCGTTGCGGTGGCGGCCACCGTCGTTGTGCTCCTGGTCCTTGCGATCACCGTCATCAACCGGGAGGACGCGTCCCGCGCCGGCGACGACGCACGGATCGCAATCGTTGCCGAGGGCACGCTGAGCGCGGCGTCGGCGGTCGAGAACGCGGCCAGCCAGGTGCTGCTCGCCGCGACGATCGCGGACGGGAGCGGCATCGGCACCACCGACCTCGTCGCCACTTCCCTCGCGGAGCTCAGCCGTACGGCGAGTGAGCTCGATCGCAGATTCGAGGTGTTCGTGGCCGAACTCCCCTCGAACGAGCAGACCGCGGCGATCACAGCATTCACCACATTCGGTTCTGCCACCGGCGCCCTGATCGAAGCGACCGGGCGCGACGATCTCCGGGCAACAGCGGCGGCCGCCGCGGAACACACGGTCGCGTACCAGCAGCTGATTGATGAGTTCGTGGCGATTCGAGACGGGTATGTCCAGGACGTGCTGGTCAAAGGGCAGAGCCTCGGGCGTGTGGCCGACGCGGTGCGGTTCCTGATCTTCTTCCTTATTCCACTGATGATGATCATCATGTACCGGCGGAGTGCCCGCCGTCGTGAAAGCGAGCGCCGCCTGGAGGAAGCCCTCGCGACCGAGCGTGTCCTCGCCCAAGCGCGGGACGACTTCATCGCCGACCTATCCCACGAGCTTCGAACACCGCTCACCAGCATCTACGGCTTTGCCCTCGCGCTGGGAGACAGCTCGACCGTGGTCGACGAAGACCGTGAATTCGCGATGCACATCGTCGGCGCCGCCGCCGAGTTGAACCGAATGGTTGACGACCTCATCGCCACAGGCCGGATCGCGTCAGGCACCTTGGCATTGTCAACGGAAGACATCCACCTCGTGCCGGTCGTGACTGACGTTGCCGACGTCTTTGCAATGCGCGGAATCCCTGTTGGCGTTCGTGTCGCAGATGTGATCGTACGGGCCGACCGCATGGGATTGCGCCAGCTCATCCTCAACCTAGTCTCCAACGCTGCTCGACATGGCGGCGACGAGATCTCGGTGGAAGCGGTCATGCGCGAAGGTATCGTATCGATTCGAGTGATCGACGATGGTCCTGGAGTGCCGGAGGACATCGAGCCCTACCTCTTCAACCGCTATCTGCATGGAGGAGGTCGCGCCCTCCTGAGTGGAAGTGTCGGGCTCGGCACGGCGGTTGCGGCTGCGTACGCTGAGTCGTTCGGAGGAACAATCGAGTACATCCGTGCCAACGACCGCACGGTCTTCGAGGTCCGCCTTCCTGCCGTGGTCTCGCACGCCGAACCCGCACTCGTGTAGCGTCCGGACCGCCAGATCGCCGCTTGACCCAACCGTTCGCACCATCTGCCATAGAATGGGCGGCAATCGCTTGGAGGATCGACACGACGTGAGTGACCCGAAAGACCCCTACGGCAATCCACCGGGTTGGACCGACCCGTACGCCGATCTGACCGACATCTCCGGCAACGATCCGATCCCACCCCTCGAAGATCCGAACATCCCGCCGGCGACCCCTCCCGGTTCGCCGTTGCTGACCGGTCTCGTCGTCGGCCTCCTCCTCGTTGCCCTCTCGGTCGCGGTGTTCCAACTCCTGAAGAGCGACGACACGACAGCAGCGGCGGAGACGACCACCACGACCGCTGCCGACGGGTCGGAGACGACGGTCCCGGGCGGCGACTCGACCACGTCGACCACCATTGGAACGACGACGCCTCCATCTCCTCCGTATGAGCCTGTCGGGAACCCGATCGCAGTCGACAAGATGAAGCTGAAGAGCGATCGCGTCGGCATCCAGATCAACGACGTTCCGGACCTGACGTTCGGTGACCCTGCCGACATCTCGATCGGCCGCCTGATTGCGAGCTTCGGCGAACCAGACCAAGACACTGAGTGGCAGGTATCAACCGGTCAGTGGGGCGTCTGCACCGGCGACCTCGAACGTGTGGTGCGCTTCGGTCCATTCGCCGCGATCGTCACGACCGACGGCACGACGGAAATCCTCAACGGCTATCGGCAGGACCTGAGCTTCGGTGACCTCGACTCGGACGCCACACAACTCACAACTCTCAGTGGTTTGACGGCCGGCGACACCGTCGAGCGCCTCGAGCAGGTCTACGCATCCGAGGACGTCCAGTTCTCCGCGGATCCGGCGCTCGGCGACATCTTCGAACTTCGCGGTTCGGACACGGGCGCCTTGCTCCTGTGGGGCCCTGTCCGCGGGACCGACCCGGATTCGCTCGTCGTCGGTATCTACGCACCGGATGTCTGCGGCCGGAGTTAGGCCTGCAGAACATCGAGAACGCTGAGGGTCAGGCCACTAGTATCGCCGCTGTGACGACCCGTAACCCTGCCGTTCCATACTTCACCGGTTCTGTTGCCGGTGTTGCCATCGCCATGGCGTTGCTCACCGTCATTGTTGGATCGACGTCCATCACCACGGTGTCGCTCGGCGATGCCGCCACAGGCCGAACCCTGCCCGAGCTGACCGCCACAGGATCACTCGTCGGCCTTCTCGCGTTCGTCGCGGGTGCAGTGGGCGGGCTGCTCGTCAGCGCAACTACCTATGCCGTTGGTCGCGCCCAGGATCCGGACACGCGGCGCTTCTCGTTCCCCGTCATCGCGCCAATCGGAATTCTGCTCCCGGCGGCCCTCGCATTCGCCGTTGTGAGTCTTGGCCTCTCGCTGTTCGGAAGCTCGTTGGATGGCGTGGTCGCGGTTCCGATCACCGCGCTCGTCAGTGTCTCGGCCGTGGCGGGACTCATCGCAGGCGCAATCACGGTTCCGATCGTCGACGGTCTCTCTCGACAATCCACCGTCGGCGACGCGAACGAGGCGACCCCATCGTCGAGCGAGGCGTTCTGGTCGGACTTCGGGCGGGCCATCGGCATCCCGGCAGTCGCGATCGCGATCGGCGCCCTGCTGGCCATCGGTCTCGCTGAGGTGCTCCTCAGCGCCGAATCCACGGCGGTGACCGTCTCGGTGTTCGCCGTCGTCGGCGCCATCATCCTCGGAGGTACCACGCTACTGGCGCTGAGACCGTGGGAGAAGAAGTAGGGGCGCTTCGCGCCGTAGTCAGTAGTCCGTAGTCAGTAGTCCGCGGCCACCGGCCCGAATGGAGCTCTCGGGTAGCGGCGTAGCAAGTAGCAAGACCAATGACACGTCTCACGTCTGAAGTCTCGGGTCTTGGTATCGATTGCGGTGCATGGCGCCCGGAGCGGCGAGAGTCCTGCATTCGGGACTGACTACTTGCTACTTGGCACCAGCACCGGGCCTGTCTCCAGCTTCTGTTCGCGTTCGTACCACGAGAAGAAGACCCAGGCGATTGCAGCCCACAGGATGAGACCGCCCCCGATCTTCATGATCAAGCCGGCAATGATCTGGTCGGTCATGACGTCGATGCCCCAGAGTCTCGGGAAGGTGGTGTAGATCTCGTACAACGGAGTCTCGCCGAGGGTCATGAACGATGCCGGAATAGTCGGTACCAGAGACTGCAGGAAGAGGTACCCCATCTTCCCGAACGGTGCGAGCGTCCTCGTCTCCGGAATCGGATCCATCACCGGCCACCACATCAGAATCGCCGATACGAACAGCACGGCGTGAGCGAAGAAGTGGAAGAGATCGCTGGTCAGCATCAGCTCTACGACTGACGGCACGTGAATGAAGGCAAGCCAGGCGTTGAAGAAGACCAACGTGAAGAGTGGCCGGGTGATGACCTTGAGAAGCGGGATGATCGGCTTGACGAAGGCGTGCATGAGCCATTCCGGGGTTCCGCCGAGCAGCAGGGGCGGAACAACCAGAGTGATCAGCATGTGCTCGATCATGTGGAACATGTAGAGCCGCTGCTCGCCGATGTCGTGCAGCGGCCACGTC
>Ga0316197_10001876_pt1 | contig 14947 bp, 11 predicted proteins | sample OudBiesiAoxic_MG_FD_204939 | JGI IMG/M metagenome (GOLD analysis project Ga0316197, IMG submission 204939) | Coastal sediment microbial communities from Oude Bieten Haven, Netherlands - site A oxic | ecosystem: Environmental > Aquatic > Marine > Coastal > Sediment | place: Netherlands...
TTTCAATTAGACGGTGATGGTTTTATAAATGGCTGATGACATAATGCTCAAACACGAAGACCTCGTGAATGAGTTAAAAACATATTTAGGCAATGCTAAATTTGACCTAATTTTCAAATCAAAAACTGCGGGGTTAACTAAACCTGAGCAATTTTTGATGAAAATGGAAATGTCGCGCTTATCTCAGCCGGTGGCACGCTTTGTTGATCTACGTGGATTAGTAACAGGCCAAGTAAAACCGTATGAGCATAACGGTAAACAACACTTTATGGATGACACAGCCATTGAAGTGTTTGAAAAAGCACTTAAACAGCATGGAGAATACACCCTAGCCGTTTACGAAGCCGTAATGAATACAGAAAACAACCACCGCGTATTGCAAAAACAAGCCGCCGAAAAGTCAGAATTACAAGAATTAGAAAGTAACTTAAGCACTGAAGTCATTAAGTTTGCCTCTTACGAGAGTCGCCGTGAAGAGCGAATGAATTACTCAATAAAGGTAACTATTGATTACAAAGATAAAAAGAATATTGCTGCTAGTACTTCAGATATATCTTTAAGCGGTTGTAAGGTTAAGCTAGCAACTCGTTACTCTATAAAAAAAGGCGAGCTAATTGCAATGCGCCTAGTGGGCCTTGAACAAGATTTTGAGTTGGGTTTAAAAAATGGCATTCAATACGAAGTTGTTGCCGTAGAAAACATCTCTCGCGAATTTAACCACATCCGCTTAAAACGCACTTACATAGAAAATAACGATGCCTTTAATGACTTTTTAGAAAGCTTTATTCACGGTAATAAACGTCGTTATAAAGTAAATCTAGATAATACACTAGATGCTGTAGTATCTAAGGGCTATGAGCAATATTACATCCCTCGTGTAACGTCTTTATATGTATTTTTAAGCAAAAAAGATGAGCAATATTACCCAAGCCTTAGCCTTACTACTGAAAATAATATTTTTATCCAGCGCTACTTTACCGACGAAAGAAAAGTACCTTGTTTATACAATATACTTAACCATCAGCGTATTACACAATTATTAACTCAAATAACCGCGGTTAAAGAAGATTACCTCTATACATTTACTCATGTATCATCAGGTAAAATTTATTACTACTCAGCAACGCGTACAGAACTAAGTAACAACCCTAATTTACGCGATCTATTTTTAGGTTTTGGTAGTCAAAAAGAGAGTTGGCAGTGCTTTAAAATACAAATAATGCCAAGCCACCCGGATGATTCTTTTATACCGCTTTCATTACCAAATAGTGCTGGTGAAAATATAGAAAAATTAAATAAGCCGCCTTCACCTCGCGTAAAAGGCCTTATAAAAGACGTTAAATATATTGTTGTACTCACAAGTATTGGTAATAAAGCAGAGCAAACAGATTATAAACAACTTACTTTTGATAAAGCATTAGTTAATCAGCTTAAGCATTTTGGTCATGCAAAACACAAAACCCCACCTTATTTAGATATTGTGCCACTTGAATACGTAAATTTACGCTCACATAAGCGCTACCTTTATAAAACACCGGTTAGTGTCACGATTAATGATGAAGTATTTAACGGTTATACACGTGACTTTTCAGTAATGGGTTTACAGTTAGAGTGCGAACAACCAGCTACATTTAAAAAAGGCGACATTGTACTTTTAACATTTCCTGAGCTTCAAAAAATAACTAAAAAGCATAAACTTAGTGAGCTAAAGTACGAAGTAATGGCCATCAGTAAATCATTCACTACTATCAACTTAAAAGCGAATCGCATTGCTGACTTACCCCATGCCGGCGTGACCTTTTTCACTCAGTTAATAGAAGGGAATAAAGACAAACTTAAAGTATCTGAAGAAGCGCCAAAAGTAGAAGGCCTATCTACCGCGCTTAGAAATATGGTGACGAAAAGCGTTTGCCAATTTCCGCTGTATTTACACAAAGAAGCTGCGCACTTTAAAACGGGTGCAATTGGTTATGGTTTATACGCTAGCCCTATTCATGTGATTTTGCAAAACTTTGGTCTATTAGGCAATAAAACTGATTTTTCGAGCATTCTGACCGAAGAGCAGATTATTAATGTAATAACACCTAATATAAAAGATCGTAGCCGCCAAGACCCACCACTCGCTTTTACACTCGCTATTAATTTTGACCCTCGTAAAGGCAGTATTGAAGAGGCTATTGTTAGCCAATGCGCCCTAGGTGAAGACTACTCCAGCTTTTATAAACAAATTAGTAAAGGCATTACATCACAACTTATATTTGTGATGCGTTTGTATATTTCGCGCACAGGTCGGCCCGATACTGACTACCTATCTAATGAGCTTAAATACGTAAGCCAGTACGCAATGCACAAAGCAAAAGATTTAGAAGAAGCATTATGGGCTGTTGCAGGCGTGGGTGATGTAGTAGATATAACTGAAGAAGCTTTAAGCCATTTAGAACTTAAAAAAGAGCAAGTTGAACAAATGGGCCGCCGTAAGCTAATTTGGTTAAACCGCTTGCGCTAAGCGGTTTAACTTAAACAACTTTAAAGAGCGGGCTCATTTTCTAACGGAATAGCCAACATATACAACAATTGCAATAATGATCCTTCACAAATAGCCGCTTGTGCTTGCTCAACTACTTTAGGCTTGCCATGTACTGCTACACCTAAACCTGCTTTTGCCATCATGATTAAATCATTTGCGCCATCACCAATAGCAACTGTTTGCGACTTTTCAAGCTCTAGCTTATGTCTTAATGACTCTAGAATAATTGCTTTTTGCTGTGCATCTACAATTGTACCTAGTACTTTACCTGTTAGTTTATCATCTTTAAATTCAAGTACATTAGCGTGTACCTCATCTAAATTAATAAGCTCTTGAACGCGCTCTGCAAACGGTACAAAACCACCTGATGCAATTGCTAAATACCAATTATGTTGCTTTAAAATTTGGCACAGTGCTTTAATACCAGGCATTAAAGGCAATACACCTTTTAGCTCTTCAATTAAACTTTTTTCAATACCCGCAAGCTTGGCTACGCGCTGATTTAAACTCTCGCTAAAATCAAGTTTACCCGCCATTGCAAGAGCGGTTACAGAAGCAACTTCATCGTATACATCCGCAAGACGTGCTATTTCATCAATGCATTCAATCGTAATAGCGGTTGAATCCATATCCATAACCAATAAACCAGGCTCATATAAATTAGGTGGAGTAGCAACTTGCACTAATTGGCAATCAAGCGTGTTTGAAAACTCTTGTAACACGAGCGGGTTTATAGCTTGATCGCAGTTTTTCGCGTAAAAACACAATGCAGGTGCAAGCCCTAAATCTGGTTGGTATTGGCACATGGCAGTTACTGTTTGATTATGCGTAGCTAAAAAGTCGATAATATTGATAATATGTTTTTCTTCAAAATCACCTGCAAACGCGATACTAAATAACCCCAATGCTTTGTTTGGGATATGAGCGAGAGGGGTAAATACACCTCCACTATAACTAAACCATGTATTTAGAGTTAAGCGTTGTAATGGTTGCTCAGCAGTTGGCTGTGCCATGTTGATTTGCGACATGGGATCTCCGTGTTTGTTTTTATTTCCCTGATAGTTGGCATATCAAAATGGGTATTCTTAACACTAAATTCGCCATCAGGTGGGGTTTAAGGTTATAGTTAGTGTAGTTGTAACATCAAATCAAAATGCTGTCAGCAGCATAAACGGTGACTATGAAAAATAACCATATTAAAAACCCTATATCCGCATCTCAAAGAAAGCGACTTGTTCGCTTAATACTTGCGGCTGGCTGTTTTGTATTATTAAGCTGGGTAGGTGTTAATAGTAGTTTTCAGAGTCATCAGTTACTTTATGATAGTGCAGACAGCACCGCAAAAAGCCTCACTCAATTTATGGCTTTGAATGTAAAAACGCCGCTTATTGAAAAAAACAAACCACAACTCAATGCCATTTGTAATGACATAAGCAAAGATGAGTTTGTGCTTTCGGCGACTATTTACGATCAACAGGGTATTTTATTAGCCAGTAGCGACAATTGGCAGTCGCACCATGTTTATGGTCAGCTTTCTGACTCTACGCCTGGGATAAGCAAGTTAAAAACGCCTTTTATGGAGCCGGTAATAAGCGACGATGACCGCCCTATTGGCTTTGTTTCTGTTACCTATTTAACTCGCGCCGCGATATCCGACAGCCATAATCATTTTCATGATTTAGGTAGGCAGGTTTTATTAATGCTAGTGATTGCCTGTATTTTTACATGGCAATTAGGCCGAGGGTTAAAACGCTGGCAGGTAAATCGCTATATGCAAAAAACATCTGAGCAAGAATCGTAAAGCTGCTTTGCAAGTATGTCTCTATCACTGCGTGGCTTTAAATCACATAACGCGTTAAACACATTAGGTATATTTAGTGGCGTGTTAACTTCACCTTGATAGCCGCTTAACGGCATTGAGGGTGAGTCTGTTTCAAGCACTAAGTGCTCTGGCTCAATAGCAGCAATAACAGCACGTGTTTTAGCTGCACGTTCATAGGTAATAACACCACCTACGCCAAGCTTAAAGCCCTGTTTGATATAATACTTTGCTTGTTGGATTGAACCTGAAAATGCATGAATCACTCCCCCGTTTTTTGGCTTACAACGTTTAAACGATTGCGAAATTAAATCATGGCTTTGCCTGTGGTGCACAATAAGCGGTAAATTAAGCTTATTAGAAAGTGCTATTTGCTGCTCAAATAAATAAGTTTGTTTAGGAAGATTTTCAATACTTCTATCAAGCCCACACTCCCCTATTGCCACCAACTGATGTTTATTTGCAGTTGCGAACTCAAAAAGCGCTTCTATGTGCGATTCTTCATGTTGATCTAAAAAGTAAGGATGCAGCCCTGCGGCTATTTTTATACTTGGGTAGGTTGCTTTGAGTTCTATCAGGGCATGCGATTGAGCAAGCGTTATACCAGGCACAACAAACTGATTAACTCCCTTTGCTACACATTCGTTTATGAGCGATTCACGATTTGAATCAAACTCACTAAAGTCAAGATGGCAATGAGAGTCAATAAATTGCACGATTACTTACTCATCTATTTATTAAGGATTTAAGCGTGTAATTTGCCAGCTGTTATCAGCTTGGCGCTGATACATAAAACGGTCATGCAAACGATGCGCCCCGCCTTGCCAAAATTCAATTTTAGTAGGTACTACGCAGTACCCCCCCCAAAAATCAGGAAGTGGAATTTCACCTTTAGCAAACTTGTTTTTCATGTTGGCAAAGGTTCCCATCAACACTTTACGCGACGATATGGGACGACTTTGCGCTGATGCCCACGCTGCTAATTGGCTTTCTTTAGGGCGCGATAAAAAGTACTTTGCCACCGCAGAGGTAGGTAATGGTTTAGCCTCGCCATACACAATAACTTGGCGTTCCATGTGATGCCACGGAAAGTGCAGCGATATTTTGTTATTACCTTTAAGCTCTTGCGCTTTACGCGAGCCTGTATTGGTAAAAAATATGAAACCGTCATCATCCAAATGCTTTAAAAGCACAATGCGCTGTGAAGGCTGACCGGTTTCATCAACGGTTGCTACAACCATTGCAGTAGGATCGGGTAGTTTGCTTGCTACCGCATGCTCAAGCCACGTTTCAAACTGCTTAAACGGATCATCTTGCAAGTTATCTTCGCTTAACGCGTCTTGCAGGTATTCACGGCGGATATCTTCGAGTTTCATAACAAGTCCTTTAAATAGAGCCTAGAAAAGAGCTTAGAGTAGCGAGCTTAAAACATTAGATGTTGAGTAATAACAAATATTAAGATTCAGGTATATCAATAGCAAGAAGCATAGAGTCTCAAGTGTATCGTTGGGTTTCGTTTCACTCAACCCAACCTACAACGTAAACTACACAACTCAGATATCTGCAAGTGTAGGAGTGCTAGCAAGGCGGTAAAACTATTTATGCCAAGGAGCATACATTTAGTATGTGACTTAGGCTAAAAAAGCACGACAACGCAGTCAAAGCGAACTACACGCAGCAGACGGTTCACCTAAGTAGTTTAGCCTAAGACAAGGCATCCAACCCTACTTATCCCTATGAGCATACGGTTTGTATGTGATTAGGGTAAGTCGGGGTGGATAACGCAGTATTAGGTTAAAATACGACGGTGATTACATTTGCTCCATAACTTCAATGCCGAGTAAGTCTAATCCCGTTTCTAGTGTTTTAGAAACCAAATTACACAGCACTAAACGGCTATCGCGCACGCTTGGCTCTACGCCTTCTTTAAGTACTGGGCAGGCTTCGTAAAATGTCATGTATAAACTTGCTAGCTCGTATAAGTAACCACATAGTACGTGCGGTGTTGCCTCGGTGATCATTAAATCAAGTACTTCTTCAAGCTGTAGTAGCTTAAGTGCAAGTGCTTTTTCTTGAGGTTCAACAATTGCAACGTCTGAATTTAACGTAGCGGCATCAACGCCTGACTTACGGAAAATACTGCGCACGCGTGTATAAGCATATTGTAAGTAAGGGGCTGTTGCGCCTTCAAAGCTTAACATGCTGTCCCAGTTGAATATGTAATCGCTGGTACGGTGCTTAGAAAGGTCAGCGTATTTAACTGCGCCAATACCGACTTTACGGGCAATCTCGCTGCGATCGCTATCACTTAAATCCGATTCACGTTCAGCTAGTTTTGCAGCTGCACGGTTAATTGATTCTTCTAATAGGTCAGCAAGTTTTACGGTGCCGCCAGTACGTGTTTTAAATGGTTTGTTATCGGCGCCCATCATGGTGCCAAATGGGCAAAACTCGTAACTTGTTTCGTCTCGTAATAAACCTGCTTTACGCGCTGTAAGCTCTACTTGAGTAAAGTGTAGATTTTGACGTGCATCAACAAAAATTAAGATACGATCAGCACCTAATTTATTTGAGCGATAATCACATGCCGCTAAATCGGTTGTTGCATATAAAAAACCACCGCCAGATTTTTGCACAATAAACGCAGATGGTTCGCCATCTTTGTTGGCAAGCTCATCTAAAAACACAACTTGCGCGCCTTGCGACTCTACTGCAATATTTTTATCTTTAAGTAGGCTAATTATATCTTTAAGCTCAGCGTTGTATGCGCTTTCAGCCATAATATCGGCTTGGGTAAGCGTTACATTTAAACGTTTGTATACTTCTTCAGAGTGCTTAACTGAGGTGGCTATAAATAGTTTCCAAAGTTTTTCACAGTGTGCGTCGCCGCCTTGTAGTTTAACAACGTAATTACGGGCTTTATCTGCAAAGCCTTCTTCGTCGTCAAAACGTTTTTTAGCGTCGCGGTAAAAGGTTTCTAAATCGGCAAGTGCTACAGTATCTAAGTCAACACCTTGGCTAATTTGATCCTCTAAATGCGCGATTAACATACCAAATTGCGTGCCCCAATCACCCATATGATTTTGGCGTACTACTGTGTCGCCTCTAAATTCCAGCGCACGTACAATTGAGTCACCAATAATGGTTGAACGTAAATGGCCTACGTGCATTTCTTTAGCAAGGTTTGGCGATGAGTAATCAACCACTACTTTTTGTGGGTTAGCGTGCTCGTTTACAGCAAGCTTTGCATCGCTATTAGCTGCTTTAACGCTTTGCGCTAAAAACTCAGGCTTTAAGTGAATATTAATAAAACCTGGGCCCGCAATTTCAGTTTTTTCTGCGATATCGCTTACATCAAGGTTATCTATAATTTTTTGCGCAAGCTCTCGTGGGTTGCTTTTCATTTTTTTAGCTGCGCCCATTGCTGCATTAATTTGGTAATCACCAAACTGTGGGCGTGTGCTTTGCGTTACTGCTGGGTTTGTGTCTTCAGGTAAGCCTGCACCGACCATAGCGGCAATGGCTTTTTCAATTAAAATAGTACGAATATTCATGTTTTTTACCTTTATAAGCCCACCAAAGCAGGCTTTCTTTTAATTCTTTGAATGAGTTCTAGTTTTCGCGTGTATGGTTAAACTTCACTTCTGGGTAGCGCTCTACCGATAAGTTAAGGTTTACACGGCTTGGCGCTATGTAAGTTAAGTTATCGCCACCATCGAGTGCTAAATTGCTTTCGCACTTACGCTTAAAGTCTTCAAACTTTTTAACGTCACTACACTCAACCCAACGCGCTGTATTTACGTTTACACCTTCGTAAATAGCATCTACGTTATATTCAGCTTTTAAACGCGCTACAACCACATCAAACTGAAGCACACCTACTGCTCCTACAATTAAATCGTTGTTTATAAGCGGTCTAAATACTTGCACAGCACCCTCTTCTGAAAGCTGTACTAAGCCTTTTAGTAATTGCTTTTGCTTAAGCGGATCGCGTAAGCGAATACGGCGGAACAACTCAGGGGCAAAGTTTGGAATACCACTAAATTTAAGTTTTTCGCCTTGTGTGAATGTATCACCAATTTGAATTGTACCGTGGTTGTGCAAACCAATAATGTCGCCTGCGTAGGCATCTTCTGCACGCTCACGATCGCCCGCCATAAAGGTTACCGCATCAGAAATACTCACTTGCTTGCCAATTCGCACATGGTTCATCTTCATGCCTTGGCTGTACTTACCCGATACAATACGCATAAATGCAATACGGTCTCGGTGTTTTGGATCCATGTTTGCCTGAATTTTAAATACAAAGCCGGTAAAGTTTTCTTCAGTTGCAACAACAAGTCTGTCTTCAGTTTCACGTGGTAATGGCGTTGGTGCCCATTTAGTTAAACCATCTAAAACATGGTCAACACCAAAGTTACCCAGTGCAGTACCATAATAAACAGGCGAAAGCTTACCGGCTAAAAACAGCTCTAAATCAAATTCGTTTGATGCACCAATAACAAGCTCAAGTTCATCGCGTAATTGCGCAGCTAAATCTTCGCCAATAGCGATATCTAGCTCTGGGTTATCAAGCCCTTTAATAGTGCGAACGTCTTGAATTTTATGACCTTGACCTGTTTTGTATAAAACAGCTTCGTCATTATGAATGTGGTAAACACCTTTAAACTCTTTACCACAGCCAATTGGCCAAGTGATGGGCGCACAGGCAATATTTAGCTCTGTTTCAACTTCGTCCAGCACTTCCATTGGGTCGCGTATTTCACGGTCACACTTATTCATAAACGTAACAATTGGCGTTGTACGCAGGCGTGTAACTTCCATGAGCTTACGGGTACGGTCTTCTACACCCTTTGCCGCATCAATAACCATTAAGCACGAATCTACCGCTGTTAGCGTGCGGTAAGTATCTTCCGAGAAGTCTTCGTGTCCTGGCGTATCAAGTAAATTAACAAGCGCATTGTTATACGGAAATTGCATTACCGAGGTAGTAACCGATATACCACGCTCTTTTTCCATTTCCATCCAGTCAGATTTTGCATGCTGGTTAGAGCCACGACCTTTTACAGTACCGGCTCTTTGAATAGCTTGTCCGAACAACAATACTTTTTCGGTGATAGTTGTTTTACCAGCATCCGGGTGAGAGATGATAGCAAAAGTCCTTCGCTTGCTGATTTCATTGATAATAGTTTGGTCTGCCATTAATAAATTCTTTTAGTTTGATGCGGGGTTGAATGCATTTAAATAAGCGCTTGCGAGTAAACCCGTAATGTTGATCGTAATTAGCTACTATTTACGCTGATTTTAACGTTATAAACAGCTGATAATAAAACGCCAATAGCTAATTTTTTAATAATGGCAATTGTAACAGGAGTCGGTATAAAAGTGTGCTATCTAACTTAAAAATATCTTAGCTTTGTAATGAAGAGATATGAATAGAAATATTTGAAATATGGTCAGCAATTAAATTACAGACCATTTTATAATTGCTCAAGCGATGATTCGTTGCTTTTTAAGCTTATTTTCACCGAGGAATTTATATAAGTATTTTATTTCAAAATCTTAGATAAATTAGACTCACCAGTTAACACGTACTCACTCTAAATTAATAATTACCTAGCGCTCACCTAACACTTCAAAATCGTCACTTTTTAACTTTGCTTTTCCATCGGCTGCAATAACCCAATGCTCGCGATGAACAACACCGTGTGCTTGATTCATTGTCCATTTAGCTGATAAAACATAACCATCATCACCAAGCTTTTCCCATGTTACATCAGTGTATTGCACATTTTTAAAGCCTTGATCCATGATCCCTTGCCAAAAGCTTTCTATCGCAGCCTCTCCATTAAACACACCAAATGGGCGTGCATGCATTTCACAATCAGAAAAATACTGTTGCGCGCAGCCTTTTGCATCTTGGCTATTAAATGCATGCTGCCAATCCGCTATCCCTTGTTTGCATTTTTGAAGTACTAATTCGCTATTCATAGATCACCTGTAGTTAATAAATTACGCTTATATTAGTCATATCTTTTAATACTAAAAACAAAGATAATAAAAAATACAGTTTAGAAAAACAGAACAATAAACATGAGTAAATTTAAACAAATGTCGGTGTTTGCAAATATTGTTGAGGCAGGCTCTATATCCGCCGCAGCTGATAAACTTAATGTTTCTAAATCGGTAGTAAGCCAGCATTTAAAAGCGCTAGAACTAGAGCTTGGGGTAACCCTTTTAAAACGCACAACGCGTAGGCAAGCATTAACGCCAACCGGCGAGCTGTTTTACATACAATGTAAAGAATTAAATAATATCGCGACTACGGCATGGGATACCGTAAAAACTCAACAAGCAGAGCCTACTGGTAATATAAAGATAACCGCCCCGAATGCACTAATGGAAACGCTTATTACCCCTGTTATTGCTAACTTAATGACTCAATACCCCAAATTAACGCCAGAGCTTGTAAGTGCCGATCAGCATATAGATTTTTTAGATCATAATATTGATCTCGCTATTCGAGTGGGTCCCTCAAAAGACAGCACCCTAAAACAAAAGCGCATAGGTAGCTTTACCGACAGGCTGTGTATAAAAACGGGAGTAATTAAAAACCCTAAACAACTAGAGTCTGAAATATTAAATAAAACACCTTACATCGCTAACACTTGGCAAGGGTTAAATATAGATCACACCTTTAAAAATAAACATGGGGAACCACTTCACTTCAGTACGCAAGCTCGCTGCCTTGCAAACTCGTTCCATAGTTGTTTATCGCTCATAAAAGCAGGAGCTGGAATGGGTCTGGTACCTGATTTTTACTTAAACTTGGTAAAGCCTTCACTTGAGGTAATTAACCCCGATTACTCACTTAGTAGTAAAAGTATTTATGCATTAACGCCCTACACGCGCAACATGCCAATCTCTGTAAAAATATGCATTGATGAAATAATAAAGCACTTAAACAAACTTACAACTTAAGTTTAATAAGCGTTACAGCACTTTTTTTAAATATATAAGGCATAAAAAATTACTTCTATATGTATAAATATTGTAAATTTTATTCAAGCACTAAAATACTATTTTAATAATACGTAACTTATTAAATTAAAATAACTTAACTATACAAATAAGCAGCTACTTTTAGCCAAATACCACACAATTAATGGTTACATTTCAGCCATCAAGACCGCTATAAGCTTGTTTAATAAAGTCGTAACGCATATTATTGATAGATTGCATGGAGGATAAGTAGTTTGGTCATGAAAACCAGTAAGTTAAGTATTAGATTATTATGGTATATAACACCTCTTGTTATTCTACCGTTGCTATTTTTAGGTGGCTTTACGCTCACCAATGTAACTAATTCAACTCAAAAACAAGCTGATTTAATAATGAGCCGTTTTGTTGAGCAGCAACAGCAAAAAATATTTAACTACATCGACTCTTTTCACTCTACTGCAAAGCTACTTTCAACATCTCCGGTACTCAGTGACTTTTTAGCAAATGACGTTCGCGCAAATGGAAATTACACGCGAAAACTTGGCGCACTAATGGATGTATTTGCCAGCTACAGTGAAGCCTATCCGGATATAATTAGTATTAATTTAGTCTCTGCCAGCGGGAAAAGTGACGCTTATTATTCTAACAACTTAACCACAGCCCCAAAAAGCTATCCATTTTTTAATCAAGTATTGCAAAGTAATTTAAGTAAACAGCAGTTTATGATTCAAAAAGATGATGGCACTACGAGTTTATATTTTATTCAACGAATTTATAGCGTTGATTACTACTTAAAGCGCCCACAACAGCTTGGGTTTATTGTAATGCATGTAGAGCCTTCAATACTTAACTCCAGTATTTTAGAAGCCCCGTATAACAACACACTTAATTTAATGCTGACCAAAGACGGTAAGATTTTATTTAGCTCTGACTACAACATGCGCGGCCAATATATAAGCGAATACGAACTCAACCAAATCCACGACTTAGCTGATATTGGCATGCTTTCGACCATTGAGCTCTCAAGCATAGATAAAATTGAGCGTATGATTTTTGCAGTGCAAATGCCTGGTGGATATTATTACGTATCGACCATTCCAAAAGGGGTGCTTTATCAATCAGGTAAAGCCATAAGTTTAATAACAGGCTTAATCGTTATTATTTCGGTGATCACTCTGCCTATATTAATTTTTGTAGTGGTACGTAATTTATTACTTAACCCAATTGAGTTACTAGGTGCAGCGAGTCACCGTGTGGGTGACGGTGATTTATCGGTGCATTTACCTGCTCATACAAATGATGAAGTGGGTGTTTTATTTAACGACTTTAACCACATGGTTAATCAAATAAGACACTACCAGCAGCAGCTTGAAGAATATAAGCACCACCTTGAAGATAAAGTAGAAAGCCGTACCCAAGCACTTGAAGCTATGAACAGCCAACTTGAGTTAGCTATTGGCCAAGCTGAGCAAGCCAATCAACTTAAGAGCCGTTTTTTAGCTAACATGAGCCACGAAATACGCACGCCGCTCACGGCTATTATGGGCTTTACAGAGCAGTTACTACACAACGATAAAGTAACTAACGATAAGCAACACCTAAGCACTATTTTACGTAATTCAAAACACTTACTAGAGCTAATAAATAACATACTCGATTTATCAAAAATCGAAGCCGAAAAGCTAGCTGTCGATTTGTCAGCGTTAAACGTAGTGCAGCTTGTGCACGACATTGAATCAATTATTCAACCACTGGCACACGAAAAACAATTAACCCTTAATATCGACTATCAACTGCCGTTACCTCGCACCATTTATAGTGATGTGACCCGCTTAAAACAAATACTTATAAACACTGCTAATAACGCGGTTAAATTCACTGAAAATGGCAGTGTATCTATTTGTGTGCATTATTTAGAAGCGAGTCAAAAACTTGAGTTTGTAATCAAAGATACCGGCATTGGTATGTCTGAGCATCAAATAGAACGTGTATTTAAACCATTTGAACAAGCCGATGCCACAACCACACGCCGTTTTGGTGGTACAGGTCTTGGGTTGTGTATTTCTAAAAACTTAGCACTGTTACTTGGTGGCGATGTAACTCTTGAAAGTGAAGTGGGTGTTGGTAGCCGCGTTACAATTAGGGTGGCATGTCAGTTATCAGATGATCAACCAATGCTTGAGTTTTTAACACAAGAAAGTCAGTTAATACCAGAAAAAGACCCTCTCTTATCGTTTGCGACCAATAGCTTTGACGCCAATATATTAGTGGCTGAGGACAACCCAGATAACCAACTATTAATTAAATTACTACTGCAAACCTGGGGCCTTGAACCCGATATTGCTAACAATGGCGCACAAGCTGTAGAAATGGCGCTCGTAAACGACTACCAGCTTATTATTATGGATATGCAAATGCCTGTAATGGGCGGCTTAGAAGCGACAAAAATGCTACGCCATGCAGCATACGATGGCCCGATTATTGCCCTTACTGCCAATGTAATGAACCATGATATAGGCACCTACCTAGAAGCGGGCTGTGATAAAGCACTGGCTAAACCCATTGATAAAGATGCACTCGAAAAAGTACTTGTAAGCTATTTACATCTTGAAAAAGACAATCAAAATAAATGGGATAGCTTATTAAAGAGCGAGAAGTTTCAGCAAATAGCTGATAACTATTTAGCGAACTTACCTACATATTTAGAAGACGTTAAAGCTCTGCAACACTCTGATGACTGGGAAGCACTAAGAAGTATAGCGCACAGTATTAAAGGAAGTTCTGGATGCTTTAACTTTGATGAAATTTACCATAGCGCAGCAGCACTTGAAGAGAACTTAAAAAGTAACAATAAAGTGCCAAGAGATGAGCTGGTAAATGATTTAATAGTAGCCATTGAGCAAGCAATTAGCGACAAAGAGTCCTAAAAAGCAAACTAGCAAAGCGGTACAAATGCAGTGCTTTAGCGGCTCTGTGCTTTAAATACTAATTATCGGCTTTAATTATGAAAAGTTTAAACCTAACGCCATACCCATTAAAATAGCGTCTTCAAAGCCATTTTTAGCAGGGTTATCACTTGGGTAGTAGTTTTTACGCACTGACATCTCAGTAAAGCCTGCGTTCTCGTACAGCGCAATAGCACGCGTATTTGATTCGCGTACTTCTAAAAATAGGTTTTCTGCATCTTGCTGCTCACCGTATTCAATAAACTGAGCTAACAACTGCCTTGCAATGCCTTTACCCTGATGACTTGGTGTTACACAAATATCCATAAGTGTAAAATCAGGCCCTGCTTTTTCACCAATATAAAAACCAATCATGTTAGCCTCATCAAATGCGGCAACATTAAAATAGCGCCCGCCTATGCATGAACTCATTGTATTTAAAGTCCACGGATGGCTATGACACGCTGTTTCGACGGCCATTAATTGAGGTATTGCAGTTTCATCTACTGATTTAAAGTTTATCAAGGTGTTCACTCATTAAAGCCCATAAAGCACGCTTCTCAGAGGCGTTGAGCTGTGGGGATGGCAATGTAAGCTTATTGTCGTTTAATTGCATCTCACTGCCCTGTACAACGCTATTTATAATAATAGGCT
>Ga0316197_10001877_pt1 | contig 14945 bp, 16 predicted proteins | sample OudBiesiAoxic_MG_FD_204939 | JGI IMG/M metagenome (GOLD analysis project Ga0316197, IMG submission 204939) | Coastal sediment microbial communities from Oude Bieten Haven, Netherlands - site A oxic | ecosystem: Environmental > Aquatic > Marine > Coastal > Sediment | place: Netherlands...
AGTGCCCTGCACGTGATCAAGCATTTTTCTGAACTGTGAGATACCGGCAGCAGCGAGTGTCTTGATCGGTCCGGCAGAAATCGCATTGACCCGATGTCCTTCAGGTCCAAGGCTCTGAGCCATATAGCGCGTATTTGCCTCGAGACTGGCCTTTGCCAGGCCCATGACGTTATAACTCGGCATGGCCCTTACAGAGCCCATGTAGGTCAAGGTTAACAGGGCACCGTTGCGCCCACTCATCATGCTTCGGCCGGCCTGGGCCAGTGCAACAAAGCTGTACGAACTGATATCATGGGCAATCTGGAAGCCCTCGCGGGTTACCGCGTCCATATAATCGCCGACCAGTTGTTCGCGGGGTGCAAAACCAACCGCGTGGACGAGAATGTCATAGTAATCCCAATGCTTGCGGAGTTCTGTAAAAGCACTCTCGATCTGATCGTCATAAGCCACATCACATGGAATAATGATGTCTGACTCACAAGCCGCAGCGACTTTTTCGACGCGTGATTTGAGTTTTTCAGTCTGATACGTAAAAGCCAGTTCGGCACCTTGACGATGCATTGCCTCGGCAATACCCCAGGCAATTGAGCGATTGCTGGCGACACCGACGATCAGTGCGCGTTTTCCTTGCAGAAATCCCATGGGTGTTTCTCTCCCGGTGAATGGATACTATTTAAAGATTCGCAGGTTAACAGCAGAATTCAAATTTAGCAAAAGGCCGGCTTCAACGTTTTGGGTGATTGAACTGCAAGCGGTGTGCCGCACGGGCGTACTTTCATTCCAATTGTTCGGCATTGGTTGTGGGTAGTTTTGAATTGGCACTTTCAGACGCTTGTAAACCGCTTGCGATTTTTTCGATCAGTCCGCCCAATACTTGAGCTTAACAAATTCGGGGAAGCGGATCGTCTTCGAGTTCTTCGAGGAATCGTTCACCACCCAGGTCGGTTTGCAAAATCACCTGCTTAAGCCCGCTATCCATATGACCGATGATGGCAGCACCTTTGCCTTGCGGCAGTGATTTCCACTTTTCCAGAACCACCGATGCCTTATCCGGGTCAACTATGGCGACAACCCTTCCTTCACAGGCGAGAAACAGGGGGTCATATCCCAGCATGTCACAGACCGACTGAACCGGATCACTGATCGGAATATCCGCCTGCACGATGCGGATGCCCAGGCCGGTTGTACGTAAAAGTTCATGGCAGACGGTCGCCAGTCCACCACGTGTCGGATCACGCATAAACCGCAACCCGTCCATCCCGCTGAGTGCCCGTGTTAGCGGTAAGACATTCGCAGAATCAGACTGCAGGTCACCACGCAAGCCAAACTGTTCGCGAGCCAAAAGTACGGATATACCATGGTCACCCACCGATCCGCTCACCAGTAATGCATCACCATCACGTATTTCATCCAGGCCGAGTCTGAATGCCGGGTCCCTGGTTCCGATACCCGTTGTGGCGAGGTACAGACCGCCGCCTTCGCCACGTCTTAATACCTTGGTATCACCCGCAACAACTTTGACACCGGCCTCGTGTGCGGCATTTGCGAGGCTGATAACAATACGTTCCAGTTGCGCGATCTCCAGTCCCTCTTCGATGAACGCATTGAGTGCGAGGTATTTTGGAACGGCCCCGGCGACGGCAAGGTCGTTGATGGTGCCATGCACGGCCAGCGAGCCGATGTCTCCGCCAGGGAACTCAAGCGGCTGTACGGTAAAACCATCGGTTGTGAAAATCACGTCACGCGAATCCAGCGACAGGCTGGCAGCATCAACCTGAACATCGAGTTGGTCGTTCACAAGATGCCTGGCAAATATTTCTTCGATGAGTTCGCGCATGTAGCGACCACCGTTACCGTGAGCGAGCGTGATGTGAGTGTCTTGCATGGTTTTATTCGCTTCTATATGCGTAATCTACAATTTGTCCGAAACTGATGCCGGCATCATTGACGGGTACCATCATGGGTAATGTTACTTCAAAACCGTTTTTGCCCAGTAATGCGGTGCATCTTTCAGTCAATACCCGGTTCTGGAACACACCACCGGCCAGACCGACCTGGTTCACGGCGGTATCCTCACGTATCCGTATTGCCTGATGCAACAGTGAATCTGCCATGGAAAAGTGAAAATGTGCGGCACGTTCCGTCAGCGGGGTTGATTCATTCATCAGCATGGGTATCAATGGTGCCCAGTTTGCGCGGTACACATCATCGTTCTTTGACAATTCAAGCCTTGTAACCCGGCTGTCATCATACTCTCCATGACGTGCCGCCAGTGCTTCAAGCTGCATGGGTCCCTGACCCTCGAAACTGGCTTGTGTACAGACACCGCAAAGCGCGGACGCGGCGTCGAATAGACGACCGGCAGCGGTTGTTGTTGGTGAGTTCTTATCCTGTTGCCAAAAGCTGAATAGCAACGGATCAGAAGCCTCCTTCAAGGCGTAATCCTGTCCTGTTTCCCAGCAAATTGCCGCTGCGCTTCTCCAGGGCTCACGGCCGGCTCGTTCACCACCGGGTAGCTTGAAGTTTCGAAAGCTTGCGGCACGATGCCAATGACCGGGTTTACCCGTCAGTGCCTCTCCACCCCAGAGTGTGCCGTCCGGTCCCAGTCCGACGCCATCCCAGGTAAACACCAGCATCTGGCCCGGGTTGTGGTCATTCACAAGCGCTTCGGCATAGACAGCCGATGCATGTGCATGGTGGTGGTAGATATCAACGACAGGCAAACCCTGCCTGTGAGCCCAGCGCGTTGAGGTATAGCGTGGATGTGCATCACATACGATTTGTTCCGCTTTGACCTGGTAAAGTGATTCAAGATCGTCGATGCATTGTTCAAATGTGTTCAGACTGCGTGGGCTGTCCAGTTCGCCGATGTGCGGAGAGATCACCACCCGTTTGTCCCATGCCAGTGCAACCGTGTTTTTCATATGGGCGCCGACGGCCAGCACGGGTCTTTCCAGGTAGAACGGCAATTCGAGTTCTAACGGTGCGAGACCACGACCCTGTCGGATTTGTGTCGGCTGACCGTTTATGACACGTACTACCGGGTCATCCGCAGGTCTTACAATGGGTCGGTCATGGTGTAAGAAGGCATTGGCAACATGCGCCAGGCGCTGTTCAATGTCGCTGTTTTCAGTCAGTACGGGCTCACCACTGATATTGGCAGAACTCGCGACCAGGGGGCCGTCAAAATCGTTTAACAGGGTATGGTGCAACGGACTGTACGGTAACATGGCACCGACTTCGTTCAATCCCGGTGCAATAGCATCCGACAGTGCGGCCCCCTGCATTTTCTGTACCAGCACAATGGGACGCGCGGTAGATTCAAGCAGTTCTATTTCGATTTCATCCGGCAGAAGATATTGCCTGAGTACGGCCAGGCGATCATCGGGGCTTGACGGAAACATCACCGCCAACGGCTTTTGCGGACGTGGTTTGGTTCTTCGCAGTTGATTCACAGCATCGTCATTGCGGGCATCACAAACCAGGTGGTAACCCCCGATCCCTTTTATTGCCAGTACTTTCCCGTCAACCAGTGCTGTCAGTGCAGCCTTCAAGGCGATCTCATTGCCCGTCAGCAGGTCCTTGCCGGGCTCACTATATGTCAGCTCAGGTCCGCATTTGGCACAGGCGACAGGCTCTGCATGGTAGCGCCTGTCAAGCGGGTCGGTGTATTCGGCATGACATGCTTCACATAATGGAAAACCGGACATGCTGGTGTTTGGGCGGTCATAGGGTAGGGACTTGATCAGCGTGTAACGTGGTCCACATTGCGTACAGTTGATAAATGGATAGCGGTAGCGGCGGTTGCCCGGGTCATCCAGTTCACGCAGGCAATCATCGCAAGTGAACAGGTCTGCGGGCAGGTGAATATCTGCATCGGCATCAACCCGGCTTGGAGTAATGAGAAATTCACTGTAATCGGAAATGGTCGTTTCACAAACAGACTCAAGAACGGGCCGCGATAAACCAGGCGCGTTTTCGATGAGTGTATTGATAAACTCATCCAGGTTTGCCAGGTTACCCTGAACATGTATTTCTACACGGCCTGATGCATTACGGACCCAGCCGTTGAGACCGTTGTTTTGTGCATGACGATAGATGAACGGTCTGAAGCCAACCCCTTGTACGATACCACTCAGGATGATTTTCCTGGCCTGCTTTTGTATAGAAGCTTTCATATACGTCCAGGCATGCTTCTGAAGCCTGGCTGCTTGCCGCACCTAGTTTTCACCAGCGGTTTCCCGCAGGCCGTTGGCCCACCAGATTCGGCACGCTCCTTCATCCGATACCATGCACGGTCCTATCGGATTACGTGGTACACAAGCCTTGCCGTAAAGGCGGCACTGGTTTGGGTAAATCTTGCCAAGAACCACGCTTGCACAGTCACATCCTGGCGGCATTTCACCCGCGCGCTTGCGTGCGTCACCGGCATACCCCGGGAAGTGTCGGCGTGCATCATGTTGTTTGTATTGTTCAGTCAGGACGTAGCCGGAATCCGGTATGCTACCGACGCCTCTCCAGTTGGCATCTTCGATGTCAAATGCTGTTTCCAATTGTCTTCGGGCGGATGGATTACCACCCTCCCGCACCAGTTCCGGGTAGCAGTTGTCAAGAAAGTTTCGTTTGTCGATCAGTTGACGCAGCACCGAGTACATGGCGGCCAGCAGACTCAGGCTTGTAAAGCCTGCAATGGCAGCAGGCATCTTGTGCTGCTCTACCACGAATTGCCATTCTTCCGGTCCCATCACGGTAGCCACATGACCGGGTGCAATCAGGGCATCAAAACCGGCTTCACCGGAGTCCAGCAACATGGCAACGGCCGGCCAGGTCAAACGTCCTGATAACAACACATACAAATTGTCCGGCACGCCTTCGACCAACATCGCTGCCACCGGTGCCGTGGTGGTCTCAAAACCTGCTGCAAAAAATACGACCGGCAAACCGGGGTTCTTCTTTGCGATTTTAACCGCCTCGCCCGGAGAGGCAATCGGGCGAATATCGGCACCCTGTGCTTTCGCCTCGGCCAGCGTTCTTATCTGGCCCTTTTTTACATTCACCGGCACACGCAACATGTCACCGAAGGCGACGAGGATGATGTTTTCCTTCAAGGCCAGTTGGATGGCTTCAAACACATCTTCCTCGGGGCAGATACAAACAGGACAGCCGGGGCCGGGTATTAACTCGATAGAAGCGGGCAGGGCACTTCGCAGGCCGGCCATGGTGATCGAACGTTCATGACCGCCGCAGACGTTCATTATTTTGACCTTTCGCTCAAGTGGCAACGAGCGAATGCGTTCCAGCCACTGGTTGGCAGTCAATGTCATGGATGTAACGGTCAGGAATGCCCTGATGAGTGGTGTGGCCCATGGGTATGCTGATGGTGGTGCTTATGCGCGGGTGGAGCAGCCTCGATGGCAAGTCTAACCTCATGAACCGCTTCACGCAGCCATTGCAACCAGCCATCCAAACCATCAGCTGACTTGGCCGAAGCACGGATCAAAGGCGCCGGGCTGGCAAGGTTCCGAAGGTAGGTTTCGGCACGCGCAGGATCAAAATCATCCAAAATGGGTAAAAGGTCGGCCTTGCTGAGCATAACCATATCTGCAGTGCGGAACATCACCGGGTATTTCGCCGGTTTGTCATCACCCTCGGGTATGGACAACAGAACGATGTTCTTGTGTTGTCCGAGATCAAAGCTCGCCGGGCATACCAGGTTGCCGACATTTTCAATGAAGACAATGTCGAAGCCAGAAAGATCAAGTTGATGTACGGCATCGTGCACCATGTGTGCATCCAGGTGGCAGGCACTACCGGTTGTGATCTGAATTGCGGTCACGCCGTGGCTGCGAATGCGCTCGGCATCGTTTTCGGTTTCAAGGTCACCTTCAATGACGGCGATACGGAATTCATTATCCAGAGACTTGATGGTTGCTTCCAGCAGGGATGTCTTGCCGGCGCCGGGTGATGACATCAGGTTGATGGCTACCACGCCATGGGCATTGAAGTGTTCCCGGTTGTGCAGGGCCGTATGATCATTTTCGTCAAGCAGGCCGTGTAATACGGTTATCGCCTCACGACCACTTTCAGTTTTCTCGAGCTTGCCGCCTTTTGAAATCAGGTGTTCGTTTCCAGGGGTAATATTGCATCCGCAGGTATCACACATCGTCAGCTCCAAATCTCATTGTTGTTATCAATATAGACGGTTCCATGCATCGGTACCTAACCAGCTGCCAGCATCTGGTCATATAACTCCCACGCGGTTTGTGCTTCCTGCGGGGTGATTTTCTGAATCGCGTAACCAACATGCACAACGATGAAATCCTTAACCTCCAGCGGTTCATCCTGCAGCATAAACAGGCTCACATCACGAAACACACCCTTGGCCTCGCAAGTGGCTACATAGCCGTTAATTTCGCATATCTGCATGGGTATTCCGAGGCACATCTTTCTTTGTCCATTTAAACCAGGGCAACTGTATTTACCCTAATGCATGTATTCATCCCGGCCCTTGACCTGAATCAACCTGACCTCAAATCAGGAAAACGATATATTAGGTTTCTTTAACATAAATTGATCTGCGTCAATTTGAAGCGGCGACAACCATCCTAATATAAGTGTAAGAAAAAAGAGCAACAGGTGTGAAACTTACCAATACGCTTATTCTCGGTATCGGAAATACCCTTCTGAGTGACGAAGGCGCGGGTATTCACGCGCTGAATTTACTTCAATCATCACATCCTGATTTACCAGATCTCACCTATATCGATGGCGGCACGCTCAGCTTCACGCTGGCTGCTTACATTGAAGACTGCGACAACCTGGTCGTGTTTGATGCCGCTGAGCTGAAGGCACCGCCCGGGACGGTAAAGACCATGGCGGGTGGGGCGATGGATGCGTTTCTGGGTGCAGCCAGACGCAGTCCACATGAGGTCGGCTTGCTTGACCTGTTTGATATCGCGCGTCTGACCGAGTCCCTGCCTGAAAACCGGGCATTAATTGGCATACAACCCGCCAGCATCGAATGGGGTATGTCACCAACACCTGCGGTTGCAAAAGGCCTTCCGGTTGCCGTCGAGCACGCCGTTGAATTACTGGGGCAATGGACGCGCCTTTTAGACAGGTCACCTGAGAACCAACGTGCCGTTCTCGTTAAGCCCGCCCATGCGAACCTTGTAAAAGGGGTGGTCATATGAAGCCGTTGAACACTTCACCCTTCAATATCCAGACCGGCGATGAGCTCACCTGGAATGCGCGGCCGATACTGTTTGAGGTACGACATGCCCTGGAAGAATTGCTGGACAGCGGTGAGACCAGCATCATCGACCTTCGCAGTATTCCGCTGGCACCGGGAGAAGAGGAAACCATACTCAGTACCCTCGGGCAGGGTGAGGTCCACGCACGTCTTGATGTGCTGGGTCTTAGTGAAATCTTCGAGACACGGTTTGCAGGCGTCTGGCTGGTGACTCATTACAACGATGATGAATCCATTGTCAGCCGCTTTATTGAGATTACAAAAATACCGGACATCCTCACATCACAGACCGAGGATATGTCAAACGCGTTAATTGAGCTAGCACACGAGTTAGTGTAGTGACCTGTATTAAGTGGCGATTAAGAGCCCCAAAAAAGATTCAAGTCAAGGCGCAGCCTGCAGTTAATGGCCGCTCCCTTAACAAAGGCTGCAACGCAGGATTGGAGCTTTTGTGGGGCTCCCGAAAGGCAATACGAGAAAGCATCATCTGCTGCGTTGCGCCTCTTGAGAAGGACTGGGCCATTCCCTGCGAGGCGGGCCTTGCAGCTAATGCTTTCTCGTATCGCTTAATCACCACTTAATACAGGTCACTACACTAGGGACACAAGAGACATAGATACTCGCGGAGACGGAAACATGAAGAAGGATTTATCCATCAAGAAAGACGTTCCGGAAAAAGGAACACTGGGTGATGTGCTACGCAGCCAGGGAGTTTCCCGTCGCAGTTTTATGAAGTTTTGTGCCACAACGGCGTCAATGATGGCACTGCCGCCAGCCATGATACCCATGATTGCCAAGGCCATGGAGCAGGCCAGGAGACCTTCGGTGATATGGTTGTCATTCCAGGAGTGTACGGGATGTACGGAGTCGCTGACTCGCGCGCACACCTCGACCATCGAGAGTCTTATTTTCGACTCGATCTCGCTGGATTACCACCACACATTGCAGGCCGCAGCCGGTTCTGCGGCAGAGGCAGCGCGAGAAGCCGCAATGGAGGAGAATTACGGTAACTACCTGTTGGTTGTTGACGGCTCCATACCGCTGGATAACCCCGGTTATTCCACCATAGCCGGCATCAGCAACCTGGATATGCTAGTTGAAAGTGCGAAGGGCGCAGCAGCGATCATCGCGGTCGGTACCTGTGCCACTTACGGGGGAATTCCCCACGCCAATCCGAACCCCACCGGTGCGGTTTCCGTCAAAGACATCATCACGGACAAACCCATTATCAATGTGCCTGGCTGCCCGCCGATACCTGTTGTTATCACCGGTGTATTGGCGCATTTTCTGACATTTGGCTCCCTGCCGGAGCTGGATCACATCGGCCGGCCCAAGGCATTTTATGGTCAGAGTATTCATGACCGTTGCTACCGGCGGCCATTTTATGACAAGGGTCAGTTTGCAGAAACCTTCGATGACGAGGGTGCGAAGAAAGGCTGGTGTCTGTACAAACTCGGCTGTAAGGGCCCGACGACCTATAACGCCTGTGCAACGACCAAGTGGAACAATGGCACGAGTTTCCCGATCGAGTCCGGCCATCCATGTATAGGTTGTTCCGAGCCGGATTTCTGGGATGGCGGTGGTTTCTACAAGGCGCTGGCCATGCCGACTGAAAATATTGCGCAGACAGCCGTTTATGCAGCTGCCGGGGCGGCCGCCGCCGGGGCGGCGATCGGTGCGATGAACCGAGGTAAGAAGAACGCAAGTAACAAAATTCACATCAAGACCACCATCGAAGATTTAAGTAAATAGTAAGCGGTGATGGTGTTTGATGAGCCAGGATAAATGAGGAAGAGACTATGACCGAAATCGAACTTCTGAGTTGGGCGCGCGGACCCGGATTACAGATTGCAAGCATCGTATTTGTTGCCGGTGTCATCATCCGGTTTTTCGAGATTTTGGTTCTGGGCAGAAAGGCAAACCTTGCCGAAGCCAAAGGTCGGGAAATGTCCAGTGGCCTTAAGACGATGATCACGCGGACGGTGCCGGACAAGGCAACATTCAAACGTTCCAGTGTAACCATCGTGTTGGGCTACATTTTTCACATCGGGTTATTTGTTATATGCTTTTTTTCTGCACCGCATATTTTATTTCTCAAAGACATCATCGGCTTTGGTTGGCCTTCCTTGCCAACAGCGGTGATTGATGCCTTCGCCGTGGTCACTATTATTGCGTTGGTGGCGACACTGGTGAACCGCCTGACCAACAAGGTTATGCGTTATCTGACCAATTTTGAGGATCTTCTAACCTGGCTCCTGACCTTTCTGCCGGTGGTAACAGGTTATATCGCGTTTCACAGGATTGGCTTTACGGCACCGTCCCTGTTGGCTATTCATATATTGAGTGTTGAATTGCTGCTGATCGTATTTCCATTTACAAAGTTAATGCACGCATTCACCTTGTTCATTGCGCGTTGGTATAACGGCGCGATTTCCGGTTACAGGGGGGTTGCATCATGAGCGCGTCCATTGAAAAGGGCATCAATGCCTTAAAACGACAGGTCGACTCGACGGTTGCTGCCTTCTTCAGCAGTTGTGTCCATTGCGGTCTGTGTGCAGAAGCCTGTCTTTTCTATACGGAAACGGGTGACCCGAAACGCACACCGATTAATAAAACCGAACCACTGCGACGTATCTGGAAGTCCGAGTTCACGTTGGTTGGCAGGGTCGGAAAAATGCTGGGTCTGACCAAAAAAGTAGACGATAAATTCCTGGAGGAATGGCAGGAACTGGTCTATGACAGCTGTACCATGTGTGGACGCTGTTCAATGGTCTGTCCGGTTGGCAATGACATTACCATGATGATCCGGAAGACACGCGAAGGCATGGCGGCAGCGGGCCAGGCCCCTGCGGGCCTGATCGGTGCGACAACACGTTCAGTTACCATCGGTAGCCCGATGGGTGTGAAGTGGCCGGCTTTAAGAGCACAGATTAAACATGTCGAAGAAGACACTGGTTTGAAAGTGCCGGTTGACGTGGAGGACGTGGAATATATGTTGCTGCTGTCATCCATGGAAATCATGAATTTCCCGGAATTTATCGAAGCGGTTGCAAAAATATTCAAAAAGGCAGGAGCGACCTGGACTATATCATCCGAGGCTTTCGAGGCTACCAATAGCGGTATCCAGATCGGTGTTTCTGATATCGCTGCAGAACTGGTGCAACGTATTGTCGATGTTGCAGACAAGCTCAGGGTCAAAACCGTGATCAGCCCGGAATGCGGTCATGCCTATACCGCCATACGCTGGGATGGCCCCAACCTGGTGGGTAAGGCATTCAACTTTAATGTGCGTCACATACTCGAGGTTTTGGATGACCTGCGTAAGGACGGGCGTCTGAAAATGGCCAGTAAGGAATCACAAAGACTCACCTACCATGACCCCTGCCAGATCGCGCGGCGGGGGGGCGTTATTGATGAACCGCGCAACCTGATCAATATGATCTCCGATGATTTTGTTGAAATGCCGGACGCCGGCAAGATGAACTGGTGCTGTGGTGCGGGTGGTGGTGTGAGTGCAAATGAGCGGGCGGATGAGCTCCGTTTGAAGGTCTTCGAACGAAAGAAGGCACAGATTGATGCAGTCAAACCGGATGCAATTATCAGCGCGTGTTCGAATTGCCGGATTCACCTGGAAGATGGTCTTGAGGAATACAACATGGATATTCCCCTGTTGAGTCTGACCGAAACACTGGCAGAACACCTGGCTGATGACTGATTGTGCAGGAGCGAGATGAAATGAGTGAGATGAGCAACGATACGGATTTCAGGGCTGCGCTTGAAAACCTGGATGAACAGCAACAAAGAAAGGTCGCAGCACTATTTGTTCAGCATGTTCTTCATTTGAGTACGGACAAACGTCTGGAGCGCGTGATCAAGACGGTGGCGGATGCGGATGCCACTGAAGAAGAACTGGCGGCTGCTCTGAAATCAGCACACGCGGTAACCTTTGACAGCCATGCGCGCTGTGGGGCTGAAGGACACTGGTCTGACCAGGCGGGATACTTTGTTGCCCGTGCGGCTGTTGCAGCAGCCACACCTGTAGCATTGGCGAGGGCAGGGGGCCCCGCATGGCAGGCGGCCATGAGTGCAAGAATGGCTTACACCAGCATGCTGATTGAGGATGAGCCCAGGCAATCGGCACACACCGAATGTGAATGGCAGTACCAGTCATTGTCCGACTATCTAAACGCATAAGCAGAGAGAATATAAAATGAGCGAGCGCATCGTAGTTGATCCGATCACCCGAATTGAAGGCCACTTGAGAATAGAGGCCCAAATGGAAGGCGATAGAATCGTCAGTGCCTATTCGTCTGGCACGATGGTGCGTGGAATAGAGGTGATTCTCAAAGACCGCGACCCTCGGGATGCCTGGGCGTTTGCGCAACGAATCTGTGGCGTATGCACACTGGTACACGGCCTGGCCTCGATTCGGTCGGTCGAAAATGCACTCAGTTATCCGATACCCAAAAACGCGGATTTGATACGCAACCTGATGGCAGGTGCCCAATACATACACGACCACGTGATGCACTTTTATCATCTGCATGCGTTGGATTGGGTTGATGTTGTCTCGGCCCTGGGCGCCGATCCAAAAGCAACATCAGATCTTGCGCAATCATTGAGTAGCTATCCAAAATCATCACCTGGTTACTTTTCAGATATGCAGAAGAAGCTCAAAGGTTTTGTAGAAGCCGGACAACTGGGTATTTTTGCCAAGGCATATTGGGGCCATCCTGCTTATAAATTACCGCCGGAGGCTAACCTGATGGCGGTTTCGCATTACCTGGAAGCGCTCTCATGGCAACGTGATGTCGCACGTTTGCACACGATTTTTGGTGGTAAGAACCCGCATCCCAATTTTGTTGTTGGTGGTGTGCCCTGTGCGATTGACCTGAACTCCGACTCGGCGATCAATGCAAAAAAACTGTCCCAGGTTCAGGATATTATCAATCAGATGAAGGTCTTCGTTGAACAGGTCTATGTGCCTGATACGCTCGCGATAGCGAGCTTCTACAAAGACTGGGGTAGTCGCGGGGAAGGTCTTGGAAACTTCCTGACCTATGGTGACTTTCCATCCAACGGCATGGATGATCCAACGGGTTTCATGATACCGGCGGGTGCCATTTTGAATCGTGATCTGAGCACCATACACGATGTCGATATGAATGCGGCGGACGAGATCCAGGAATATATCTCACACTCGTGGTATGACTACCAGGATGGCAAAGATGCCGGTTTACATCCTTACCAGGGTGAGACAAACCTGAACTACACGGGTCCAAAACCACCCTATGAACATCTTGATGTAGAGCAATCGTACTCCTGGATGAAATCACCCAGATGGAAAGGGCATGCAATGGAGGTCGGGCCACTCGCGCGCGTATTGATGCTCTATGCGACCGGTCATGAGCAAACCACTGAGCTGGTGAATATGACCCTGAGCACGCTGGATATTCCCGTAGAGGCCCTGTTTTCAACACTGGGTCGTACTGCAGCACGGACACTTGAGACCAAGATTTTCGCCGATGCGATGCAGGGCTGGTTCGATGACCTGATCGTGAACGTCAAGGCCGGTGACACACGCACCTTTAATGATGTCCTGTGGGAACCTTCCAGTTGGCCCAAGAAAGCGCAGGGCGTCGGTTTCATGGAAGCGCCGCGTGGTGGCCTTGCCCACTGGATCGTGATTGAAAATGAAACCATCAAGAACTACCAGGCGGTTGTACCCAGCACCTGGAATGCAGGTCCTCGCGACAGCAATGGCCAGCCGGGTGCGTATGAGGCAGCACTTGAAGACAATCATCAATTACACGACGTGAACCAGCCAATCGAAATACTTCGAACCATTCATAGTTTCGATCCCTGTATTGCATGTGCGGTACACTTAAGCGACGAGGATGGCGAGGAAATTATCAAGGTCAAGGTACGTTAGTCAGGATACAAATCAGACGGGAATATCAATCATGCAAGTAAGAATGTTTCTCACGATAACGAGTGTACTGTCACTGCTGTTTTCAGCTCCGGTGCTGGCCCATCTCACTGATCCGAAGGGTGTATTACCGCATTTCTTAACGGGTGAACACCTGCTGGTGATAGTTGTTGTTGGAGTGTTTGTAGCTGGTGCCAGCAAATTATATCGTCGCTTCCGGTAACTGCTTCATCGCCAGAGCCGGTCATCCTCCGGCATCTGTTGGGAGTCTTCGATAAACCAGGCTCCGGAATATGACCTGCTCATGGAACCGGGTCATGACCGCCCTCACAAAAGGGCTGGCAGCGAATTATTCTCTTAAAACCCAGCCAGCTACCCCTTGCTGCGCCGTACTTGCGGATCGCCTCTTGCGTATATTGGGAACAGCTTGGTGTGAACCGGCAATGTTGACCCAGGAAGGGACTCAAAACGAGTTGGTAAGCACGGATAATGGCGAGAAGTATCTTTTGCATATTTAAAGTTTGCCAGGCAAATTCCGATTCAGAATAAAAAACACTTGCTGTCTCTTTCCAGTTGGGATATAACACTGCACCTTGATGAGGTCTACTAATGACCTGATTTTCATAAAAATATATATTAATCAGTAGATTACAGTATATATGCTCAGATTTTCAAGGAGTTATTAAACCTATATGACTGCTAAAACAGTAAAACTACCCAAAGGGTACAAGCCTTCCGATGAGGAAGAGTACATGAATCCCAAGCAGATTGAGTATTTCAGGCAGAAATTGACGACCTGGAGAGACGATCTGGTCGATGAGTCCCGCGAAACCATCAGCAACCTGCAGTCTGAGGTCAGGGATGTAGGCGACGAGGCCGAGCGTGCGACCCGCGAAACTGAAAACAGTCTTGAGCTACGCACCCGTGACCGTTACCGCAAGCTGATTAACAAAATCAACAAGACACTGGCTCGCATCGATGATGGTGACTACGGTTATTGCGAAGAAACCGGCGAAGAAATTGGTTTGCAAAGACTGGACGCACGTCCGATCGCGACCTTGTGTCTCGATGCGCAGGAGCGCTGGGAAATACGACAAAAGCAAATGGGCGATTCCGCTTAGGGTGGAGTTTTAGTCACTCACCCTTCTTCTGAATAATTTCTCGCGGCATGATGGATGGCTTGCAGCATTGCATGCAGGCCATTGGCCCGTGTTGCGGACAGATGTTGTTGCAAGCCAATGGCGGCGATGAATTCCGGTTGTGTATTGATAATCTGCTGGGCAGAGGCACCGGAATAGAGCCGTATTAAAAGTGCGATCAGTCCGGAAACAATAGCGGCATCGCTATTGGCGCGAATTTTCACCTCGTTTGCGTCACCCTCGATAATCAACCAGACTCTCGACTGGCAGCCATGTAACAGAATGTCATCTGTTTTTTCCGCATCATCCAATGGTTGCAATGTCTTACCGAGGTCAATCAGGTATTGATAGCGATCCAGCCAGTTATCAAACAGGCTGAAATCGCTGATGATCTCATTTTGAGCTTTTTGCGGGTCGTGCATTACTTTGATCCTTTTTTGATCAGCCCTGGCCGCCACTTCGGCGCCAGCGGGTGCCATCTGCGACATCTTCGAGAGTTATACCCATATCCTGTAACTGGTCCCTGATTTCATCTGCTCGGGCGAAATTCTTTTGCTTGCGAGATTGATTGCGTTCCTCGATCAGTTGATCGATCAAGGCATCGTCCACACCCTCGGTATCACCG
>Ga0316197_10001879_pt1 | contig 14943 bp, 18 predicted proteins | sample OudBiesiAoxic_MG_FD_204939 | JGI IMG/M metagenome (GOLD analysis project Ga0316197, IMG submission 204939) | Coastal sediment microbial communities from Oude Bieten Haven, Netherlands - site A oxic | ecosystem: Environmental > Aquatic > Marine > Coastal > Sediment | place: Netherlands...
TTTCAAAATATTTTCTATATCTGAGACTATATCTCTATCGTTTATTACAGGTGGAAATAATTTTACATAATCGATATTACAATCTGCTTTATAAATATCTGATATATTATTGACTATTTTATAAAATTTATCTGCAACAACTTCCTGAGTTTTTTGTGAGAAATACCTTATTGTACCAGTTATCTTAGCACTATCAGGTATTACATTGATGGCTTCTCCACCTTTTATAGTACAAATACTTATTACAACCCTTTCTCCAGAATCTATAAAATAATTTTTTATACTCTCTAATTCACAGACAATTTTACTTGCAACGACCAATGGATTTATTGCTTTATGTGGGATTCCAGCATGCCCTCCCTTTCCTTTTATCTCTATCTCAAACTCGTCTACTCCTGCCATAAGTCCACCACTACGAAGACCTATCTTACTACTCTCAATCTCAGGGGATATATGGGAACCAAATATATAATCTACCTTTGGGTCTTCTAAAACTTTATCTTCAATCATCTGAAGAGCACCACCAATTGTTTCCTCTGCAGGTTGGAATATAAATTTAATATCTCCCCTTATCTCATCTTTAATGAAAGAAAATACTTTTACCATCGATAAAGCAATAGCTACATGTACATCATGTCCACAGGCATGCATCTTTCCAGGATGTTTGGATCTATATTCAAAGGTATTTTCCTCTAGTATAGGTAAAGCATCCATATCAGCTCTATATCCAATTGTTTTACCTTTTTCTTTACCTCTAAGGAGTGCAACTATCCCATTATTTCCTACATTTTCTAATATCTCAACATTATATTTTTTGAGTTCATTTAAAATAAAACTACGAGTTTTCGGGAGATCATCTCCTAGTTCAGGGATCTCATGTAACCTTCTTCTTATTGAGATAACTTCATCTTTTATATCCTTTGAATACTTTTTTATTTTTTTAGCTAAACTTTTATTCATAGTATTAAACTCCTTTTAATTAAAAAAATATATCTTTACTTTCTTCTATTGATAACTATATCTGAAACTACCATATTCTCATTTAAACTTGTATGAATAATCTCCTCTGCAACATCTTCAGCTTTCATAAATGTTGAAAAATTATATCCTGAATCAATATCATTCCAAAATGAAGTATTCATCCCACCTGGATAAAATATAATGATCTCTATATTTCCCCCACTAACTTCATCTCTTACAGATTCAAGAAACCCTTTAGCTCCCCATTTGGCAGCGTTATATATAGTCTCATTTTTCTTTCCAACTAGTGCAGCAGTAGATAATATATTGATGATCCTACATTTTTGATTGAGTTCTTTCATATGTGTAATAACCCTAGAAGTCATATTAACTAAACCAATAAGATTAGAATTTAATACAGAATTTATATCCCCCTCTGTTAATTTTTCAACACTTCCAAAATAACCTTTTCCTGCATTATTATATAGATATTCTATCTGAATATCCTCTTCTTTTAAATTTAAAAAAAACTTATCTACTTCAGATAGATTAGAGATATCTATTTGAAATCCTTTAATCTTTGAATCTTTGGAAATATTTTTTAATTCTTTCATAGAGTTATTTAATTTTTTTTCATCTCTACCCATTATTATAATATTTTTTCCTATTTTTACTAATTTTTTTGCCAGTTCATAACCAAGTCCCGAAGTTCCACCTGTTATTAATGAATATATCATTGATCTATCCTCCTTTTTTAACTTATATTTCTTAAAACTAATCCTATTATACCACCCAGATAAAATATTATTAAATTTTTCCTATCTTAGAAAAATAATCTCAAAATTATTTAGTTTAGATATGTTCTCATAGTATAATTTTAGTTGATATCTTTTTTTTAAATTGTTATTATAGAAGAGATAATTGACCCTATATAAAGGATTTTTTCCTAAAACATAGAATAATATAGAGATTATAGTATTTTAGGAGGGATTTTATGAAAATTTATATTTTGTTGATGTTACTTTTATTTACCTCTTGTGTTTCTAATAATTCTAGGACAGATCTACTTATAAAAACCAACAATGATTTAAAAGTTACAACAAAAAAACAGGAAATAGAGTTTAAAAAATTACAGGTTGAGAATAAAGAGTTAATAAAAAAACTAGAACAAATAAGTGAAAGGATTCAAAAGATCAAAGATTTTAATGAGTTAGATTAGGGAGGAACGATGAAAAAAAATTTTATTATAGGGTTTATCCTTTTAGGGATAGTAGCCAAGGGAGATATTGGGACAGATATTAAAGAAAACCAAATTATCCTAGATAATATCAAAGCAGAAAATGTTCAACTTAGAGATAAGATAAAAAATTTAAATGAAATCCTAGATAGGTTAGAAATAAACCTAGTTAAAGAGACTAAATTTCAAGGTTTAGGGATAGAGATAAGAAGAGATATGGAAAGTTTTACTTTAAAGATAATAGGTGAAGATCTTAGGCAAGGCAAGTATGATAATATCTTAGATGATTTTATAAAAATAATTAAATATGATCCTGAAGGGCCTATAACCTTTGTAGGTAACGATAAAAATATAAATTTTTTAAATTCTTTTTTTATCGATAAAAAAATTAATCCTGCTAGGATAACTTTAGAGATTAAAGGTGATGATCAGATAGACCTAGGTAAAGAAGGGATAAAAGTTGTAGAAACAAAAATAATATTAGGTAGAATAAAAAGTTAGATTATTTTTTTTTACATAGTCAACCCATAGATAAAAAAAAAATAAAAGAAATAAAAGAAATAAAAGAAAAGTAAGTATAATTAAGTATAGATTATTAAATAGAGGGGGGTGATAATCATGAAGAAAATATTATTAGGACTTTTAATAGTCGCAGCTCTTTCAGCTTGTTCAAGCTCAGAGAAAAAAATGGATAAGGATATGGAGATGGAAGTTCAAACGTTAAATGAAACTGTTTCTACTCAAACTTATGACTATGAGATGTTCAAAGCAGAAGCTAAAGAGTTAGAGGACCAAATGCATCAACTAAGAAAACAAATAGACGATGCAAGGGATGAGAAAAGATAAAAAGGGTAATAAAGATAATTAAATAACTAGGAGGTATTTTATGAAGAAAATATTATTAGGACTTTTAATAGTTGTAGCTCTTTCAGCTTGTTCAAGCCCAGAGAAAAAAATGGATATGCAAATGGAAGTTCGAACGTTAAATGAAACTATTTCTACTCAAAAGAGTGATTATGAGATGTTCAAAGCAGAAGCTAAAGAGTTGGAGGACCAAATGCATCAACTAAGAAAACAAATAGATGATGCAAGGGATGAGAAAAGATAAAAAGGGTAATAAAAATAATTAAATAACTAGGAGGTATTTTATGAAGAAAATATTATTAGGACTTTTAATAGTCGCAGCTCTTTCAGCTTGTTCAAGTTCAGAGAAAAACATGGATATGTCTACGCAAATTCAAACATTGAATGAAACTGTAGAGATGAATAAGAAAATTTTAGCAGAGATTAAGTCTATAAATGAAACGTCAAGGGAAGAATTAGCAGCGTGTGAAAAAGGTGCTGTGATGATGATAGAAGAGATGAAGATGTTAGAAGCATTTCAAGGGACAGGGGCAACTGTAAAGACCGTAGATAACGGACTACATCTTACACTTCCTATAGGTACATCTTTTCCATCTGGCAAAGCAATGTTAAATGAAAAGATGGAGATGCTTTTAGATACGATTACTACAAGTTTAATGGCATATCCTCAAACAAATGTTATGATCAAGGGTAATGCAGATATCACAGGTCCTGAAGAATTTAATCAAAAATTATCAGAGGAAAGGGCTATGGCAGTTTCTACATATTTAATTGACAAAGGAGTAGATTCTTCTAGGATAGAAACTATGGGAGTTGGAAGTACTAACCCTATCAATGATAATAAAACTCAAGAGGGAAGGATGGCAAATAGAAGAGTTGACTTGATAATTGAATATTAATAGAAAAATTAAAATAGGATATCCTAAATAAAGATATCCTATTTTTTTTTGTAAAAAAAAAGGAATTATATATATTACTCGTATATATATAAAAGTAATTTTTATTAACTTTTTTATTGTTTTTTATGTTTTTTAATAGGAGGGATAGTTATGTCCAATTTAGTTAAAAAATCTGATTTTCTTAGTCCTAATTTTTTAAAAGATTTCTTTGAAGATGATATTTTTACAGATCGATTCTTGCGTAAAAGGGTTATGCCACCTGTAAATGTTTCAGAAGATAAGGAAAATTATCAAATTGATGTCTCAGTTCCAGGTATAAAAAAAGAGAATATAAAGGTAAGTTATAAAGACCGACTCTTGACTATCTCTTATGAACAAAAACATTCAAATGAACAGAAAGAAAAAAATTATCATAAACAAGAGTTCCAAAGTCAATCTTTTATGAGAAGTTTTACTATACCTAAAGATGTCAATATTGAAAAGATTTCTAGTGAACATAAAGATGGTCTTTTAGTTATACTTCTCCCTAAAATTGAAATGTCTAAAAGAGAAGAATCTATAGATATTGAAATCAAATAGTAGTTTCCATTTTTTATTTAAAAGGATGGGGTCTACTAAAAGAATATAGTACCACTAAAAAAGATGATTCCTGTATCATACAGGAATCATCTTTTAATTTTATATGATGAGGTTTATAGTTCGTTTTTTTATATATCTACTTTTTAAATTCTTTACTCAGTCTCCATCTATCATGGAACCACATCCATTGTTCTGGATATTCTTTGATTGCATTTTCCATAAGATAGATTAGATTTTGTGTATTGACCCTTACATCATCTTTAAAATCTCCAGTTTCAATAAGATCAATTCTTTTTATAACTTTTATCGTATGGGTATTATCGTCATTTAATATTGTATATAAAAATATCAATGGAATTTTAAATTTTAATGCAAAGTGTATAGCACCTGTAGGAGCTATAGTATCTCTTCCAAAAAAATTAACGGTGGTTCCTTTATCCCTGTGATCTGAAAAAAGGCCCAAGATCTCTTTATTTTTAACTACCTTTAAAAGTTCTCTAGGAGTTTTTTTAGATTTTTTTATCATATTAAAATTAAATTGACTTCGATTTTTAGTTATATATTCATCTATATATGGATTTCTTTGAGCTTTTACAACATCAGATAATCTATACTTTTCTGTAATTTTTAGAAGAGATTCTACAAGTCCCATATGCATACTAGCTATGATAAGACCTTTTTTTTCAGCTACAACATCATCTAATATATCATAATTTTCTACATTAACTTTACTCTCATCAAAGATAAAATCCTTAATCCATAGAGATGATAGGTATGCTTTAGTAAGTACCTTATAATTTTTTTTGGCTAATTCTATCCGCTCTTTATCTGTTTTTTCAGGAAAAGCCAACTTTAGATTAGCTAAAGCTATCATCCTCCTTTTTTTTACAAGATAGTACCCTATAATTCCTATTTTTTCTGCAATTTTATATCTTATTTTTTCTGGGAACATCATCAATAACTTTACAAAGCTAATCATGAGATAATATTCTATTTTATGTTTCATCTCTTCCTCCTAACTGTATATTTTAAGTCTTTATAGTCTACCATAATTAATATAATGGTGCAATTTTACTAGATGATTTGTAATTAAACCAATAATGAGGTAATATCATATGGGAAAGTAAATATACAAAAGGAGTGGTTAGATGTATGACGTAGCAATAATTGGAGGAGGAGTCATTGGATGTAGTATAGCTCGTGAACTCTCTAAATATAAAATTAAAACAATAGTAATTGAAAAAGATAGTGATGTAAGTTGTGGTGCTACAAAGGCAAACTCTGGAATAGTTCATGGGGGCTACGATGCAAGATACGGAACAAAGAAAGGTTATTTTAGTCATAGGGGAAATATACTATTTGAAAAATTAAATAAAGAATTAAATTTTGGATTTGAAAAGATTGGATCATTGGTATTAGCCTTTGATGAAGAGGAGATAAAAACATTATCTCAGATAATTGAAAATGGAAAGAAAAATAAGGTAGAAAATTTAAAAATTATAGATAGAGAAAAACTATTAGAAATAGAACCAAATATAGGAGAAGCTATAGGGGCCTTATATTGTCCAGGAGCTGGGATAGTATCACCCTATGAATATTGTATAGCATTAGCAGAGAATGCCATATCAAATAATGTAAAGTTTAAATTTAATAGTAATGTAGAAGATATAAAAAAAATAGAAAATATATATACTATAAAAACAGTTTTAGGAGAGATAAAGAGTAAGGTAGTTATCAACGCTGCTGGGATAAATTCTGATCTTATATCTAATATGGTAAATAAAGAATATTTTCATATAATCCCTCGAAAGGGTGAATATTTAGTTTATACAAAGGGATATGGAGATAAAATTAATCATGTAGTATTTCAATGTCCCAATGAAAAAGGAAAGGGTGTCTTAGTTACACCTACCTACCATAATAATCTTATGGTAGGCCCAGATGCACAAATAATAAATGATAAATATGATACTTCTACAAATATAGAAAATTTATTTGATATTATTGAGAAGGCAGAAAAATCTATTCCACATTTAGAAAATAAAAAAATCATTAGAAATTTTGCTGGGACTAGATCCACTAGTAGTCTCCACGATTTTATAATTGAGGAAACCAAGTCTAAAAACTTTATAAATGTTGCAGGGATAGAGTCACCAGGAATAACATCTTCCCCTGCAATAGCTCTCTATGTAAAAGATTTAGTAAAAGATATGATAGACCTTCCTAAAAATGATGAATTTAATCCTAATAGAAAACCCAATATTATAAAAAAATCTATAGACGATATGCTTCCTATGAAGGAGGTAAATGATTATACTAACTTAGACGAGGATAATCTTGAGAGGATAGTATGTAGGTGTGAACAAGTTAGACAAAAAGAGATCTTAGAAGCCCTTAACAGGGGGATAAAAATTACCTCTACCGATGGGATAAAGAGAAGAACTCGAGCAGGGATGGGGATCTGCCAAGGGAAATTTTGTGAGCCTAGGGTAAAAAAAATTATTGCCAAGAGATACGATATAAAAGAAGAAGATATAACTACCAGGGGGATAGGAAGTGGAAGTGAACCTATCCGAGTAGAGATCAATAAATTAAGAAATAAATAAAGAAACTTCTAAGGGTCATAGATCCTTAGAAGTTTTTTTATTTAGATACAGCTATAACTTTATATTGTTTTTTTTTAAGAGTGAAAAAATTTAATATTGGAATTAAGAATAAAAAATATGCATAGGGGATATATCCATATGAACTTACCATCATAGTAGTAGTCGGTATCAGAGCAGCAATATTCCATGGGATCAATGGAGCTAAAACAATACTTGTATTTTCTAAATCTATCGCAAAATCTTCCTTGTTTATTCCACCTTTTTTATAAACTTTTTCCATAAGTTGACTAGTTAATACAACTGAGATACTCTGATTTGATCCAATAGCAGCAGTAAAAAAACTAACTATATTAGTATAGATAAATATCTTTGATCTAGATCTTGCTTTCTCTAAAATTCTTTCAATACTATTTAACATTGCAGTTCCTTCAAAGATTCCAGTCATAGCACAGGAGATAAAAACGACTAAGCCAGCTTTTCCCATAGCTAAAATTCCCCCACCTTTTATTATACTATATAAGGGATCTGCCTTATCTAAATGAAATCCAGTTATTACAAAACGAAATATCTCTATAGGTGTGTATCCTTGAGTAAAGACACTAAGAAAAAATGCAATAACTATACTGATAACCATAGAGATCTTTACATCTATCTTGAAGGCAGAAAATATTAAAATAATTATAGTAGGTATCAATACAATAGGATTTATCTCAAAGCTATTATAAATTTGAGGGACTAGTTCACTTTTAACTAGATCTAATGGATTGTAATATGATAAAATTCCATAGATCACTATACAAAAAATAAAAGCTATATTACCTGTCTTAAACATATTTTTAATATTTCTATATAATTCTGTTTCAGTAAGGGTTGCTACTAGATTGGCACTAGACGACATAGGAGAGATCCTATCACCAAAATATGCTCCTGAAATAATAGCTCCTGCAGCAATATCTGAATTTACTCCCCCACCTTTGGCCATAACAATAAAAGCTATCCCTACTGTACTTACAGTCCCTAAAGATGTCCCCAATAAAAATGATACAAGACAAGTTATAAGAAATACATATAAGATAAAAAAATCTAAATTCATATATCTCATACCATAACAAACTATACCAGGAACAGTTCCTGAAGATATCCAAATAGAAGTTATAATTCCAATTAAAAAGAAAATTTTTAATACTACAAAAGATTTACTTCCTCCCTTAAATGCCATCCAAAGAAGATCTTTTGTTTTATATCCTCTATTTATCCCTATGGTAATAAATATTAATAAACATAAGACCAGAGCATAACCAATAAAATATCCCTTATAGATAGCTACTGAGAGAGTTATTACAACTCCTAAAATTCCGATTAATAGATCCATGTATTCCTCCAAATAAAATTTTATAATTAATTTTAACATATTTTGGTATTAAAAAGTTATTTATCTTATTAAAAATTTTTTAGTCTTAAGATATTATTAAAAGAGCTAAATAAGGGGTAATATTAAATATTATTATAGCTATCTTATAGACAGCTAAAAATTTAAAATACACTAAAGATAGATCTATTTCACTTAGATTAAATAGTTTTGAATGAAAATTTAAGATATATTTTTGTAATACGATTAGAAAAAATACTGAAAACAAATAAACCCCAATATTAATTATAGAGCACCAACCTAGAAATAATTTTATCATATTTATTTGTTCCATTATAAAAACCTCCCTATATTGTTTTATAAAATTGTTCGTTCATAGAGTATTCTAATTATTTATATTTTTCCTATTAAATAAATAAATTAAAGTCAAAATATACTTTTTAGGATTATTCTATTTAATATTTAAGATCTATTTTAAAGAGGAAAAAAATCTTTTTATTGTAGAATAATATTATGTATTTTTGATTTAAAGTTTATAATAGTTACTGTTCAGTTAGAATTTTTTTCTTTAAATACTATAACTAAATATAGGATTTAAGAGAAAAGTAGTTGTATTTTTCTACTTATAAATATATACTATATAGTAACTAAATTTATTTGTTAGGAGATGTCAGTGTGGAATTTATAAACAGTAAGGAAAATAAATTATTTAAAATAATAAAAAAATTAAAAAAAAAAAAATATAGGGAGAGGGAAAATATTTTTTTAGCCGAAGGACATAAATTTTTAGACTTCCCCACAGACCCTAAATATATAATATTACGTGATGGTAAGGAAGAAAATTTTCCTAAGATAGATAATTTTAATTGTAAAAAATATATATACAGCGATACTTTATTTAACGAGATATCAACACAAGAAAATTCACAAGGAGTAATTTTAATATATGAATTTTTGCCTAACTTTATTGATGATTTAGGAGATAATATAGTTATATTAGACCGTATCCAAGATCCTGGAAACCTAGGGACGATACTAAGATTAGTCGATGCAGTAGGGTTTAAAGATATCATATTAACTGTTGGAACTGTTGATATATATAATGATAAATGTGTTAGGAGTAGTATGGGTTCATTATTTAATTTGAATATAAACTACCTCTCAGAGGAAGATCTTATAGAATTTTTAAAATTAAATAAATATAATATTCTGTCTAGTGGATTAACAAATGAAAGTGTAAATTATAACAAGGTAAAATTAAAAAAGAAAAATGCAATAGTTTTTGGAAATGAAGGACAAGGAGTATCAGAAAATATATTAAAAATAAGTAATGAAATTATAAAGATACCAATATATGGCAGTGCAGAATCACTTAATGTAGGAGTTGCTACTGGAATTATACTGTATAAGGTAAAAGAAATATTGGAGGAAGATGAACTATAAACATATAAAAAAAGAGAAAGTATTTGAAAATAAACATTTTTCAGTATATGAAGAAGACCTAATTTTGCCTAATGGAAAAGAAGTAAGGTGGACTTTTTTAAAAAATTTTAAAACTGTAGGAGTGGTTGCATTTACCCCTGAAGGAAAACTTTTAATGGTAAAGCAATATAGACCAGCTTTAAAACAAAAGATAATAGAGATTCCAGCTGGTCTTGTAGATCCTAATGAAGATATAGAAAAAGCTGCCATAAGAGAACTAGAGGAGGAAACTGGATATAAAGCTAAAAAGATGACGAAAGTATGTGAATATTTTAGAAGTCCAGGGATCTCTTCCTCAAAAATGTATATATATCACGCTGAAAATTTAATTAAAACCAAACAAAATCTAGATGAGGATGAGTTTTTAGAAGTTTTAGAGATCGATGTAAAAGATATCGATGAAATATTAAAAACCCCATTAGATGGAAAGACAATCTATGCACTTAACTATGTAAAATTATATCTAAAAAAATAGCCTATTTTAGGTTATTTTTTTGTTTAAAAAAATAAATTAAAATCATGGTATAATATTAGTATAGTTTATATAAAAATAAATTAAAAGTTAAAAAGGATTAAAATCGAAGAAGTATTGAAAATAAGGGAGTTTTAAAAGATGAGATTAGACAAGTATTTAACTGAATGTGGACTAGGAAGTAGAAGTGATGTAAAAAAAATATTAAAAAATAGGGCTATTAAAGTCAATGGAAAGATAGAATTCTCCCCTAAACTTAATGTTTCTATTGCTGATAATATATTATATAACAACGAAGTGATAGAATATAAAGCTACAAGATATTATGTTATGAATAAACCTGCTGGATATATTACTGCAACAGAAGATAAAAAACATAAAACTGTTATGGAAATCTTTCCAGAATGGGTGATTCAAAAAAATCTTTTCCCTGTAGGAAGATTAGATAAGGATACAGAGGGACTCCTACTTTTTACAAATGATGGGCCTATCTCCCATGAACTTTTATCTCCTAAAAAACATGTAGATAAGATCTATTATGTAGAAGCCGAAAAAAATATTACAGATGAAGATATAAAAAAGTTAGAGTTAGGAGTAGATATAGGTGGATATATAACAAAACCATCTAAATGTGAGAGGGTCGATAAAGATAAAATAAATTTGACTATAAGTGAGGGAAGATTCCATCAAGTTAAGAAGATGCTTCATTCAGTAGATAATTCTGTACTATATTTAAAAAGAATTAAATTTGCTAACCTCGAGTTGGGAGATCTAAAAGTTGGAGAGGTCAGAGAGATAAACGTGGAGGAGATATTATGAAATTTTTAATAGACTTACATACCCATACAAATACTACACCTCATGCATATAGTTCATTAGAGGAAAATGTTAGAGCAGGAAAGAAAAAAGGAATAAAAATTATTGCTAATACCATGCACGGTCCTTTTCTTCAAGACTCACCTCATTGGTGGGCAATTGCTAACCAAAGAACATTACCCGATTATATAGATGGTGTAAGAATATTGAAAGGTGTGGAAGCTAATATAATAAATATAAATGGAGAGATAGACATAAACGATAAGGTTATAGAGATTTGTGATATAGTTATAGGAGGGTTCCATAATATTCCTGAATATGGAGATATTGATAATATAGATAAAAATACTACAGCTGTTATAAATGTTATGAAAAATAATTTAGTAGATATTTTAGTTCATTTAGGAAATCCAGTATTTCCAATAGATTATGAAAAAGTAGTTATTGCAGCAAAAAAATATAATGTTGCTATAGAGATTAACAATGGATCACTAACTACTAGTAGGGAAGGATCTACCCCAAACTGTGAAAAGATAATAGAACTTTGTTTTAAATATAAACCATATATTTCATTGGGTAGTGATGCACATTTTTCAACTCTTATAGGTGAACTAACTGAAGCTATAAAATTAATAGGGGATTATGATAAAGAATTGATTTTAAATACAAGTGAAAAGAAATTAAAGGAATTTTTAAATCTTAGAGGTAAAAATATATAGAGGTGATCTAGATGAAAAAAATAATTACATTAATTTTTTTAGCTATTACAATTTCTACATATTCAGAGATAAAAGAAATAGTAAAGGATTCTAAAGGAAATAATATTATATTGATGGTAGATAAAACTTGGGAATTTGAAGAAGATCTTAAAAGAATAGAAGAATTTGAAAAAAAAGTTAAATTATCTATTTTTGAACTTTCTTCTAAAAGAAGCGATGGAAGAAGTCTTAAAGGAAGTGTTACAAATCAAAATAGAAAGAAATTAGAATATGTTACCTATAATATAATATGGAACTCTAATGGACAGGATATAATTGTAGAAACATTTACTATAAAAAATCTAGATTTCAGAGAAACTAAAAAATTTAATAGAAGAATTCATCTAAGAGAAATTTCAGGTAGAGATTATAAGATTAAAATTTTAGATTTCAAATGGGCAGATTAAAAAATAAAAACCTCTAAAAATAACTTTTTTGTATGGTTATTAGATTAGAGGTTTCTTATTTATAGAGGTGTATTTCTACTACAGAATCAGTTAAAATAGGGTTGAAACGTTTTCCATACAGAAAATAATAGGACTTAAGGGGGGCTTATGGAACTAGTAAAAAAAGAAACCAGTTTATCGATTCCAAAAAAACGGAGAAGAAATAGAGAAAATAGTGGAACAATATTTTCTATCTATAGATCTGAAAAAACTCTAAAAGATTATATGTTTTATTTAAACGATTTTTTAAAATATATATATGAGTATGGGGGAGACTTAGATCCTGATAAAACTATGAATATGATGAATAGTATTGAAAAGGAAGATATAGAAGATTATTTAAAACATCTTCTCCACGATAGGGAATTAAAAAAAAGTTCTATCAATAAGATCATCTCCTCCCTTAAAAGTTTATATAAGGAACTGGAAAAGAATGGTTATAAAAATCCATTTAAATATATCCCGCTATTTAAGACAACAAAACATAATTTAGATAATGTTCTCAAACTTTCTTATGAGGAGTTAAAGGAAATTATATCAAATTTTCACGTTGTAGACGATAAAACTTTTAGAGATTTAGTCATTTTATATACTTTATTTTATACTGGACTCAGAAGTTCTGAGCTAATTAATTTAAAATATAATGATATCATTGAAAGACAAGGCAGTATAGTTTTAAGGTTAAAAGAGACAAAGAGTGGAAAGGAACAGTATAAACCCCTCCATGATGAATGTTATAAAAAAATTATAGAATTTAGAAATTATATAATAAAGCTATACAAAATTGATTTAGATGAGATACTAGACCATTATATATTTTCAAGATCTTTTATCCCTAATCAAAAAATGTCCTATAATAACTTGTATAGAATTATAAAAGATAAAGGTCTTACCATAGGAAAAGATATATCTCCACATAATATTAGACATACTGTTGCTACTGAACTTTCTCTACGAGGTGCAGATATTTTAGAAATCCGAGACTTTTTAGGTCATGCTGACACCAAGGTTACTGAAGTATATATCAATGCAAAAAATATATTAGAAAAAAGAGCTATCACTAAATTGCCTAAGCTGATTTAATGATAGCTTTTATTTTATTGAAATAAATTATTTAAAGTAATTTTTATCACTTTAAAAGATAAATAAAACCTAAATATAATAACTGTTTCACTAATTTCTAATATTTATAAAATAACTATTGTTACTGTTATTTTATTTTATTCTAAACAATAGATTGAAATAAAAAAAAGTACCTAGGAAAAAATCACTAAGTACTTGAGAACTTTTTTTATTATACAAAATTAAAAAAATAGTGTATAATTTATAAAAGGTCGATAGATAAGTGATGATTATCTTTTGACTGGCTTTATGTCTTTTGGCGAAGATATAGAGCCTTTTTTTTATTCATTTTTATTTTTACTTCAATCTAAGAAGAGTATAATACTTTTTTTTCACTTTTGCAAATAATTTTTAATTTTTTTTTTTCAATTTAATTATAAAAATCAATTATTTTTATATCTTATCATCTCGCCCTTACGGGTCTCCTGTGACAAAATTTAAACTTTTTTCTATATAAATTATCTCTAATACTCTTATTCTTAGTGGACCGACTGCGTCAGCTATCCATTCGTTTCACTCATAAACGGATTTTTTCTTTAAGGCAAAATTCAAACCCCGTGCCGTTGGCTTTTTCAGAAAATTATAACCGAAAATTTATAAAATATAGCCAATTGTTTTTTTTCTAAATGTCTATCACATTTTAATTTCTTTTAAATATTTATAGAATGTAGATCTTGAAATTTCATATTTTTTCATAATTTGTTTTTCTAGATCTATTTTTTTTATTGTTGGAGAAACTTCAGTAATTTCTTTAATTCCCTGAACAACTTTTTCTTTTTTTTCTAAAATATTTTTAGTTCTTTTTTCCCTCGCAACAGAAATTGTATCTCCTTGATCCAAATATTTAACAATTTTTTTTAATTCTTTAAGTGTCTTTTTCTTACAAACAGATTCTATATAATCTGTATAATCTTTTTTTAATTTCATATTATCACCCCAAAAAAAATTTTATTGGCGGTAGGTCGCCACCCTTAAGTTTAATTACATTTTTTCTATATCTGTTACTTCTAAAAAACTTTCTCCTAAATTTTCATTCTCTATATCACCTAAAAATTTTACTTTAAAACTCACTAATATTTCTGTTTCATTATCTTCTGTACTTAAATATACTGCGTTTCCATCTTTTAAAACTTCTTCTAGTACCCCTTCATTGAATATAGTGTAGTATCCTTTTTCCATCATCCTGTTATCTAACTCGATTAATGTTAATTCCATCCCCAATAGTTCAGTTTTTAAATTTTTCATGTTAATCACTCTTTTTTTTTTTTTTTTTTTTTTTTTTTTTTTTTTTTTTTTTTTTTTTTTTTTTTTTATATATTTTTGTTTTTTTATA
>Ga0316197_10001880_pt1 | contig 14943 bp, 14 predicted proteins | sample OudBiesiAoxic_MG_FD_204939 | JGI IMG/M metagenome (GOLD analysis project Ga0316197, IMG submission 204939) | Coastal sediment microbial communities from Oude Bieten Haven, Netherlands - site A oxic | ecosystem: Environmental > Aquatic > Marine > Coastal > Sediment | place: Netherlands...
TGCCTATCTGCATACATCAACTATTGAGGTGCCTAAAGGTTGTAAAGCTACTGAAGGAAACGAGTAGCACTAACAACAATCACATGATAATGGGGAGTATTGTACTCCTCATTTTTTTTGTTGAGAGGTGTTAGTTCATATTGATTAGAGCTCTATTTCAGTCTCATTTCTGGACAAGACTTTTTTCGAATTAAAGTTCTAACAATTTTCACCTAATAAGTATTTCTTATGATTAAATTGTGATTATACTAGGAAAACTCTAAATTCGTGATCGACTTCACGTTGCCGCTACACATCCCAATTCTAAGCTGCACAAAGCCTTTGAGGTTAGTTCCCGGTTGAGGATACCTTGTTAAAATAGTGGCAAAGCAGTTGGTAAAAACGGCTAACACGTATTGGTTTATCTTTTTGGTATTGATGTAAGAAATAGAAATGCCAAGCTCTTCCTTAAATCTCTAGTAACACCCTAACTAACTCCTCTCGCTGTGGTGCAGGCTGTGTCAAGAGTTCTGGAAAAAGCACTATACCCATGTCATAAAGTGCCATTTCTAACGCAGTGGAAAGAGAGTTAGTTTTAGCGCTATGTCCAACAGCCAAAAGCTGCTTTTTTTGTTGATTTTTATCAAAGATCTGCAACTCACGATTTTGTCACGGAGTGACTATAAAACAATGAGCAGATAGCTGGTTGATATCCTGTATTAAACCATTTTGCTTAATATAGCGTGGTGAAGCACAAAAAATCTCCACTACTTTACCTATTGATAGTGCGCGGTAACCAATCTTTAAGGTCACCGCCAAGAATTGCCTCGTCCAAACGGTGTTCGATCAAGTCTTGCCATCTTTCTGTAACCACTACTTCTGGTTGAATCTTAGGAAATTCTAAACACAACTACCGAATGGTTGAAATAACGATATTTTTTTCAAAAACGGTGGTATAGATACCTTAAACACGCCGCTGGTCTGCTCTTTGGCACTATCTAGCTCAGCTAATGTAATAAGACTGAGCTAGATAGTAATCAACACCACGCCTTGCGTGTTGCGTACAAGCGGCTAAAACCGTTGCAGCGTAAAACGGTAAATTTATTGCAAAGGGCGAAATAGATGCGCTACATGGCGATGCAGATCATCCGGTCAAAGTAGTTATTGAGTTTCCAAATAAGAAAGTGTATGGCCTTGTTATAACAAGGTGTCCTACCCAGCACTAATCGTAATAAAGGAATGAAAAGTTAGTTCTACTTAATCTAATCTCAAAGGGGTAGGCAATTCTAAAGCAATCACCTCGTTAGCACATCCAAAATGGTTCCTTAGCAATTTTCTTCATTCGATATAATTAAGCAATGGGAATTGCTGTTGACCTTTTTCCTAATAGGCCAAACAGTATTTACCTAGTAGAGGAGAATTTCGTCATGAAAATCCCCAAAGATCCAGCCTTAATACTGGTCGTAAAAAGGGTTAAGTAAAAACGCATGTCTGCTATGCAAAAAAACACCAAAAAAACTCAACAATGGACTGTATAGTGTTTACCAGAAAATATAGGTTTTCACATTGGAATTAGGTAAATAGCACCGAATAATCTGCGCTGGTTTGTTGTATAAGGGAAGAAATTACCATGGAAAATATTGACTATTCACTGATCTTCATTGCTGCATTCTTGGCTATTGCTAGTCCTGGCCCAGCTACATTGGCCATTGCGAACACATCTATGAACCAAGGCCGTGTTTACGGATTGTCGATTGCTCTTGGCGTATTAACTGGCTCTTTGCTTTGGTCTGTTTGTGCCGCTTTTGGTTTAGCCACTTTAATGTTTTCAAATGTTTGGCTACTAGAAACTTTCCGATATGTGGGGTCAATCTATCTCTTATTTCTGGCATACAAATCGCTTATATCAGCATGGCATGTAAAGTCAATTCCATCAATGATTGACCCTTGCGTAGGGTTGTTATCAGTATACTATCGTGGCCTCTTGATTCACATAACTAACCCTAAAGCGGTACTTTTTTTTGGGGCCCTTTATTCTATTGTGATTCCCGCCGATTCAAGTTCTTACAGCTTATTGAAAGTGATAGGCATCGTTGCACTTGTTAGCTCTTCAGTTTTCATTAGTTACGCACTCATATTTTCAAGCGAACTTATGAAAAACTTGTACATGAAGACACGTAGAGCATTTGAAACAATGTTCGCTCTTTTTTTTGGAACAGCCGCACTTAGAATTCTTTCTAGTAACATAGATCCATAACTTGAATACAACTACTCAGAACTGCTTTTGAAAGTGGCACTGCTCTGCCTTCAAGCAGCAATTTCTTCTGAGATATGACCTTTATTAGAAAATCATGATATTGCTTAACCCACGCCGTTTTTCTTAAGTCTACATGGCTCAGCATCCAAACTGGCCAGTCAAATGGTAATAATGTTCTTGCTTTGTTTCAAGTTGGTAACCATTCATTAATGGTCATGCTTGAAACATGGTACCAGCAATGTACTCGACATTCTGACCCTCATTCCGATCAACCACTCGTGTGTAATTGATTGGATCTGTCGATTGTTTGATTGCATAGCTTGGTGAGTGTTGATCCGCACCAATAGTTTAGGACACTGAGTTAAATGAGTACAATCACTAATGAGGTGAACAATGACAACTAAAAAAACACGAATTAAACATGCTCCCGGATTTAAAGCAGAAGCACTCTAACTAGCCGAGAAAATAGGCGTCGCTGCTGCGGAAAGACAACTATCCTTATACGAATCTCAAATCTATGGATGGCGAAAAGCGATCAAAAAAGACACAAAAACCAGCGACAAAAAAGAAGAACTCGCGATTGAAAATGCCAAGCTCAGACGATTAATAGCTGAACAAGCCGAAAGTTAGACATCGTAAAAAAAGCCGCCTACTTCGCGAAAAATTTCAAGTAGATTGCTATGAGTTTATGCTCGAACACCTGATGCGATACAAAATTGTCCGTATGGCCTAGGTGTTTCGGATTTCTCGAAATGGGCTTTATTATTGGATTGAAAATCGCCATAAACACAATGTAAAAACCATTTCATCTAGCACGAAGCGACAGGACTTGGTGGCGAAGGCTGCTCATAAGTTCAAATGTACGACAGACAGTAAGCATAAGCTTCCCGTCGCCCCGAACTTACTTGAGCAGGATTCTAATGCAGCAGCACCCAATCAAAAATGGGCTGGTGATATCACCTATCTTGCAACAAGTGAATGCTGGATGTATCTAGCGGTTATTATCGACTTGTACTCACGGCAAGTAGTTGGTTGGTCAATGACCACCAGAATGACAGCTACTCTGGTCTGTGATGCACTATCAATGGCACTGTTCCGCAGAGGCATGCCAGAAGGGGTGATTATCCATAGCGATAGGTAGCCAATATTGTTCGAAAGACTATCGAGATTTAATCACTGCCCATAAGCTCAAACAAAGTACGAGTAGGAAGGGAAATTGCTGGGAGCGTCAACACCAGTGTTGAGAGCTTTTCCATTCAATGAAAGTAGAAGCCGTTCAATACGAGCCGATAATGACGAGAGAAGAGGTGCGCCAAGCACTCTTCGAATACATCGAGGTTGATTATAACCGAACAAGAAGGCACAGTGCTCTTGGGTATCTAAGCCTTGCTAACTTTGAAAAACAATATATCGCTTAATGAAGAGTCCAGTCTATCTAGAGCATAACACTTTGCAAAGCGCCAACGGTTACAAACAACAGAACAACCTGCTCCCAACAGTATTATCCCTAAAAGCTTCACTACAGAGAGTCTACAAACCAGTATCATAGAGACAGCAAAATCGAACGGTCTTATCCTCTATAATTACTTGCTCAAGTACGTGAAAGAATTGACTAAAATTGAGCCTATTCTCGGCTCGCTGTTGCCTTGGAACCTCAAATGCCAATTATCTCACCCCGAGGGTTCGTGGGGCGGATACATTGTACTCAGCTTAAATACCTACCCCATAGAAGCCCACAAATTCTACCAACTACCTAGCTTTGCAATTATGCACAAGCAATGTGTAAATATTGAGAATATTAACAAGCACGTTATTGCCTTATGATGAACTCAATTCAAACACATGAGGAAACATCTATGATTACTTTATACCATGCACCGGGTTCTTGTTCTATAGCAGTAAAAGCGGCCTTAGCCCTTAGCGGTTTAGAGCACGACGTTAAGATTGTTAATGCTCAAGCGGGTGAACAGTTCGCTCCTGAATTCGTAAAAATAAACCCATTAAGTAAAGTCCCTGCACTTATTGTTGATGGTAACATCATCACCGAAGGTGCTGCTATTTTACAATACATTAGTGAAGTGGCTCCAAATACTAATTTGCTGCCTGAAGTTGGCACTATGGATCGCGCTCAAGCCTTAAAATGGATGATGTTTGTTTATTCTAATGTACATCCTCATTTTGGCCGTGTTTTTGTGCCTGCTCGTTTCGGCAGTGACGAAGCGGATATTAAAGACAAAGCCGAGAGTTCATTACATGATTTGTTCGCTATTATTAATGACCAACTGGCTGATCATAATTACATAGCGGGTTCAGCACTGAGCATTGCAGATTTATACTTGGCTGTCGCTATCCATTGGCAAATGGCCATGAAAGAATCTTTGACAGAAAAATACACACATGTCGACAAATACTTACAGCGTTTATTGGACCATCCCATCATTGGCGATATCTATAAGACTGAATTCTCTTAATCCCCCAACTTAATTAAAACAAGAGTTATGAGATACCCAAATCACCTAAACATGAAAGAGTCTTTATATTTAGGTAGCTTGGGTATAAATAAACAGCAAGCATTAAATATCTACTTTCTTGCTGCTATTGGCGAATATTCAATATATATAAAATATCACACGCATCGTAGGAAATATTATGAACAACGTTTTTAGCTCAATTACCTTGGGCGACTATCAATTAAGTAACCGGATTTTTATGGCGCCTCTCACACGCGGTCGCGCAGTTGAAAATGGTATTCCTAATAAACTAATGGCCGAATATTATGGTCAACGTGCCAGTGCGGGTCTTATTATCGCCGAAGCAACCGCTGTCGATAAAAAAGGCTTAGGCTGGATGAATGCGCCTGGTATATATAATGATCAACAGCAAGCAGGTTGGAAAAATATTGCCGATGCTGTACATGAAAAAGACGGTCGTATCTTCGTTCAGCTTTGGCACATGGGCAGTACCGTTCATCCTGATTTTATTGATGGCGAATTGCCTATTTCTTCTTCAGCAGTAAAACAGCAAGGTTCACTAACAACACCAAAAGGCCGAGATCGTGAATTTGCCGTACCACAGCCATTAACAAAGTCGCAAATTGCCGAAGTCGTTCAGCAATTTGTCGGTGCAGCTAGACGTGCAATCGACTCCGGCCTTGATGGTGTTGAGATCCACGCTGCAAACGGATTTTTAGTTGACCAATTTACACGTGATGGAATCAACCAGCGTGAAGATGAGTATGGCGGCTCTATCGACAATCGTTTGCGTTTCATGATGGAAGTTGTTGCAGGGGTTTGCGCAGAAATAGGATCAGGTAAAGTTGGCATCAGAATCTCACCAACTAATAAAGTATGGGGCATTAAGGATTCCGATCCTAAGGCCACCTTTAGTCGTGCGATAAAGCGGTTGAATGAGTTTAACTTGGCATATGTGCATATTTTAGAGCCTAAACCAGATTCAGGTCATCCTATGGCAACGGATGACTACTTGACGCCAATATTGCGTGCAAACTACCAAGGTAACCTAATAATCAACGGCGGATACACAAAACAGACAGCAAATGATGCATTAACCAACAATGAAGCAGAAGCTATCGTTTTTGGCATGCCGTTTATTGCTAACCCGGATCTAGTCGAACGTTTTCATGCCGACGCTGCATTAACTCAGCCAGACAGCACGACCTTCTATACTTCCGAAGCAAAAGGCTATACAGACTATCCGTTTATGACCACCGTATAACAAGTCAATAAATTCATTGCAAGCACATCAGAGATAAGCAATACAGTTGAAATCTCTGATGTTTTGCAAATAGTAAAAACTCTCAGTAAACAAACTCCAGGAGATCAATAATGCCAGCATTTTATGTCGCACAAGTGAAAATCAAAGATGGCGTAAAACTTCAAGATTATTCTAGTAAAGCAATGCCTATATTCATCTCCTTTGGTGGGGAGCTAGTGAGCAAAGGTGAGCTGCAGACGGATAGCCTGAATGAAAAAGATCATGATTTTGCAATTGTGATGCAATTTCCTAACTTGGATATGCTCAATGACGCACTCAACAGTGACTCATACCAAGCTATTCTGCCTATCAGATATGCGGCGGCAGACGTAAACATCACAGTCTATCAATAGCTTAAAAATAAGGCTAAATAAATGAAGAATATTACATTAGGTAAACAAGGTTTAATTGTGCCCGCTGTTGGTTTGGGTTGTATGGGCATGTCTGAGTTTTATGGTGAACATAATCAAAAAGACAATCTCTCGGTTCTCAGACGTGCAGTTGAATTAGGTTGCACGTTTTGGGACACAGCAGACATGTATGGTCCTTTTACTAACGAAGAGTTATTAGGCAAGGCATTATCTGGTCAGCGCGACAAAATTACCTTAGCGACTAAATTCGGCATAAGTCGTAACCAGCAAGGTGATTGGTTAGGCGTAAACGGTCATCCTGATTATGTCAAAAGCAGTTGCGAGGCATCTCTCAAACGCTTAAATACGGACTATATCGATGTTTATTATCAGCACCGCATAGATCCTAAAGTACCAATTGAGGATACCGTTGGTGCCATGGCAGATCTGGTAAAAGAAGGAAAAGTAAGATATCTAGGTTTGTCTGAAGTCGAACCAGAGCAGATAAAGCGCGCGCATAAGATACACCCTATCTCTGTATTGCAAACTGAATATTCACTCTGGTCCAGAGACGTTGAAGTTAATATATTGCCGACAATTCGTGAACTAGGCATAGGATTTGTTGCATATAGCCCGATGGGGCGAGGCTTTCTTAGTGGCACTATTAACCAACGTGCCGATTTACAATCTGGCGATTGGCGTTTGGACAATCCAAGATTCCAGCAAGAGGCTTTAGAAAAGAACAAAGCATTAATCAATGAAATTAATGTGATATCTGTTAGCAAAGGAGTTAGCTCTGCACAGATTTCGCTTGCTTGGTTATTAGCTCAAGGTCAAGATATTGCCATGATTCCTGGCACTAAACACCTGCCATACCTTGAACAAAACTGGCAAAGTATGGCCATTCAACTTTCAGTGGAAGAATTAGGTACTTTGAATGAATTATCACATAAACACACGGTCGTAGGTACTCGTTACTGAGCATTGTTGACAGTATCTTGACTGTATAGGAAAGCAGTTAATCACCACTATATCATGCAAATCATATAGTTTAATGACATTAATAAGGCTCGCCATCAGCACAAAGAGGGGGAGGAAGGGACTGCATCAAAACACTGTTGATACAAAGAAAATAAAATGGAAGCTTTATTTTTGTAAACAATGGTTACAGGTATTGTCTGAGCTAGTTCATGCCCAAATTGATTTATAGAGTCAATCTTTCAGCAATGATTAACAGTAACGAATGGTGAGTGACAAATAAAAAAATTGTTCGAGAAAATTTCTATAGCTAACTATCCTGAATATCTATTAGTCACTTTTATAAAAGCAGGAATCGGAGCTATTACTCAAGAGTTGATATTTGAGATATGATCACTCCTGAGTTAATGTTTTTTCTGTATAAATAACTGACAAATAGAGTGCTATGAGGTCAAAATACAGAGGTAACCTTAACGTTTATTTTTTAAGTTGTTTAATCTCAGTGCTAGTTAATGATCCAATCTTAGTACTGGGATTCATTGCCTTCAAAAAGTGCTTTTCGTCGCAATAATCGTTCAGTTAAAAATTCTCGACAACAGCGAACTTTGGCAGTATGACGCAGATCTACATGGCTTAATACCCATACTCCCCACGGAGAAAGTGGCAATTCAATTGGTAGTCTTTTAACCGAAGTATCACCTATTATGTCAGGCAGGTAACAAGGCATTCTTGCAATACCAACACCCGCTTTGACTGCAGCATACATTGAGTATAAATCATCAACACGCATGGCAGTTTTTGCTTGAGGATATTGCTCTTTTGCCCAAGCAGGTAAAGCTAAATCACTACTCCATGAAATAATATAAACTTGTTTTGAAAAATCCATATTGGCATGGCTGTATATACCATGGTGCAAGTTAGCAACTTTTCTTCCTATTAAGTAATCGGGTGGTGCAGCAGTTAATCTTATCGCAACATCGGCTTCCCGAGCAGCAAGGTTTCTAACCCCTTTAGTGACATATAGGTTTGCTAGTATCTCCGGTTGAAGTTGTTTGAATTCAGCTAAATCTTCAGCTAAACAGTAGTCAAAAATATCGTGTGGCATTGTCAGGTTTATTTCTCCCTGCAAACGATTATCCTGACCGAATAACTGACGGAAAACTTGTTGGTTTTTTGCTTCAAGCTCTAACGCTAATTCATAGATAGCGCTAGCAGCAACATTCATTTCATAACCACTGGGTAGTCGTTCGAATAGACGAACGCCATGCCGCTCTTCCAATGCTTGGATGCGCCTAGAAACGGTTGAGTGATTTACCCCTAACTCTTTAGCCGCCGTACTTAAATTACCGCAACGAGCCACAGATAAAAAATAACGTATGTCATCCCAATTAGTCATTTACTGACATCACCTGATATTATTAATGAATAGATAACTTCCGTAAAGTGTATTATATAACAATGATTTGGTCTAATAATTGTAGCCATATGACTACAATTATTAAAAAGACAAACGAAGCTCATCCAACTGGCTTATTATGCTTAAAGCAATTTTGATAAATATAATTTTTTGCTAAGCAGAATTTCTTACATTAAGACTAACGTTGTCCGCCAATTGCCAGACCTCCATCAATTAATAAGGTCTCGCCAGTGATAAATGACGCGCCTTCACTACTCAACCAAACAACTGATTTTGCGATATCTTCAGCTTCACCAAATCGTTTCATCGGGGCATGAGCTTTAATCGGTAATGCTTCTTCGCTATCAGGATCAAAGAACCGAGACAGCATAGGCGTTTTGATATAACCAGGGTTAACATTGTTAACACGAATTCCGTCAGGACCTAATTCGGTCGCGAGAGCACGGGTCATACCGTCAAGTGCTGCCTTACTGGCCGAATAGACACTAGAGCCAGCAAAAGCCCCTTTTGCTAACCAAGATGAAGTATTGACAAGAACGCCACCGGATTGTTGCGCTTTAAATTGCTTGACTTGATATTTGCAGCATAACCAGACACCTTTAAGATTGATATCAATCACTTCACCCATATCGTCATCATCTATGTCTGTAATTGAAGCGAAAGTACCATCAACACCCGCATTGTTGAATGCGATATCAAGCCTGCCAAATAATTCGACTGTATTGCTGACTAACGCTTTTACATGCTGTGGATTTGAAACATCTGCAGAGATAAACTCAACATTTCTACTTATTTCTCTCAAGCTCGACAATGCATTTTGACCTGCCGTTTCACTTCTACCTGCTATCACGACTTTTGACCCATTTTCTAAGAATATCTTGGCTGCGGCGTAACCAATTCCTGTTGATCCTCCTGTAATTAAAACGACTTTATCTTTGATATTTAACATCTGTGTTTCCTCTTCGGTTATTTATAAAAATATCTATAAGAAAATTAATTATATCGATGTTTGCACTAAAGAAATGACGTTTTAATTGTGCTTTGCAAACCATAAATTGTGTGAATCAAACACAAGTACTGCGATATGATTTAGGACTGACATTCTGATGTTTATTAAAAAAGTGATTAAAACTACTCGGATGGCTAAACCCGAGTTCATAAGCTATCTCGGATATCCTTTTAGTAGATTGACTCAATTGTGTTTTAGCTTCTAATATCTTTCTTTCAATAATATGTTGTTGTGTTGTTTTTCCGGTAACTGTTTTCAACAAACGGTTCAAATAATTAACATGCACCGATAACTTATTGGCATAATCTTGTGCTGTAAAGTTGTTATTCTCTCCGTTAAATTGTTGTGCTAACAACTCTAAAAATTTAGCAGGTATTATGGTCGATGAAAAATGCCTATTTATCTCCGATAAGGGTGCTGCTTTTACGCCTTGATGAATAATAAGTTCAACATAATTTTGCATAGCAGTGAAGCTATTGATTTGTTTTTTACCTTGCTCTATTAATAGTTGCTCAAAAAAAAATGTGAGTAGTGACTGGTCTTCAGGAGGATATGAATAAACAGGACTAGTATCACTTTTAAATGGTGCCGTGTTCAATAGATTTTGTTGTCTGTTATTGGTTAATAACTCAGCATCAAATGTCAAAAAATAACCCGTTTGATCTTCTGTTTCACCGTACCAAGAGTATGGAATATTAGGGTTTAAAAAGAGCAGACAATTTGGTTTTATCTGTAAGCACTGATCGCCATAGAACAGCAACCCACTACCTTCAAGTACCAGAGAAATTTTGTAGAAATTCCATCGTTGTGACGCTAGAGCTAGACCACAGTTGAAGTTCTCTCTTCGATGGACTCGACAGAAGCTATTATCGGTGGATTGATTATGTAAATTGTAGAAGTGTTCAATTCGATCTTTTTGTTTGTTAACACGCATTAAGTTAAGCCTCCTGACGTTTTATGTTCTTTGACAAAAAACATGGCATATTTACTAACATGTACCCATGCGTATTTCCCACTATCACTCTATTAATGCATTAGAACGTGTAAGGCTGGTTCTTCCCCGCGATTACGCTCAACTTGTTATCCATTGAAGCTAGATGAGTCGAACAAACAACAGCTCAATCAGTAAAATATACTTTCACAAAAAAATCATTGATTACTTAGTTACTACACGGTAATTGGAATATGATAATGTATCAAATAATCTCTAGTGATCTCTGTGCAAAAACGCATTACAGATGTGCAAAAAATTCAGATAGGAAAATTGATGCATTGATGTAAATACTCAAGACAATAATTACTTCTCAGCGCCTATAGTACTATGTTTATCTTTGCAATCTCGCATTAGCCCAAAGGCTTTTTTTCGCTTAGATGAGCATGTCACATTCAATATTGAACGCTGCAAGCATGAGCTTCACCTGCCCATTAAAGATTTTCTTGTTGAACGTTTTATCATTCGAAATAAGAGTTGCTTCAGGGAAGGTGATTGCCGTCTTGTCTTTGATCACATCTTTCTGTTTCTGTCTGATATCTCTGATTTCTTCCGCATATCGAACAGATGTTTCGTACAGGTAATTTGGCATCTCAAAGTGACCATGAGGTCAAATTCGCCCATTTCTATTGAAACTATTAAGCTCACCAAGGTTGTGCTTAATAGTTTCAATAGACGCTTACTGTTGTTGGATAATAAGCTGAAGAGGCTCATCTTGCCCTTTTAAAGCCTGTAGTTTAGCAGTCTCAGTAATTATGGTGGAAAACTCTTGTTCAGCATTTTTAGTGGGTTGCTTCACTGACTCATTTTTTCCGTCAGTGCTTTAAGCTCCTCCGTCGCTTTCATTAACGCTTCATCGAGAAACTTAATTGACCAGCCTTTTTATCTGCTGATCGTTTCGTGAATATATAGGTAAGCAAAATAGCTACCAGAGAGATACCGCCCAATATCGCCAAGCTAAGTGATGCTGACACCGTAATTAACCAAATCTACCAGACTTCAAACCAAAAATGCCCCACATTCCAGCATCCGCTTGAGCGCCTTGTTAGCAGTACGGTACACAAATGCCAGTTATAGCTCTTTGACCATAAAATATTTACAACCTGTTTTAGGATAACCTTGTTGAACCCACTCTGTTTTATAGCCGTGTTTTTCGTAAAAAGGCATAGCTTGAAAATCAAGCGTGTCTAAAAGGCACTTAATACATCCGCGCTTTTTTCCTGACGCTTCAACTTCCTTTAAAATTTTACTACCTACATTTTGACCACGCAGTTCGTCTGAAACCCATAAGGTATCTAATAACAGCCAGTCACCAAACGAACGAGCTGCCGCACCAGCAATAACTTCACCTTGTTCATTTTTTATTTGCACTGCTAAGGGGATTCTTTCACTTACTTCCCAATTAGCCCAATTGAAGTCATCGATCTTTTTATCAAGATAGTCAATTAACTTTTGTTCTGGACTTTCTAACACCTCAATATTCATTCAGACTCCGGTTTATCTGATACTGTTAACAGTATATTATTATCCATTATTTTAAAACATCTTGTACAAATTGCTTTCTCAGGGCCCCTTCAAGAACACTTCTTTCCTTGTAATCTTCTACCGACTCTCCCTTAAACCAAAAATATTCAGGCATATGTCATCAATGTGAATCCCCATCATTGAATCCGACAGGAGCCCGTAATGACTACCCAAAATTCTGATTACAAAAAACAACAGCGCTATCAGGAGAATGACTCATAACTTAGTCGCGGCTATCGGAACTACCTATATATTTATCGGATGCCATCACTTGATATAAGAGTCGTTTGTGTAGATACCATCTTTCAGAGGTATCCACAAACCTAATTTAATGCTAATTCCGACTGATATTTTGTCTGGTTTTTTATAACGCCAAAACAAATTTGAATTAACTTTCGCATAGCTGCACCTAACGCTTGCACTTTTGTTTTACCAGCGGCCAAAAATATTTTTGACCGAATTCAAGATGGGCCAGTTTTACTCAATGTTGTTCTGCCTTTGAATGAACCTGACTCATTTAGCCTTGGCGTAAGGCCTACAATGCAGCCGCTTGTTTTGCTGTTGAGAAGCTCTTAGCTGAAAATAGATATACTAGCTCTCTAGAGATTACCTTTCCAATACCTATAACACTCATGAGTAAATCATGATTCTTACTCGTGAGTGGACAAGCTGAAATGATGATATCAATCTCACGTTCAATGTCTTTAATTTCATCATCTAAAATGAGAATTATTCGTTTAATTGATAACAACACACGCTCATAAGATCCACTAATTATGCTGGCTCAAGTCGGTTATTTTCTCTCAAACGGTCTTTTTCCAACGATGACAGTCTACGAACTAACGCTTTGATTGACCTTACATTCTCGGCATCTGGCTTCCAAAAAGATGCATGCTCATATTGCGCATTCCCATACCTTGCAAGCATATATGAGTCTGATTTATCAGTTTTATGGATTAGCCCTAGAGATTGAGAGAATTTCTTCGCTTTCCCTGGGTTTGAAATAATGATTTGAAAACCTGAAGTGTGTAAATATAAAGCGATTGCTTCATGATAAACACCCGTAGATTCCATTGTAATGACAACCTCATTAGGCTGACATTTAGATAGCTTTAACACCCAATCATTAATGATTGAATAATCGATTTTCCGACTCTTAAAACGCCTAAATTTTCGACCGCTCTTGGTATGATTTAATAATAAACAGAAATCTAAAGAATCTTTGCTTACATCAATTCCAACATTTACTCTCATATCAACGACCCCACTTGTGAATACCGCGTCATTAGTCAATAACTAAGTGCTCGGATACCATCCAGTATTAGAGAAAGTAAAATCAGGGGATAATCTACAGCTCAATGTTAAACATTACGTGGTCAAACATCCTCACTGATTTTAGAGCTTGGAGATAGCTAATCATCCAAAGCTTCAAGATACAAGTGGTCAACTGATATTGGCCACGATCTTAGAGTTTAACCAGAACAATAGCTCTGATTCATTGGGCGTCAAACCTCCGTTATATTGATGCGGGCGGAGCTGATTTTACTTTTCACTTTGATCTTATGGTCTGCTTTAGTGTTCGCCAGCAGCTATAAACATCAAATTTATCGTTCACAAATTTAAGCGAAGAGTTACTTTTAACTCTTCGCTACCACTGCAAAGACTAATCAAGACTAAATTGAATAATAAGTAGTTCTATATTGGAGTTTGAATCGTTCACTAAACCATGCTTGCCGTACGGAGGGTTTTTTATCATATCGCCTTTTTTAATTTTAAATTCTTGCCCTTCAATCGTAATAGTCCCACTTCCTTCTAGAACAATATACATTTCTTCATTGTTGCCATGTTGATGGTAACCAACAGTAGAGTTGGGTGGAATAATTTGTCGGTCAATAAAATCACAATTACTTAGAAAATCAGACTTTCCCCAAATCTCATAAAGTTCAACGGCTCCTAGCCCTTCATGTGCAGAATGTTGAATCTGCTTTTCTGTTTGATAAAAATTGCGTATCATTACAAATCCTTTTGTTTTTCAGATAGCTTCTAAGCTAGGTTATTTCTAAGCGTAAAACTCTAGGACTAAAGTGACACCACAATTTTGCCTCTTGAGTGGCTACTTTGAACTTGAGTATGCGCTTCTGCTACTTGAGTTTTTTGATACACTTTTTGAATGTGCGGACATAACTCTCCACTATTCACTAGGTTCGCTAAGTAACTCAGATCAGCATGTGAAGAGTTGACAATGACAAGTCGCGATTTCTTACTTACATTTAACCGAGCCAAAAACTCGAAAACGAGTGACTGGTTGGAAGGAACTGTGGTGATAAAAGCGCCATCTTTCACCAATTGCTTTGAAAAATCACTTCTTTGAAATCGACCAGCAGCATCAAATATGACATCGTATTGATGTTCGATTTTAGAGGGGTTGTTAACGGTATAGTCGTGTACGTAATGGGCACCAATTGACGATACAAAATCGATATTTCGGCTGCTACACAGTCCATGCACTTCGGCTCCAAACTGTTTTGCTATCTGGACGGCAAAATGACCAACTCCACCACTTGCTCCGGTAATTAACACTTTCTTGCCTGTACTTAGCTGTGCAATATCGCGAAGTGCTTGCAGAGCGGTTTGCCCAGATAACGGAATTGCAGAGGCATCAAC
>Ga0316197_10001881_pt1 | contig 14943 bp, 14 predicted proteins | sample OudBiesiAoxic_MG_FD_204939 | JGI IMG/M metagenome (GOLD analysis project Ga0316197, IMG submission 204939) | Coastal sediment microbial communities from Oude Bieten Haven, Netherlands - site A oxic | ecosystem: Environmental > Aquatic > Marine > Coastal > Sediment | place: Netherlands...
GGCGGCAAAGACAAACAGGACACCAAACCGGTGCCCGTCCGTGCTGTTTGACGGTTGACTCATGACAGTCATTTGGTCTCCGTAAGACACTTCTGTCTCATTGCTAGCGATACGACTGTCGCATTAGCCTTCCGTTTGCGACACCGAAGCTGTTGCGTGGCAAATGGATGGCAAGGAATGGCCTCAGACCAGCACCTTCTACCAACGCAGCGAATTGGTGCTTCGTCCCGCACTATGTAAGTTCACGCACGGCGCAGCGAAGGTCGGTCCATCCTGAACCAGCCGTTGGCGATCTGCGCAGCGAAGGTGTCAAAAGAGCCCATTGTGTGAATTGGATTGTCATGCTGCAGTGACCAGAAAGTGCCCAAGGCACAAGCTGTGTACAAAATGCTACGTCACTGCAGCTGAACCAAGAACTGCTTTCCGAGCTTCTTCAGAATTTCGCAACATCGCCGAATTAAACTGGCTATCGCCCAAAGCTTACGTTGATCTCTGAACCTCGAGGTGTCTTGTTAGACTCGTCTTGGAATGTGCATTCCATTTTTCAAAAATCGTTCTAGTATGCTGCCATAAGTGTGAGGAGCGTACGAGATGGAAGAAGCCCAACTACCTAGGGATTTAGAGGAACTCATCGCCAGAATTGGCCTTCTGAAGGACACGTTGCCCAAACGATTACGTCAATGTGCCGATTATATCGTTCAAAATACGGACGAAATTGCCTTTTCTACTGTGGCTGAAATTAGTGAAAGGGCCCAGGTGCAGCCTTCTGCCATCATGCGATTCTGTCAGGTGATTGGGTTTTCCGGCTACTCGGACATGCAAAAATTGGCCCGGCAAACCATTCACCCAAAGATGCCTGACTACAGTGAGCGGATTCAGAATTTGCGCGACAGCGGCGACGACAGCCCGGACGCAATTTTGGCAGAGTTTGTCGAAGCAGGCCGGCAGTCGCTGGAGCAGCTGTCAGGGAGCGTGAATCAAGCATTCTTAGAGCAGGCCGTGGAAACGCTCGTTGGGGCGCAGGTGATACACATAATGGGGCTGCGGCGGGCTTATCCTATTGCGTCGTATCTGTCGTACGCTTTCGAAAAACTCAACATAGCAAGCGTGTTGCATGGGGGGGCGGGGCGATTGACCCATGCCGAATCCATGCGGGAGGGGGACGTTTTGATCGCGATCACATTTGCGCCTTACAGCCCTGAGACCGTCGATCTTGCTGAGGAAGCGGCGCGTCGTGGGCTACCTGTTATCGCGCTCAGCGACGCACCCAATTTACCGATGAAAGCGACATCTGTTGTGCCTCTCATCGTCTCTGAAATTGACTTTGGCGCGTTTCGATCTTTGTCGGCAACATTGACACTCGCGATCTCACTGGCGGTAGCCACTGGTGCCCGGAGAACCAAGATATGAAAAATTTATGTTGCCAGATACAAAAAATAGAATGTACATTCTATATGTGGGTCGATTGATTCGTCCCACTCGGTCCGGAGGAAGGGACCGATAACGATCAATGGGAGGTTCAAATGAAAAAGACATTTACCGCAATTGCTGCGGCGGCTTTTGCTGTCGTTAGCACCGTCGCCCCAGCACAGGCTGAAGGCGAACGTTACGTTCTGGTAAGCCACGCTCCAGACAGCGACAGCTGGTGGAACACAATCAAGAATGGCCTTGCTCTTGCTGGCGACCAGATGGGCGTAGAGGTTGAATACCGCAACCCACCAACAGGTGACTTGGCTGACATGGCCCGCATCATCGAACAGGCCGCTGCGTCGGGTCCTGATGGCATCATCACAACACTTGCTGACTATGACGTTCTGTCTGGTCCAATCAAGGCAGCAGTCGACAGCGGCATTGACGTGATCATCATCAACTCTGGTTCACCTGATCAGGCCCGTGAACTCGGCGCTTTGATGTATGTTGGTCAGCCTGAGTATGACGCAGGTTTCGCTGCTGGTCAGCGCGCTGCTGGCGACGGCATCGGGTCATTCCTTTGCGTAAACCACTACATCAGCTCACCTTCATCCACTGAGCGTTGCCAAGGTTTCGCTGATGGTCTGGGCGTCGAGCTTGGCAACCAGATGATCGACTCCGGTCAGGATCCAGCAGAAGTTAAGAACCGTGTTCTTGCTTACCTGAACTCCAACCCAGAAACAGACGCAATCCTGACGCTTGGGCCAACATCTGCTGACCCAACTATCCTTGCTCTGCAAGAAAACGGTATGGCTGGCGACATCTACTTCGGAACGTTCGACTTGGGCGAAGAAATCGTCAAAGGTTTGAAGGACGGCACAATCAACTGGGGTATCGACCAGCAGCCGTTCCTGCAGGCTTACCTGCCGGTTATCGTGATGGCGAACTACCACCGCTACGGCGTTCTGCCGGGCAACAACATCAATTCCGGTCCTGGTTTCGTTACAGCTGACGGCCTGGAAAAAGTTGAGCAGTTCGCAGGCGAATACCGCTAAGCACTCCTCCCTGCCGGGACCGGATGATTTGTCTGGTCCCGACAAATTCAGGGTCGGGGCGTCCGTTCGTGATGTCTCGATCCTGAAGACAAGCTTATTTACAATTCAAAACCAGAGGAAGGTGCGCCATGACCGGCAGTACGAAAGCGGGAGCATCAGACGAGCGGATTAAGGAACAATCCTTCGTACGTAAGGCTCTAATCCGTCCTGAACTCGGGGGCATTGTTGGTGCCATCGCGGTTTTCACATTTTTTCTTCTAACAGCGTTTGATAGCGGCATGTTCAGCGCGCCGGGTGTGATGAACTGGAGCATGGTTTCGGCACAATTCATGATTATCGCGGTGGGCGCCTGCCTGCTTATGATCGCTGGCGAATTCGACCTCTCGGTTGGCTCCATGATCGGCTTTGCCGGCATGATGATCGCGATCTTCACAATCACCCTTGGTTGGCCCGTTTGGATGGCCATTGTGGTGACCTTCGCCATGTGTATCGCGATTGGTGCGGTAAACGGCTGGATTGTGGTCCGAACGGGTCTGCCAAGCTTTATCGTGACCCTTGCGTTCCTGTTTATCCTGCGTGGCTTCACGATTTTCTTCCCGCAACTCCTCGAGCGTAAGACAATTATCGGCGGTATCAGTGATGCAGCTGAAGGCGATTGGCTTGCGGCGATCTTTGGCGGCAAAATTGGTGGCTCTTTCTTCCAGATGTTGGGCGATGCGGGCATTATTGGTGTGTTCGAACGCGGTAATCGCATTGGCGAACCTGTCGTCGATGGCATCCCGATGCTTGTTGTGTGGGCGCTGGCGCTTGTGGTGTTTGGTCATATCCTTTTGACGCGCACGCGCTTTGGCAACTGGATATTCGCATCCGGTGGCGACGCCGAAGCAGCACGCAACTCCGGTGTTCCAGTGAACAAAGTCAAAGTGCTAATGTTCATGTTTACAGCATTCTGCGCGACCGTCTTTGCCACCTGTCAGGTGATGGAATTCGGGTCTGCGGGTGCGGATCGTGGTTTGTTGAAAGAATTCGAAGCCATCATCGCAGTCGTCATCGGGGGCGCATTGCTGACCGGTGGGTACGGTTCGGTGATCGGGGCCGCCTTGGGCGCACTGATCTTTGGTGTCGTGCAGCAGGGTCTGTTCTTTGCGGGCGTTGAAAGTTCTCTTTTCCGTGTGTTCTTGGGTGCCATCCTCTTGGGTGCGGTTATCCTGAACACATACATCCGTCGCTTGATCACAGGGGAGCGTTAATATGTCTGATTCCATTATCGAAATGAAGAATATCCAAAAGCACTTTGGCTCTGTCATCGCGCTGGCGGGTGTCTCTGTCGACGTCAAGCCCGGTGAATGTCACTGCCTGTTGGGCGACAACGGCGCGGGCAAGTCCACCTTCATCAAAACGATGTCGGGTGTTCACAAGCCCACATCAGGCGAGATCTTCTTTGAAGGCAAGCCGATGAAATTCGACAACCCGCGAGATGCGATGGAAGCTGGTATTGCAACGGTGCACCAACACCTTGCCATGATCCCGTTGATGAGTGTCAGCCGGAACTTCTTTATGGGCAACGAGCCGGTCAAGAAAGTGATGGGCATGAACTTTTTGGACCAGAAAAAGGCCGATGAGATCACCATGACAGAGATGCGCAAAATGGGCATCAACCTGCGTGGACCTGATCAGGCCGTTGGCACCTTGTCTGGCGGTGAGCGCCAGACCGTCGCCATTGCCCGTGCGGTTCACTTCGGTGCGAAAATCCTGATCCTTGATGAGCCCACATCCGCTTTAGGCGTGCGCCAAACGGCCAACGTTCTCAGCACGGTTCACAAGGTGCGCGAGCAGGGTATCGGCGTCGTTTTCATCACCCACAACGTGCGTCACGCATTGGCTGTTGGCGATCGCTTTACGGTGCTCAACCGCGGTCAAACGCTCGGAACGGCGAAACGCGGCGAGATCGAATACGACGAGTTGCACGATATGATGGCGGGCGGCGAAGAGCTTGCGAAACTTGTGCCTGAAATGGGCAAGGCGGCCCAGTAGACTTAAATAACAACAGCCGGGCAAAGGCTCGGTTGTACTTCCTCATTCCGCTTATGTGGCCAAGTGCCACGGAGCTACCTACGAAAGCAAACTCAATGTTGAAAGTTGGTCTTCTCGGCGCAGGCCGTATTGGCTGGGTCCACGCCAAAGCTATCGCATCCCACGCCGGCAGCACTTTGGTCGCCGTGTCGGATCACTTCCCTGAAAGTGCGGAAAAGCTGGCCGCCGAATTTAACTGTGCTGCGCGCACAACCGACGACATCATCGCAGATCCCGCAATTGACGCGGTACTGATAGCGACCTCAACGGATACCCACTCTGACCTTATGGAAAAGGCCACAGCCGCTGGCAAAGCCGTGCTGTGTGAAAAGCCTGTCGATCTGAGCCTTGAACGCGCACGTGCGTGTCAAAAGGTCGTTGCCGAAACCGGCAAGCCCGTCATGATCGGTTTCAATCGTCGTTTTGACCCCAGCTTTAACGCGTTGAAAAAGGCGCTCGACGCAGGCGAGATCGGCAAAGCCGAATTGCTGAGCATTACATCCTTTGATCCAGCTCCGCCGCCTGTGTCCTACGTCAAAGTATCCGGCGGTTTGTTCCGCGACATGATGATCCACGATTTCGACATGTCCCAGTTCATTCTGGGTGCCACACCCGTGAACATCACGGCCGTCGGCACCAGCATCGTCGATCCTGAAATCGGCGCCGCAGGCGACGTGGACACCGCAGTTGTCACAATGACCTACGCGGACGGTCGCATCGCTGTCATCAAAAACTCCCGTCGTGCAGCATACGGCTATGACCAGCGCATCGAAGTTTTGGCCTCTGACGGCATGTTGCAGGTGAAAAACCTGCTCGAAAACCTCGTGGTGAAATCCACAAGCTCTGGCGTGATTGAAGCAAAACCGACGTTGTTCTTCCTTGAACGCTATATGCCCGCCTACACCGCCGAGTGGGACAGCTTCGTCACGGCAGTCACCAAAGGTACGAAAATGCCCGTCACCCTTGCAGAGGGCGTCAATGCCCTTGCAATGGCCGAAGCTGCAACACTGTCGGCCAAAGAGGGCAAACCAGTGAGGATCGAAGATGTCTAAGTTAGATTTAATCACAATCGGGCGGTCTTCTGTTGACCTTTACGGCGCGCAGATCGGTGGTCGTCTTGAGGATATGGGATCTTTTGACAAATACATCGGTGGATCGCCAACGAACATCGCCTGTGGCACCGCGCGGCTGGGCCTGAAATCGGCTGTCATTACGGGGGTGGGCGACGAGCATATGGGTCGTTTCATCACCGAACAACTCGCCCGCGAAGGCGTGAACACTGACGGCGTCAAAATTGATGCGGAGCGTTTGACGGCTTTGGTCGTATTGGGCATTCGTGACGAGGATCAATTCCCGTTGATCTTCTATCGCGAAAATTGCGCAGATATGGGGCTGACCGAAGACGACATCGACCCTGATTTCATCAAATCCGCCCGCGCGATTGTCGCTACAGGGACGCATCTTAGCAACGTGCAGGTCGAAGCGGCGACGTTGAAGGCGTTAAAGCTTGCGCGTGAGAACGGGCAACAGACCGCGCTCGATATTGATTACCGCCCGAACCTTTGGGGTGTTGCAGGCCACGGCGACGGCGAAAGCCGTTTTGTGGAAAGTGCAGAGGTAACAGCAAAGCTGCAAGCCTCGTTGCATTTGTTTGATCTGATCGTCGGCACCGAAGAAGAGTTCCATATCGCAGGCGGATCAACAGATACAATCCAAGCCCTGTGCGCTGTGCGGGCTGTGTCTGATGCGACGCTTATTTGCAAACGTGGTGCGGATGGGGCTGTGGCCTTTACCGGCGACATCCCAGACACCCTAGACGAAGGCGAAGCCGGACCCGGTTTCCCAATTGAGGTGTTCAACGTGCTTGGTGCGGGCGACGGTTTTATGTCTGGTCTGCTGAAAGGCTGGCTTGATGGCGAAGATTGGCCCACTGCCTTGAAATACGCCAACGCCTGTGGCGCATTCGCCGTTTCGCGCCATGGCTGCACGCCTGCATATCCCAGCTGGGACGAGCTGCAATTCTTCTTTGAGCGCGGCGTGCAACAGCCTGATTTGCGTAACGACGCGGCACTTGAGCAAGTTCATTGGGCCACAAACCGTCATACCTTGACGAACGGCACATGGGATCACGTGCGCACGTTCGCCTTTGATCACCGCCTGCAGCTCGAAGAGATGGACGGCTACACCCTCAAGAAAGGCGGCGCGTTCAAAGAGCTTTGCCTTGATGCCGCCCTACAGGTCCAGAATGGTCAGCCCGGTTATGGCATACTTTGCGACAATCGCATTGGCCGCAGTGCGCTGCACCGTGCCACGGCAAGTGGCCTTTGGATTGGCCGCCCGACAGAGGACCCCGGATCGCGCCCTATTCAGTTCGAAGACGACTTGGGCGAAGATTTCGGCCGCCTCAAGGAATGGGCACGTGAAAACGTGGTCAAGCTGTTGGTGTTCTGTCACCCAGACGACGACGACAAGACCCGCGCCATGCAAGAGGCCCGCGTGAAACGCCTGTTTACGGCCACGCGTCGCAACAATCTGGAATTTCTGCTTGAGGTGATCCCCTCGAAGGTGGGCGCTGTTGATGATGAGACGACAGCCACCTTGATCCAGCAGTTCTATGATGTGGGCGTCTACCCCGATTGGTGGAAGCTTGAGCCATTCACAACCGATGAAGCTTGGCAAAACGCAGTCAATGCGATCGAGCGCAACGATCCAAGGACCCGCGGTATCGTTGTGTTGGGGCTGGACGCATCTGAAGACGAGCTAGCGGCTAGCTTCGCCATGGCGGCGAAACAGCCGCTTGTGAAAGGTTTCGCTGTGGGTCGCACGATCTTTGGTAACGTGGCGCGTGCTTGGCTAAAGGGTGATATGAGTGATGCTGAGGCTGTGTCTCAAATGGCGGAACGCTTTCAGCGGCTCTGCGACACTTGGGATAATGCCCGCCAAGACGCCCGGCTGAACGCTGCCTAAGGAGCATATTATGACAAAGACGATCCGACTGACCGCAGCGCAGGCTTTGGTGCGTTATATCACTGCGCAGATGACCGAAGATGGTGTGCCGTTCATCGCCGGATGCTGGGCCATTTTTGGCCACGGAAACGTGGCGGGCATCGGTGAGGCGCTGCATGGCGCCAAGGACACACTGACCACCTATCGGGGCCACAATGAACAGACGATGGCGCATGCGGCCATCGCCTATTCCAAGCAGCTCAAGCGTAAGCGGGCGATGGCGGTGACGTCTTCCATCGGGCCAGGTGCATTGAACATGGTAACAGCTGCGGGTCTGGCGCATGTGAACCGTTTGCCTGTTTTGTTCTTACCCGGTGATGTATTTGCGAACCGTGGCCCGGACCCGGTGTTGCAGCAGGTAGAAGACTTTAGCGATGGCACGGTTAGTGTGAACGACTGTTTCAAACCTGTCAGCCGCTACTTTGACCGCATCACGCGGCCCGAACAATTGTTGACGGCGCTGCCACGGGCGTTCCGCACCATGACTGACCCTGCTGATTGCGGTCCTGTCACCTTGTCCATGTGTCAGGATGTGCAAGCCGAAGCCTTTGATTATCCTGTCAGTTTCTTTGAGCCGCAGGTTTGGTATCAACGCCGTATACGCCCTGACATTGGGGAACTGGCCCGCGTGGCTGAGGCTGTTAAGACCGCGAAGAACCCTGTCATCATTGCAGGTGGTGGTGTGCATTACTCAGATGCCTGCGCGGATTTGCAGGCTTTTGCCGAAGCTCACGGGATTCCAGTCGCTGAAACCCAAGCTGGTAAATCTGCACTGGCGTGGGATCATCCGCTGAACCTTGGCCCTATCGGGGTGACCGGTGGCGAGCCTGCCAACGATGTTTGCGAAAAGGCAGATCTGGTGCTTGGCGTTGGCACGCGTTTTCAGGATTTTACTACCGGATCGTGGGGCCTATTCGCAAACCCGCAGCGCAAAGTCATCAGCCTGAATATTGCAGCTTATGACGCCGCTAAACATGGCGCTATGCCGCTTATGGCGGATGCGAAGATTGGTTTGGCCGAGCTTGGCGACGCAATTGATGGCTACAAAGTCGACATCGGTGTCGCCCCGTTGAAAGCCGACTGGTTTGGTAAAGTTGATCCGCTGACGGAAGCGCCCAAGAAAGGCAATGCCTTGCCCACCGACATGCAGGTCGTCGGGGCGGTGCAACGTAGCGCCACTGAGGAAACCGTGGCCATGTGCGCTGCTGGCACCATGCCCGGTGAGTTGCACAAACTCTGGAAAGCCAACAAGCCGGGTGCCTATCACATGGAATACGGTTTTTCCTGCATGGGTTACGAAGTGGCGGGTGCCATGGGCATCAAGATGGCCCAGCCTGAACGCGACGTGATCTGCTTTGCGGGTGACGGCACTTATATGATGGCGAACTCTGAGATGGCGACGGCTGCAATGCTGGGAATTTCGTTTACCACTGTGATTACGGACAACCGTGGCTACGGGTGCATCAACCGTCTGCAAATGGGCACCGGTGGGGCCGAGTTTAACAACCTGCTTCAGCATTCTACGGGCGGCGAAAACTCCAACATTGATTTCGCAGCACATGCGGGCTCAATGGGGGCCACATCTGTGAAAGTCAGCACAATTGCTGAACTGGAAGCCGCACTTGCCAAACGCCATGAGATCAAAGGTCCCTACGTTATTGTCATCGACACCGATCCTTATCCCTCTACGCCGCATGGAGGCACATGGTGGGATGTTGGCGTGCCGGCAGTGTCAGAGCGGGCTGAGGTGAACGAAGCCTACGCAAACTATCAAGAAAACAAAAAATCCCAAAGGATCGACTAAATGGCTGTCAAAGTTGGCATTTCCTTGATCGCTTGGCAGAACGATGATCTACCCGAGCTGACAAAAGACTACACCACAGAAGGCGCGATGGAAGACGCAGCGCGCATCGGCTACAGCGGCGTTGAACGCGGCCGCCGTATGCCTGCGGGCACACAAGGCCTGCGGACTTATCTGGATGAATACGGTGTGTCGCTGTGCGGTGGCTGGTGTTCTGGCAACCTGATGGTGTCAACGGTTGAGCAAGAAAAAGAAGCGATCGCCGAACAGGTCGAACAATTCGCGGCCCTGAACGCGCCGTGCATCGTTTATGCGGAATGTTCCAACACCATTCAGGGCGCCATGGGCGTACCTGTGTCCACCCGCCCAAAACTGACCCGCGCCGAAGTTCTGGACTACGCGGCCAAGCTGTCCGAACTTGCCAAATGGTCCGAAGGGCAGGGCGTCAAGCTCGCCTATCACCACCACATGGGCGCCATGGTGCAGGACGCCGAGGATATTGATTGGCTGATGGAAGGCTCTGGCCCCGAATTGGGCCTGCTTTACGATACAGGCCATTTGCATTTTGCAGGGGCTGATCCTGTGGCCGTTCTGGATAAATGGGCGGACCGCGTCCATCACGTGCACTACAAAGACGTGCGGCAATCGGTTCTGGATCAAATCCACGCAAAAGATGCCAGTTTCCTTGATGCGGTTGCAGGCGGAGCCTTCACCGTACCCGGAGACCCTGATGGGTGTATCGACTTTGACGCAGTGACGACCAAGCTCAAGGCGATGGACTATAGCGGTTGGATTGTCGTCGAGGCGGAACAAGACCCCGCTGTCGCAGCGCCCTATGCGTACTCCAAAATGGGGTATGACTATATCGTGGCCGCCTGTGCCAAGGCCGGGCTGGTCGTGACGAAATGATAAAGCTGCTTGGCCTCAACCATCCGTTTTTCAAACCGTTGATCCGGCGGGTTGTGACGTTGGTTGTGGTCGCGCTTTATGGCCTGTTTGAACTGACGTTCGGCCACCCCGGATGGGCTTTTTTCGCTGCAGCCCTTTTTGCAATTTGCGCATATGCGTTTTTCATAGCCTTTGATCCCGAAGATAAAGGAAATACCGATGTCTGATCTTCTCAAAAAGCCGTTTGGCAATCGTGGCAAAGTCCACCAGATCACCCCTGAATCTGCAGGTTGGCGGTATGTTGGGTTCTCGCTTTACAAGCTCAAGGCGGGCGATACGGCGGCACAGTCCACGGGCGACAACGAAGTCATTTTGGTGATGGTTGAAGGTAAGGCCAAAATCACCGGCGCGGATCAGGATTGGGGTGTTTTGGGCGACCGTATGGACGTCTTTGAAAAGACGCCGCCCCATTGTTTGTACCTGCCCAATGGCACCGAGTGGGAGGCTACGGCCGAGACCGATTGCGTTTTGGCCGTCTGCCTTGCACCCGGCAAAAGCGGGCACAAAGCGCGCCGCATTGGGCCCGATGGCATCACCCTCACCGAGCGTGGCAAGGGCACCAACACGCGCCACATCAACAACATCGCGATGGAGAACGAAGATTATTGCGACAGCCTGCTTGTCACCGAGGTGTTTACACCTGCGGGCCACTGGTCTTCGTATCCATCTCACCGACACGATGAAGATGACTACCCGCGCATCACCTATCTAGAAGAAACCTATTATCACCGCCTGAACCCAGCGTCGGGCTTTGGCATTCAGCGGGTCTATACAGATGATGGCCAATTGGATGAAACAATGGCGGTCAGCGATGGCGATGTCGTTTGCGTGCCGCGGGGCCACCACCCTTGCGGCGCACCCTACGGGTTCGAGATGTATTACCTCAACGTCATGGCGGGCCCAAAGCGCAAGTGGCGCTTTGTGGCGGCACCCGAGGTCGAATGGATTATGGAACGCGACGCCTAGTAAGACTCCTAAAGGATGGTGCCCCGAACAGCCGGGGCTACTTCAGCACCCAACAGTGTAATGGAGTTTTGCATCTGTTCGGTTTCCAAAGCAGCCGTGCTCATCTGAAACGTGATCCGCGAGATGCCCCCCATCGTGGCGTTAGCCGCGATCATCTTGTCACGCACTGTCTTAGGGCTACCCACAAGGAACGCGCCATCGGGGCTGCAAAGCGTATTGAACTGTGCGCGGCTCGGGGGTGGAAAGCCGCGTTCGCGCCCAATCTCACGGAACATGCGTTCTCAACCGGGATAAAAGGCTTCGCGGGCGGCATCATCTGATTGCGCAACAAAACCCATAGAATGGATTGATATCTTTAGGTTTTCGCGGCTATGATAAAAGGGACCCTCTGTTGCACTTGATGTTGGAGTTGCTGCGAGGACTGGTTTTGCTGCGGCCAATCCGAGAGCCCCGAGGGTCCAAGTCAACACTCTGCGGCGTGGATGATTTGCATTGCTCATAAGACGTCTCCAACTGTGGTTAGCTCGTTAAACGAACCAAGCGGTCTTTTCCGTCGCAACGACCTGTCATTTTTCATTGGTTGGAAATGATCCCCTTCGCACAGATCGCTCATTAATCTGATGGAGGTCGAAAAAGCGCTCTGTCTTCGCGCACGATTCCCTCGATGAGATCAGCAACCGCACGGACGCGGCGGGTGGTGCGTTGGTTTTCGTGCCACACTGTCCAATAGGTGCGGGTAACCGCTTTCTGGGGAAAAAGCCTCACAAGACCTGCTGTGTCAGACGCCATAAAGTCATGGCAAATGCCGATGCCAGCGCCAGCACAAACCGACTCAAACTGACCGATTGCGGTTGAGATTTCGATATCAGACCGCCAGTCGCGCAAGAATTCTTGTGTGTAGTTCAGCTCTGGAGTGTAGATTAGATCGTCCACATACCCAATCAGACTATGCGCCTTCAAATCATCGATATCTTTGGGCAGGCCGTGGCGCGCAATGTAGCTTTCAGAGGCATAAAGCCCGAGGGAATAATCAACCAGTTTGCGCACCCGCAACCTGCCCTTGTCGGGGCGTCCGACCATGATGGCGATATCGGCCTCGCGTTCGGACAATGAAAAGCTGCGTGGGACAGGCACCAATTGTATGCGCAGCTTGGGGTAGGCGGCGCGAAACTGGCCAAGCCGTGGTGCGAGAAAGGCGCTCCCGAAGCCGTCAGGCGCCCCGATGCGCACGACGCCTGCAATGTCGTCCTGCCCCTTCAGGCCCGCGACCCCGGCCAAAACTTCGGTTTCGATCTTTTCGGCAGTGACGAATAGCGCCTCACCATCTTTGGTCAGCGTCGAGCCGCGCGTGGTGCGGTCAAACAGACGTGCGCCGACAGCGTCTTCAAGGGATGCAATATGACGGCTGAGCCGCGCTTGACTAACGCCGATCCGGCCCGCGGCCCCTAGCATCTGCCCTTCGCGTGCCACGGCGAGGAAGTACCTTAGATCATCCCAATCCATACATCCATTCCTGCATAACGGTTCGCCATTTTTAGTGATTTATATGCGAAAATAATTAGAGTAGGCAAGCCAGTGAAACAGGAGGACAATTTCATGACTGAACTCGCACACTTCATCAACAACGCCCGCGTTGCCGGCACGTCTGGCCGCAGCCAGCCCGTATTCAACCCGGCCACGGGTGAAACAGACAAGAACGTCGCGCTTGCGTCCACGGACGAAGTCAACGCCGTGATCGCCTCGGCCAAAGCCGCGTGGCCTGCATGGTCAAAAACGCCGCCGCTGCGCCGCTCACGTATTCTGGACCGTTTCAAAGCCATCCTTTGGGAGCGCGCCGATCAACTGGCCGAAGCGATTTCCCTTGAGCACGGCAAAACCCATGACGATGCTGTGGGAGAAGTGACCCGTGGCCTTGAAGTTGTGGAATTCGCGGTCGGCGCGCCGCACCTTCTGAAAGGTGAAATGTCCGAAAATGTGGGTTCCGGCGTAGACACAAACTCTATCCGCCAGTCCATCGGTGTTGTTGCAGGCATCACGCCCTTCAACTTCCCCGCGATGGTTCCGATGTGGATGTTCCCTGTCGCATTGGCCTGTGGCAACACATTCATCCTCAAGCCAAGTGAGCGGGATCCATCTGCGTCCTTGCTGATGGCCGAATGGTTGGCCGAAGCTGGTTTGCCCGAAGGTGTTTTCAGCGTTGTACAAGGCGACAAAGAAGCCGTTGACGCGCTGCTCAACAGCCCAGACGTCAAAGGCATCAGTTTCGTTGGGTCTACGCCGATTGCGAAATATATCTATGAGACCGGCACGAAAAACGGCAAACGCGTTCAGGCGCTAGGTGGGGCCAAGAACCACATGGTCGTCATGCCGGATGCGGACCTTGATATGGCAGCCAATGCGCTGATGGGTGCGGCGTTCGGGTCTGCTGGCGAACGCTGCATGGCGATTTCGGTGGCTGTGCCTGTGACCGATGCGGTCGCGGACGCGTTGATCGAAAAGCTAGTCCCGAAAATCGAAGCACTGAAGGTTGGTCCTGCGGCAGACAAATCGTCCGACATGGGTCCGGTTGTGACAGAAGCGGCGATGAACAAGATCAAAGGTCTGATTGATCAAGGCGAAAAAGAAGGTGCCAAGGTTGTTGTAGATGGCCGCGCTTTCAAAGCCCAGCAAGGCTATGAAAACGGCTACTTTGTCGGCCCAACTCTGTTGGACAATGTCACACCCGACATGACGGTCTGGCGCGAAGAAATCTTTGGCCCGGTTCTGTCAGTTGTGCGCCGCAAGAATTACGATGAGGCATTGGATCTGGTCCATTCCCACGACTACGCTAACGGCGTTGCTATCTTCACACGTGACGGCGAGACTGCACGCAGCTTTGCCCATGACATCGAAGTCGGCATGGTTGGTATCAACGTGCCAATTCCGGTACCGATGGCGTTCCACTCGTTCGGTGGCTGGAAGCAGTCCTTGTTCGGGGATCACCATATGCACGGCATGGAGGGTATCCGTTTCTATACACGCCTAAAGGCTGTCACAACACGCTGGCCATCTGGCGCGCGGACTGACCCCGAGTTTGTTATGCCAACATTGGGCTGATCCTGAATGGCGGCTTAACGCGCTGCCAATTAGTCCTGTGGGATTTACCGTCACAAGGGAAAGCACGCATAATTTCGTGCTTTCCCTTTCGTATTTTGACGGCCGCTAAGCCAGCAACGGACTCTTGCCTCGGTCACTGCTCGTCCAAATTAATGTCCACCGCACCGTGTATACCATGATCATCCTATTTGAGTGTAGTGCATAACGGATCTTTGATTCATCTGAACGATGGTTTCCGCAGCTGGCGGACGGCAACCCAGAGCACCGTAGGGGCGTTTTGTGTTCGAAGGCAACGCAGCGACAGACAGGTCTGGCTAAGCCACTTTAGACCAGCAACCAATGATCGCTTCCGCGGCACGGGCTGCAACGCAACGAGAAATTCGCTGCATGCGTGAAGCAATGCTGCGTAAGCAAAGTGCGAACAGTCGAACGGCCGTTTTGTCCGCGTCTTTCCAGTTCATCCGGGTTGCGGCGAAAGTCGGCAAACCCCTGAACCAGTCATTCGTGCAACACGCAGCCAAGGCTACCGAAGAGCCCGGAGCAGACGGTTATTGTAATTTGCCAAAACGCATGGTTTTGAGTTTTTGA
>Ga0316197_10001882_pt1 | contig 14937 bp, 17 predicted proteins | sample OudBiesiAoxic_MG_FD_204939 | JGI IMG/M metagenome (GOLD analysis project Ga0316197, IMG submission 204939) | Coastal sediment microbial communities from Oude Bieten Haven, Netherlands - site A oxic | ecosystem: Environmental > Aquatic > Marine > Coastal > Sediment | place: Netherlands...
TTTGGCGGCTTGGCTGTTTTCGCGTGGTCTCGATCTGTGCGGCGCAAGTTAGGATTAAGGACGTACAGAATTCTTTGCAGCCGGATTCAGATCAAACTTCGCCAGAGCAGACCTTGGGACGACGTGCAGAATTCGACACTGTGGGCTCATTGTTGCTGTTCGCTGCGCCGTCCACGATGGTCCGCTATTGGGCGACGGGACATCTGTCAGCCATGTCTCGCAGAGCGGTCAATTTACGATAGCTTGCGCAACACTGCCGCCCCACAAAATGGCGCTACATCGGCATCAGCGCCCAGTAGTCGAGATCCAGGAGCACGTCGGGCAGGTATTTGCCGTCATCGCCTTTCAGTTTGAAGGGCGCGCCGCCTTTGGTGGCGACCAGTCGCAGCCGGATCGCTCCGACACCGGGGGCGGATGTTTCGGCCTTGTCCAGCACTTCGGACCAAGCGCGGATGGTGTCACCGGCAAGGCAGGGGTTGGCGTGTGCGCCGCCATTCAGGCCGACAATCATTTGGGCATTTGCAAGCCCGTTGAACGACAAAGCGCGCGCCATCGAGATGACATGGCCACCATAGATCAGGCGGCTGCCGTCGGGACGGGCCGAGGTGTCGAAATGCACTTTGGCGGTGTTCTGCCAAAGGCGGGTTGCCATCATGTGTTCGGCTTCTTCCACCGTCACACCATCGACATGGTCGATCTTTTCACCGATTTCATAGTCACCCCAGCGGTGCGGCTCCCCGGCCATCTCAAAATCATAGGTACTGAAATCGAGGTCCTCGGGAATCCGCAACTGGCCGACGCTGAGCGCCCGTGGCAGGTTCGGGATGACCTCGGCTGGGGCGGGTGCATCCAGATCGCGTTTGCGCACCATGACCCAGCGGACATATTCAAGGACCGGCGTGTTATCCTGATTGAACCCTGTTGTGCGAACATAGACCACGCCGGTCTTGCCGCTGGAGTTCTGTTTTAGGCCGATCACTTCGGAGACCGAGCGCAGTGTGTCCCCGGGCCAGACCTGGGCGAGCCAGCGCCCTTGCGCATAGCCAAGGTTGGCCACCGCATTCAGCGACACATCAGGTACGGTTTTGCCAAAGACGATATGAAACGTGATCAGGTCATCCATCGGGCTGTAGGGCAGGCCACAGGATTGTGCGAACTGATCCGAGGAGTAGAGCGCGTGTCGAGCAGGGTAGAGCGCATGATAGAGCGCACGTTCGCCCGATTTGACGGTGCGCGGCACCGCGTGGTGCAGGATTTGGCCGACGTTGTAGTCTTCAAAAAAGCGGCCCGGGTTTGTCTTTGTGCCGCTCATCATTGTGCTCCCAGCTTGGTTTCCGGCGTGTAGGTGCCCTCGACCTCTTTGGTCACGGCTTGGCCGCAGCGCATCACATTAGCAGCGTGATCCCACGTCTGCGTCGGCGTGCCATGGAGCTCCCAGCCTTTGTTCAGTGCCTCGGTAACCTTGTGGCAAAAGGCAGAAGTGTCCTCCTCAGAGAGGAACCGGTAGAGTTTCATATCAGCACTCCGTCAGATCAGGAAGGGAACGGCCAGACGCCCAGCCACGCATGGATCGCGGCAACCACGGCGACGATCACCAGCGTGATGACCGCAAGGCGGATGTAGGTGGATTTGCCGGCAGGCGGCGGAGGTGCCCAGTGGGGTTCGGCCTTGTTGATCAGGATCACCGACCCGACAGCCCAGCCCAGCATCGTCCCGAATAGCAGGATCGAGGCAAGATCGCCGTTGACCAGCAGGTGCCCGACGGCCCAGATCTTGACGCCGAGCAGCTGCGGATGTCGCGTTTTATAGGCGGGCCAAGCTTTGGCCCCCTTCGCGGCGCTGGACCCATAGACCCAGAAGGCGAGCAACATCAGCAGGTTGTTGACATGCACCATAAACGCCGGCGGATACCAAACGTTAATGAAAGGTGCGCCGCGGTACCCGATAATGATCAGCACCAACGACAACACCACCGTGATGGCCACAGCGCCGCGACCGGCATCTCCCATCGCCATACGGCGCGCGGGGGCGAGGCGTTTGAAATAATGCGCGCCGACCCAGAGGATCAAACCGAGAATCAAAAGGGCCATCATGGCGGCTACTCCATTTCGAGGGTTGCAATTGCGTCCAGTTTTGCCAGTGTTTCGCGGGCAGTTGCAACATGCAGGTTTTCAACGATCCGGCCATCGACGACCGCCACGCCCTGACCCGCGGCTTTGGCTGAATCAAATGCGTCGATCTGACGGCGGGCAAGATCGGCTTCCTCTGGAGAGGGCGAAAAGGCGGTATTGGCCACGGCAAGTTGTGCGGGGTGGATCAATGTTTTGCCGTCAAATCCCATGTCGCGCCCTTGCTCTGCCTCAGTGAGCAGGCCGTCGTCGTCTTTGAACGCGTTATAGACGCCGTCGATTATCGCAACGCCATGGGCCTTGGCGGCCAGCAGGCACAGGCCAAGCCCGGTGATCAGGGGCTGGCGATCCGCACGGAAACGCGTTTGCAGGTCTTTGGCCAGATCGTTGGTGCCCATGACCATGGCTTCAAGTTGGCGATGCCCCGCGATGGCACTGGCGTTCAGCATTGCGCCCGGCGTTTCCATCATTGCCCAGAGCGGGATGTCCCCAACGATATCCGCAAGTGCTTCAAGATCGGCGGGTGTCCCGACTTTCGGCAACAAGATCGCATCAGGACGCATGGCGGCAGCGGCGCGGGCGTCGTCGGCGCCCCAGGGCGTGTCGAGGCCGTTGATCCGGATGACTTTGTAGCGTGCGCCATAGCCGCCTGTTGCGAAAGCTGCGGCAAGAGTGTCGCGCGCGGCGTCTTTTTCATCCGGACTGACCGCATCCTCAAGGTCGAAAATGATCGCATCGGCGGGCAGGCTGCGGACTTTTTCCAGCGCCCGCTCTTTGGAGCCGGGGATGTAGAGCACGGAGCGCAGCGGACGGGTGATTTTTGACATGATGACCTCTTTGGTAACTGCACAGGAAAGAATATTGCGCGAAGGTCTGCATTTTTGGCCGAAAACTTCAAGCGGGTTTGTGCCGCAGCGCAGAAAAAATCAAATGCAACAGACCTGCGCCCGCCTTGTTAACCATTATTTCAACCCTCATGTCCAAAGTTGCAGACGTTGCACATTGCCGGAAAGGCCAAATCGGCGGGGACGCTGATCTTTGCGGGATAGATAGTGCAAACGCTTTGAAACCTTGGGGCTGCCCGGGTCTCGTCGGCAGAATGTCGGAAAGACCAGAAGACTGCGGGCAACGCCTTTTTGAACGAAGGCACGTGCTATGAAACGCAAAGTCAAAATCTTCCATCTGTCTGCCCTGACCGCCGCTGCCGCGCTGCTGGTGGCAACCACAAAAGATGTCGCGGCGCAAAACACCCGCAACTGTGGTCCGCGCGACGTGGTCGTCAATCGCCTTGCCGAAGGGTACGGCGAAACCCGCCAGTCGATTGGTTTGGGGGCAAATAATGCCGTGGTTGAGGTTTTCGCCTCTGATGACACAGGGACATGGACGATTACGGTGACCAATCCAAGCGGTGTGACCTGCCTTGTCGCATCCGGTCAGGCCTTCGAGGAATTGGCAGAGGTGTTGCCCGCAAAGGGCAACGACGCCTGAACCTTGTTGTAACGAGTACCAGAGGCGGCCCCCAGTGGCCGTCTTTTTTGTTTGTGGCGAGGCACGGTTCACAAATGCAGGGTTCATGAAACTGCGGTACCCTTGCAGCACGTGTCGCCGCACCTCCCGGTGATTTTGTTACGTGACCGGTTGGTACTGACCGACGGCAAACGCCTTATTTGGAACAGAACAGCAGTGGTGCAATCAGCCCCTGAGCGAATATTCAGTAATATCGAGGCTAAACCTGCGGTTATCCGTGGCAAAGAGCCGGTCGTCTTTCACTTCGTACACGACCTCGTCCAGTTCGGTTTCCGGATGGATGAGATTGACGATGAAATCGGCCTTGTCTAATCCAAATATTCGCGTCCGCAATTCGGGGTGGCGGAAATATTCCTTTTTCTCGTCGTCAAAAACGAAAGCGTAACCGTGAACACGGATGATCGAATTGACCGAGGCACGCAGGATGCCGACGAAATGGTTCGACATGTCCGTTTCATAGCGGCGACGCGTGACGATGTGCAGTTTTTCGCCGTATTCGATAAGTGGTTGGACCATCGTTCTCTTTCCTGAGCGGGTAGACCGCCTATTTATACTCTAATTACTTCGATATTATGATCGAATGGTGGCATCAACCGGGCTGTGACCCTTCAAGTGAGACCGTCCCAGATCAGCTTTGTGCCGGTTGCCAGCAACAAAACGTAGGTCACGGCAAAAAACAACCGTTCAGGCACCAGATAATGTGCCCGCACGCCAAGCCACGCACCGAACAACGCAAACGGGATCAGGGCCAGATCGGCTTTGAGTGTATCGATGGTGAAAATTCCCAAAAATGCGTAGGGGATCGCCTTGGCGATGTTCAGGACCCAGAAAACGAGGACGGTAGAGGCTTGATATTCGGTTTTTCCCATGTCGCGCGACAAGAGATAGACAGCGGCGGGTGGCCCGCCGGCATGGCTGATGAAACTTGTAAATCCGGCCACCGTTCCTGCAAGCGCCCCTGCCCAAGCTGGCATTCCCTTGCGGACGATGGGGATGAGCCCTCGGGTGAGGCCAACCCGCCAGACCACGAAACCGATAGAGATGCTGCCAATGATAAGGCGCAAGACGTTGTCGTCGGCGACGCGGTAGAAGGCAGCGCCGAGAAACACGCCGGGCAGACCACCAAGGATCAACAGGCGTACCTCCTGCGGTGCCCATTTGCGCCAGTAGGGCTTGAGTGTTGCAAAGTCTATCAGCATCAGAAGGGGCAGCATCACCCCCAGCGCGAGGCCGGGCTCAACCACCACCGCCAGCACTGATGCTGCAGCAAATGCGGCCCCGGATCCAAACCCGCCTTTGGAGATGCCGGCAAAAATCACGGCAGGACCCGCAACGCAAAAGAACCAGAAATCGAGGGTCATGACGTCATTAAATCCAAGGACCTATGTCATAGTTTAATTGGGGGATGAATTTCTAAAAATTGGTGGGAACTACCTACGGCTCAGCTTGTTGATTGGGCATCAGAGTGATGCACACTCGTAACGTAAGGAGTACTTAGTATGAAACGCTTTTTGAGCACCACCGCCGTCTTGTTGACCTTATCTGGCACCGCATATGCGGAGGGACACGGCACCGGTTTTGGGGATGCGCAGGTGGCATCGAGCGACTTCCTCGCATCGGACCTGATAGGGATGCGAATTTACAATTCAGAGACCGAAATCAGCGACACAACTGCACTTGCCAGGGGGTCCAAAACCGAATGGGACGACCTTGGTGAAGTGAACGATTTGCTGATCAGTGAAAACGGCAAGATGAAAGCTGTTATTTTGGGGATCGGCGGGTTCTTGGGTGTCGGTGAGCGCGACGTCGCCGTTAGCATGGACAGCCTCAAGGTCATTCGTGAAGACGGGGCAGGGGGTGATCGCTTTCTTGTCGTGACTGCAAGCCAAGAAATTCTCGAGAATGCGCCGGAATTCGAGCAGATGACGGACGACACAATGGGAAAGAACGCGGTTGAGGCAACAGAAACTGCGGATGAACAAGCTGCTGATGTGGCAGAAGAGGCCACTGATGCGACGGAGACCGCTGCCAGCGAACTTGCGACACAGACCGCGTTGGAACGCCCGAACGTGGCGCGCGAAGGCTACGCCGAAGCGGAGGCGGAAATGGTTGAAAAGCTGACGGCTGAGGACCTCGAGGGCAGCTATGTTTATGGCGCGAATGACGAAACTGTGGGTGAGATTGGCAGTCTGATCATGTCCGATTCCGGGAAGGTCTCGCAGGTCATTGTGAATGTTGGCGGGTTCCTCGGCATCGGTGAAAAGCCTGTCGCAGTGAGTTTTGAAGAGCTTCAGGTGCTGCGCAATACTGAGGGTGAAGATGTGCGAATCTACATCGACAGTACCGAGGAGAAGCTTGAGGCGATGCCCGAGTATGAGGGCTAACGCCTTCTGAGAAATTGTTTTTGAGTAACGAGTGCCGGGGCCGCCCTTCGTCAGGGGCGGCCCTTTTTTTCGGCGTTAAGACACCCGGACGGTCGCCAACCAACACGTCACCTTGCACGGACGGGTGCATTTCGCTATCCCCTGCGCGAACGCAACCATGTCGGAGACATCACCATGGCCAGACCCAAGATCGCGCTGATCGGCGCGGGTCAGATCGGGGGCACACTTGCCCATCTCGCAGCAATCAAGGAACTGGGCGATATTGTCCTGTTCGACATTGCCGAAGGCGTGCCGCAGGGCAAGGCGCTGGATATTGCTGAATCAGGCCCCTCGGCCAAGTTCGACGCTGCCATGAGCGGCGCGAATGACTATGCAGATATTGCTGGTGCGGATGTTTGCATCGTGACGGCCGGTGTCGCCCGCAAGCCGGGCATGAGCCGCGACGATTTGCTTGGTATCAACCTGAAAGTCATGAAATCGGTTGGCGAAGGCATTGCCAAGCACGCACCGAATGCTTTCGTGATCTGCATCACCAACCCGCTCGATGCGATGGTCTGGGCGCTGCGTGAGTTCTCTGGCCTGCCGCATGAGAAGGTTTGCGGCATGGCGGGTGTGCTCGATTCTGCCCGCTTCCGCCACTTCCTTGCCAATGAGTTTGATGTGTCCATGCGCGACGTTACGGCGTTTGTGCTGGGTGGTCACGGTGACACGATGGTGCCATTGGTGCGCTATTCTACGGTTGCTGGCATCCCGCTGCCGGACCTGGTCAAAATGGGCTGGACTACGCAGGAAAAGCTGGATGCGATTGTCCAGCGTACGCGCGATGGTGGTGCCGAGATCGTGGGACTGCTGAAGACCGGGTCGGCTTTCTATGCGCCTGCGACCAGCGCCATTGAAATGGCCGAATCCTACCTGAAGGATCAGAAACGCGTCCTGCCTTGTGCGGCATATGTGGACGGTGCGTATGGGCTGAACGGCTTTTACGTGGGTGTGCCTACCGTGATCGGTAAAGGTGGCGTCGAGCGCGTTGTCGAGATTTCGATGAACAAAGACGAACAGGCCATGTTTGATAACTCTGTGGAGGCTGTCAAAGGCCTCGTCAAAGCGTGCAAAGGCATTGACGGCAGCCTGAACTGAGCCAAGCGGCAAGTGTCAGAGATTTGTGCGCCGGGGCAACCCGGCGCATTTTTTGTTTGCAGGTCTATTGCGCAGGGCCGAAGTTTTCTTCTTCCACAGTTGCGCCAACTTTCAGCACTTCGGCCAGCAGCAAATCAAGATCCTGCCGCACTGTACGATGGTTGTTTATCGCGACCCTCAGGCAATGTTTTTCCGCCACGGTTGTGTCTGACGCCACAGCAACGCCAGATTCCTGCAAGCGCAGCATGATTTCGGTGTTAAGCGTCTTTAACTTTGCTTCGTCGGTGATCCCGTTGGCGTAGCGAAAACAGACGATGTTCAATGCAACAGGGGCCACAAGTTCCAACGGTGCGGAAGCGCGAACCTGACCTTCCAGATACCGCGCCTGATCTATGTTTTGGTCGATGAGACGGCCGAGCTTTTCGACACCATTCTCTTTCAGAGACATCCAGATCTTGAGCGCCTTGAAGCCGCGACTGAGTTGAAGCCCGTAATCTGCCAGAAAATCACCTGCCATCAGACCACGGGTCTGCATCTGCAGATATGTGCCATGCATCTCGAATGTCTCAATGTGCCGTTTCGCGTCGCGCACAATCGCGCAGCCGGCCTCAAAGGGAGTGTGGAGCCATTTATGCGGATCAAGTGCGATGGAATCTGCAAGCTCGATTCCGTCCACAAGATGTCGATGCTTTGGTGCAATGCGCACGACGGCACCAATACACCCATCTACATGGAACCAGATTCCTTCGCGCTTACATAGTGCGGCGATCGCGGTAAGGTCATCCAAAGCACCGGAGTCCACAGTGCCCGCAGTGCCAATCACGCAGGCAGGTTTGATGCCTGCGGCACGATCTTCTGCGATGGCGTGTTCCAAGGCGGCGATGTCCATGCGTCCCTGTTTGTCGCTTGAAACCTGGGTCAGCGATTTTGCGCCAAGGCCTAGTGTTTCCAGCGCTTTTTGGTGGCAGTTATGTACCTGATCGGAGGCATAGAAACGCAAAGGCTGGGGCATGCCCATGATGCCCTCGGCGCGCACATCAACCCCTGCCATGGCGTTTCTGGCAACGGTGAGGGCCACCAGATTGGCCATTGAACCACCGCTGGTGAGGGTGCCGCTTGCGCTTTCAGGAAAGCCCATCATTTCCTTGAACCAGTTCACAACCTGGGTGTCGACCGCAGCCGCGGCAGTATTGCCACCGCCCAGATTGGAGCCGTCGATCGCGGCGATAAAATCGCCCATGGCGCCGGTGAAGTTGCTGGACCCCATGTACCATCCCCAGAAGCGCGGATGAATATTGCCCATCGAATAGGGCAGAAGGTTTTCGCGCAGCTCATCATAGACGGCATAAAGCGGCGTTGGACCTACGGGCGCAGGGGTCGAAAAATGGGCGCGGGCACTCTCGGGCATCTCTTTCCAAACCGGCCTGTCACGGACTTCCGAGATGTGTCTGACCGCGTCATCGACCATCTGATGCGCCATCTCGCGCGTGAATGCCCAATCATCCGGATCAAGCGTTTCTTCTGCGTTACTCATCGTGTCGCGGCCTCCCCCAAATTGGCTTTGTGAGGGTGGATAGCGGCCTCTTCCATGTCAATGATATTGTCGCGCGTGACGGCTGTGGTCCGTCGGCGATGTCCTCAATGTCAATGTTGTTTCCGGTCTGTACAGGGCGCTTTGGCGCGTTAAGGTCCGAAAATGCTGCGCCGCACCTTGCCCTTGTTACTGGCCCTCTGGCCGTCGCTCGCACTGCCCTGCGATCTGGCGCTGGTATTGGCTGTCGATGTCTCAGGATCGGTCGACGCCGGCGAGTATCGTCTCCAGATGGATGGACTCGCTGCCGCACTCAATGACGGGATCGTTGCGGAGGCACTGGTTGATCAGCAGGCCCGTGTTACCTTGGTTCAATGGTCTGGATCGTCGCGTCAGGTTCAGACAGTGCCATGGACTGCTTTGACGTCGGTTGCAGATGTTGAGGCGCTTGGTGGACGAATCGCGACCGATCCCCGTTTGTGGCGCAATTACTCGACAGCAATTGGCGAGGCGCTGGGCCTCGCGCTCAGTGCCTTTGAGGAAGTGCCCGAGTGCAGACGCAAGGTGATTGATGTTTCCGGTGACGGTGTTTCAAATGAAGGTATCACGCCCCGCGACCAGCATGCACATTTGCGCAGGCAGGGGATCACCGTGAATGCGCTGGCAATTGAGACAGATGAGGATGACCTGACCGCATATTTCTTTGAAAATGTGATCATGGGGGAGGGGGCCTTTGTGATCACTGCAAATGGTTTTGAGGATTATCCGGCGCAGATACGTCGTAAGTTGCAGCGCGAAACCCTACGGCAACTGAGCGGCAATTGGCGTTAGTGATCACAGCACTATTTAGTGTGATCACAAAAGGTCACTCAGGGGGCGATTTGCGAAAAAACCTGCCTGTTGCGCCAATTAACCGCGCCGAAAGCGCCGCCATCCACGTGACAGTGCGGAAAATACCGCTATCAATAGGTCCAACGCGTCAAGGAAAGGAATCTAACATGGCTGATGTGAACCGGGGCGACAGACCGCTATCGCCGCATATCTCGATTTATCGACCGCAACTGACCTCCATGACGTCGATCCTGACACGGATTACCGGCAACGCGATGCTGATCTCTGCGTTGCTGATTGTCTGGTGGTTTTTGGCCGCGGCGACATCACCGGAAGCCTACGCAACCGCAAATGGGTTTCTGACCAGTTGGTTTGGCGATCTGGTGATGTTCCTGTCTGTACTCGGGCTTTGGTATCATACGCTTGCTGGTGTCCGTCATCTGATCTGGGATCAGGCCATCGCAATGGATATCGAGACGGCTTACAAGCTGGGCTGGGGCTGTCTGGGCGGTTCAGTGCTGCTGACGCTGATCACCGTGGCTGCGGTATAGGGAGAGACACATGCGCTATCTGACAGATCGTAAACGCGCCGAGGGCATGGGTTCTGCTAAAAGCGGCACCGCCCATCACTGGTCAATGACCGTGAGTTCCGTGGCTTTGCTGGTGCTGATCCCGCTTTTTATTTTCACCTTCGGGTCGGCGCTTGGGTCCTCCTACGAGGAAGTACTGGCCTATTACGCGCGGCCTTTCCCGGCCATCGTTGCGGTGCTCACGTTTCTTGTTGGCTTTCACCACTTTAGCGGAGGTGTGCGGGTCATGCTGGAAGACTACGTACACGGGTTAAATGGCCAGATCGCCATCGTGGTGATGACCTGCATCAGCTATGCCGCCGCCGCTGCCGGTGTCTTTGCCATTGCGCGGCTCGCGCTTTAATCGAATTTTCGCCTTACGGGAGACCGAAACATGGCTTCATATGATTACGAAACGCATGAATACGACGTTGTTGTTGTAGGGGCAGGCGGTGCAGGCCTGCGTGCAACTTTGGGAATGGCCGAACAGGGTCTGCGCACGGCGTGTATCAGCAAGGTCTTTCCGACCCGGTCGCACACGGTTGCTGCTCAGGGCGGCATTGCGGCGTCGCTCAGCAACATGGGGCCGGACAACTGGCAGTGGCATATGTATGACACGGTCAAAGGCTCGGACTGGCTCGGTGATACCGACGCGATGGAATACCTCGCCCGCGAGGCACCCAAGGCGGTCTACGAACTGGAGCATTACGGTGTGCCGTTTTCGCGCACCGAAGAGGGCAAGATTTACCAGCGGCCCTTTGGTGGTCACACGACCGAATTTGGTGAAGGCCCGCCCGTGCAACGGACCTGTGCGGCCGCCGACCGGACCGGTCACGCGATCCTGCACACGCTGTATGGCCAGAGCCTGAAAAACAAGGCCGAGTTTTACATTGAGTATTTCGCCATTGATCTGATCATGTCGGATGATGGTGTCTGTCAGGGTGTGCTGTGCTGGAAGCTGGACGACGGTACGATGCATCTGTTTAGCGCCAAGATGGTGGTGCTGGCGACGGGTGGCTATGGCCGTGCTTATTTCTCTGCCACGTCCGCGCACACGTGTACCGGTGACGGTGGCGGGATGACGGCGCGGGCCGGTCTGCCGTTGCAGGACATGGAATTCGTGCAATTCCACCCCACCGGTATTTACGGTGCGGGCTGTCTGATCACTGAAGGCGCACGCGGCGAAGGCGGGTATCTGACCAACTCCGAAGGGGAGCGCTTTATGGAGCGCTACGCGCCGACCTACAAAGATCTGGCCAGCCGGGACGTTGTCAGCCGCTGTATGACGATGGAGATCCGCGAAGGGCGCGGCGTGGGCGATAACAAAGACCACATCCATCTGCACCTTAATCACTTGCCGAAGGAAACGCTGGACCTGCGTCTGCCGGGCATTTCTGAGAGCGCACGTATCTTCGCGGGTGTGGATCTCACCAAAGAACCGATTCCGGTTCTGCCGACGGTGCACTACAATATGGGCGGGATTCCCACCAATTATTGGGGCGAAGTTCTCGCGCCAACAAAAGGCAAACCCGATAATGTCTCGCCGGGTTTGATGGCGGTGGGCGAGGCGGGTTGCGCCTCGGTGCACGGCGCTAATCGCCTCGGCTCCAACTCACTCATCGATCTGGTGGTATTTGGTCGCGCCGCAGCGATCCGCGCCAAAGAGGTTGTCGATCCTGATGCAGCGGTCCCGACGCCGAACAAGCGTTCTGTTGATGCTGCGTTCAGCCGGTTTGATGGGCTGCGCTATGCCAAGGGACATGTCCCAACTGCGGAACTGCGTCTGGAAATGCAAAAAACCATGCAGCAGGATGCGGCGGTTTTCCGGACCGACAAAACACTCGCTGAAGGCAAGGAGAAGATGGACGAAGTGGCCGGCAAGATCTCTGATCTGAAAGTGACTGACACATCGCTGGTCTGGAACTCCGACCTGATGGAAACGCTGGAATTGACCAATCTGATGCCAAACGCCGTCGCAACCATTACCGCCGCTGCCGCGCGCAAGGAAAGCCGTGGGGCGCATGCGCATGAGGATTATCCGGACCGCGACGATGAGAACTGGCGCCAGCACAGCCTGTGCTGGTTCAAAGGCAACGAGGCATCGCTGGGCTATCGCGGTGTACATCTGAAGCCTTTGACCAGCCACAACGATGGTGGGATCGACCTCAAGAAAATCGCACCCAAGGCACGGGTGTACTGATTTCGTGTCCGTGCAGGAACGCCCGCAATCCGGCTGGGAGCGCCACGGGGTTACCCCCGGAAAGGCGCTTCAGGTTTTTGGTATGCGGCGCTCTGGCAATCACGCGATAATCGACTGGATGATGCGCAACGCGCCGGGTGAGACGGGCCTGTTCTTCAACAACTGCAAGATGGGCAAAGACCCGGTCGAAAGCTTTGCCTCAATGGATACTTATCCTGCCACGACGGCGCCGCCAGACAAGACGGACAAGCGCGCGCGCTGGGATGCACCTGATTTGTCCCCTTCGCTGGTTGTGGTTTCCTACGAGGATGCCCTGCCTCCCGCTCCCGGCAAATCCGACTGGGCCAGCCGCGGCTATCGGCGCGGCGATTTCGACGCCAAAATCTTTATCTATCGCAGTTTTCTCAACTGGACGGCCTCGCTGTTGCGCAAGATTCAACGCAACCCTGGATACGGCTCTCTGGCGCGGATGCGGATCATGGGGCGGGCGCTGGACATGTACAGCGGCGCATTGGATCTGATCGGCACTGACGGTCTGACCGATATCAACTATGACAATTGGATGGAGTCTGAGGACTACCGGTCTGACGTTCTTGCCGGGCTTGGCTTGCCGTGCAGGGACAACACTCACGGCAAGGTGCAACGCTTTGGTGGAGGGTCGTCTTTCCAGCGCAAAGCCGCAGAGCCGGGGGTTTTGCAGACCGCCACCCGGGCCGCGCAGATGGCGGCCGATCCGGAGTATCAACTGCTGCTCTGGACTGCGTCGCAAGACGAGGCATTCATGGATCGACTTGAACGTCCTTTTCCAAAGGATGCGGAGGCATTGCGCGCCCTTTCGGCCTCGGCGCAGATCGATATCCGATTGGAGGGGCCCAAATGATCCGCTTTGTTTTGCCACTATGCCTGCTTTTGGGCGCCTGTAACCAGGTGCAAACCGCCGTGGATAACACCGCGCGCGAGGGTGCCAAGAACGTGGTCATTGAGACACTCGCGACGCGGTTCCCGCAGGTACCCAAAGAACTGATCACGCCTTTCACCGATTGCATCATCGACAATGCAACAGCAGGCGAAATCCGTGACATCGCAAAAGCCGGTCTGGTGGGTATCGATGAGAGTACCGCAGGGATCATAACAAATGTGTTGTCGCGACCTGAGACAGTGAGTTGCCTGCGTGACAAATCCCTCAGTGTGGGGATTAGCTGAACGATGGCGGGTCTTATCCATTTCCATGATGAACGGGCAAGCATGTGCAGTTGCGCAGCTTTGGTCCGTCATTGGTGGTGGGAGCGTCTGGCATGAACAAGATCAAGGAGATACGCCAGACTTTGCGATCCAAAGGGATGACGACGCAGCCGATCAAGACCCGGCCCGATTACCTGCGCAGCTATGGATTGCAGCCTGATGTTTTGATCGATGTGGGCGTGGCGCGGGGTACCGCGTGGCTCTACAGGAGTTTCCCCGCCGCAAAGGTTGTGCTGATTGACCCGCAACAGGATTGTGCGGCGTTTGTGCGGGAACGTCACGCTGATTTGGAATTTGACTTTTTCGCTGCCGCACTTGGCCCGGCGAAAGGGACAGCCAGCCTAAACATTCCACAAAAGAAGACGGGGCCGGGCATTGCCATGGCGAGCATTCACCGTCGCACCGATGAGCTGGGGGCAAAATTTCCGCACTCAGAAGTGCGCGAGGTCGACGTGCGCCCGCTTGATGAGATTGCCGCTGACTATCCCGGACGGGTCGGGCTAAAAATTGACACCGAGGGTTTTGAATACGAAGTCCTGCAAGGCGCGTCAGAAACACTGAAGCGCTGCGACTTTGTGATCCTCGAATTGTCCCTGACGCCCCGGTTTGACGGGGTCGCGCGTCCTTCGGATTCGATGGGGCTGATGGCCGCCGCCGGTCTTGATCTGCGCGACATTCTGTCGATGGCCAGCGGGGTCGATGAAACAGCCAAGCCGCGCCACGTAGATGCGTTGTTCACGAGGTGGACGAATTGACCAGAATGACACCCGAAATTGCACACTGTTCTGACTGCCTTGCGGACATCACTCCCACAACGCGGTTCAAAGGAACGGTATCCGCCCACATTTATCTGTATGGAGACATGACATGGTTCAACTGACCCTCCCCAAGAATTCCCGGATGACCAAGGGCAAAACCTGGCCAAAGCCGGACGGGGCCAATAACCTCAAGCAATTCCAGATTTACCGCTGGAATCCAGATGACGGAAAAAACCCCTCGGTCGATACCTATTTTGTCGATATGGACAATTGCGGCCCGATGATTTTGGACGCGCTGATCAAAATCAAGAATGAGATTGATCCGACGCTGACTTTCCGGCGCTCATGCCGCGAAGGGATTTGCGGATCCTGCGCGATGAATATCGATGGGATCAACACATTGGCCTGCACCTACGGTGTGTCCGAGGTGAAGAACGCCGTTAAGATCTATCCGCTGCCGCATATGCCCGTGGTTAAGGACTTGATTCCGGACCTGACACATTTCTACGCACAGCATGCGTCGATTCAGCCATGGCTCGAGACGGAAACGCCTGCGCCTGTGAAGGAGTGGAGGCAGTCGGTCGAGGACCGGGCAAAACTCGATGGTCTCTATGAGTGCATCATGTGTG
>Ga0316197_10001883_pt1 | contig 14934 bp, 12 predicted proteins | sample OudBiesiAoxic_MG_FD_204939 | JGI IMG/M metagenome (GOLD analysis project Ga0316197, IMG submission 204939) | Coastal sediment microbial communities from Oude Bieten Haven, Netherlands - site A oxic | ecosystem: Environmental > Aquatic > Marine > Coastal > Sediment | place: Netherlands...
TGTGAGAAAGCGACGTTGAATCTCGGACTGGGAGCGAACCTGGTTCAAAACGGTTCGTTCGAAGAAGACGGGGTTGCCCCGTGGAAATTCCGCGAGGGAACGTACGAAATTGATTCCTCCCAGAAGACGGATGGCAAGCGTTCACTTCGTTCCAAAAAGGGATTGCCGCGCGGAAACCCCGCTCGCCAGCGAGTAGCAATCAAACCGACAACGGACTTCGAGGTTTCTTACCGGATCTACTTCGCGCCGGGTTCGAAAGGCCGAGTGGTCTTCGACACGCTCGACCGCTTCGACGACACGGCGCAGGTCGTGATGGATGCGTCGCAAGGCGGAGAGTGGCTGCGGTTCTCGAAACAGTTCCACAGCGGTCAACACAAAGACGTGATGCTCCGCTTCTTTCCGGGAGAGGGTTTCGAAGGGCAATTTTTCATCGATCATGTCCAGCTCAAAGCGCTGTCGGCAAGGAATCAGAAAGGGAAGTAAGCAACGATCATGCCGCATTTGAAATCGATCCTTCTGCTTAGTGCCATCCTCCTCGCGCCATTCGCCGTGGCGGCGGACAAACCCCACATCGTTCTCGTCATGGCGGACGACCAGGGCTGGGCTCAGATGGGATACATGGACCATCCCCATCTGAAGGGCAGGATGCCCCACCTCGATGCGATGGCCGAGTCGGGGCTTCGCTTCAACCGCTTCTACGCCGCAGCGCCCGTTTGCTCACCGACAAGAGCCTCAGTCATGACCGGCAGAACTCCCGCGCGCACCGGCGTGCCTGGTCTCCACAAACGGCTCTGCCTGCAGGAGAAGACCATTTCGCAGGCACTCAAGGATGTCGGCTACACCACGGCTCACTTTGGCAAGTGGCACCTCAATGGCGTCAAAGGTCCCGGCATGCCCATCCTACCAGACGATCCCAACCACCCCGGCCACTACGGCTTCGATTTCTGGCTCTCGATGACCAACTTCTTCGAGATGGATCCGATCCTGAGCCGGATGGGAAAATTCGAATACACCAAGGGGGAGTCCTCCGAATTGATGGTTCAAGAAGCCCTGAAATTCATCGAGAAGAACAAAGCCAAACCCACCTTCAGTGTCATCTGGTACGGCTCCCCTCACTTCCCGTTCCGATGCGCCCCAGCCGATCGGGAAGGATTTCCCGAAGGAAAGCATGGCGACCACCTCGGCGAGATCGTGGCCATGGACCGCAGCGTGGGTCAGTTGCGAAAAGGCTTGAGAGATCTGGGTATCGAAAAAGAAACGCTCATCTGGTACACCAGCGACAACGGAGGACTGTCGACCGATCCCGATTCCACCGGTTCCCTACAAGGGTTCAAGGGAAGCCTTCATGAAGGAGGCATCCGGGTTCCGGCCATCATCGAATGGCCCGGAAAAATCAAACCTGCCATCACCGACTTCCCAGCCTCGACCATGGACATCATGCCCACCCTCGTGGACCTGCTCGATCTGCCTGGAGATTCCATGTTGTCGGTCATCGATGGAGAAAGCATTGCCGCTTTGTTCGACGGAAAGTCACCCCAGCGATCGCACCCCATTCCTTTCACGACCAAGGGCACAGCCCTCGTCGACGGGAACCTCAAACTCCTGAAAATCGGAAGGGGCAAAGGTGCCAAGTGGGCCCTCTTTGATCTCGCGAAAGATCCCGGCGAGAAGAAGGACATCTCCGCAGACCATCCCGAGAGATTGGAAGCCCTCAAAGCCATCGCCGAAAAACTGACGACCTCCGTCGAGGCCAGCTCGGAAGGAAAAGACTATCCCGCAGGCAAAGTCCTCCAGCCGCAACGTGGCACCCCTTGGATGGAGATGCCGGAATACCAAAAACTCTATCCCACCTTCCAGAAGCTGAAGCCGACATGGAGCCCGCCCAGCGAGAATAAAAAGCAACGATGAAGAACTCCCTAAAGATCCTGGCGATCTGCCTAATTGCAGTTCTAGCTCCAGCGAACCTCCACGCGACGCCCGCAGGATCGAAGCCGAATATCGTCTTCATCCTGACCGACGACCAGGGATACGGGGATCTCAGTTGCTACGGCTCGGAAGTCATCTCAACACCCAACATCGATCGCCTCTGCGACGAGGGAATGAAGTTCGAGAGTTTCTATGTGCACAACCGCTGCTCGCCCACACGGGCCGCCTTGATGACCGGTTGTCACGCCAGCCGAATCGGGCTCGGCAGTGTGGTCTATCGCCGGGATGGCAATGGCCTCAACAAGGATGAGATCACCGTCGCAGAACTCCTCAAAGAAGCGGGCTACGCCACCGGCATGGTCGGCAAGTGGCATCTCGGCGAGTGGGAACCCTTTAACCCTGTCCACCATGGCTTCGATCATTTCTTCGGCTTCATGCACAGTGATGACAAGACCAAGGCGCTCTTCAGAAATCTCGAGATCGTAGAGAAAGTCAAAAGTCAGACCGACGGCAGACACTCGCCGAAACTTCGTCAGGCGGGAATGGACTTCATCAAGGCCCACCAAGACGAGCCGTTCTTTCTCTACTACGCTTCACCACTGCCGCACACCAAATGGATTCCCCACAAGGACTTCGTCGGTAGCTCCAAGCAGGGAAACTACGGCGATGTCGTGCAGGAGATTGACTGGCAGGTGGGTGGTTTGTTGGACACTCTGGATGAACTCGGACTCACCGAAAAAACCCTGGTCGTTTTCGCCTCCGACAATGGCCCTCAACTCAACGTCGAAGGTCACGGCAGCGCCGGTCCGCTACGCGATGGCAAGTGGACCAACTTCGAAGGCGGTATCCGGGTTCCCTGCCTCATGCGTTGGCCCGGCAAGATCCCGGCGGGATCCGTCAACAAAGAGATCACCGGCATCATCGACATGCTGCCCACCTTCTGTGCCCTCTCCGGCACAGAGGTTCCAAACGACCGGATCATCGATGGCAAAAACATCCTCCCCTATCTCATGGGTGAAGAAGTCGCCTCCCCGATTCACAAAACCTTCATCGTTCCCGGTGTCACCATTCGTCACGGCGACTGGAAACTCCTGGTGAAAAGGCAAACTCCTGGCGGCAATGGCAACAAAGGTCTGCAAGGCCGGAAGCCAGCGGAAGCCGGTTCTCTGTTCAACCTCAAAGACGACATCGGTGAGACAAACGACCTCTCATCCAAACACCCCGAGATCGTCCAACAGCTACAGGCACTCATGAAAGACTACATGAAGGAATTCGAGTCCAACAAGCGCCCCGCCGGTTGGGTGGAAGGCTATTCGAAAGAGCGCTCCCTCGAGGCAAAGCGGAGATCAAAGGAAGCCAAAGCCGCCGAAAAGAAGTCGAAGGTGGAGAAGAAACAAGCGCCTGAGTAACCCCAACAACCCACGATTCCACTAAACGCTCTATCTCAAGCTGATGAAGATTTCCCACACATTTCTCAAGCTCTCCTTCATCCTCCTGATCCTAAGTGCACGACCCATCGCGGCCGAGGAGCGCATGAACGTCCTGCTCCTCATCGCCGATGACCTCAACACCTGGATCCTTGAAAAGCCCGAGCGCTACTCCGGCAAGGTGGTGGCACCCAACCTCCAGAAGCTGGGCGAGAGCGGCTTGGTCTTTACGCACGCCTACACGGCCTCGCCCTTCTGTGTTCCCTCACGAACCTCCATGTTCTCCGGCGTCAGCCCGCACAAGTCTGGCGTCTACCACAACCAGAGCAACGTCGCTGGCAGTGCACCCTTAAAAAAGGCGCCGTCCCTCTTCGAAACCTTCTCGAAAGCGGGCTATTCCATGTATGGCTATGGAAAGATCACCCACGGATGGCGCGGCAAGGATGTTTGGGATGACAAGCAGGGGCACAAGCGTGATCCGCGTCCGCCCGGCGCACCAGTGCAGTCCGTCGGCAAGGGTGAGCAGGATTGGGGACCGATCCATCTCACCGAAGAAGAAATGAACGACACCGGCGGAGCGAACAGGGCGATCGCCATCCTCGAGCAGGAGCACGAGAAACCGTTCTTCCTCGCCTACGGGACTTTCAACCCACACATGGCGTGGTTCGTGCCGCAGAAGTACTTCGACATGTTTCCCATGGATGAAGTGAGGACGCCCAAGCTGAACCCCAACGACTTCGACGACATTCCCCCCATCGGCGATGAGGTCGTCGGGGGAAAGCGCAAGTTCACCAAGTCAGTCCTCGAGGCAGGCCTGCATAAGTCTGCGGTGCAGGCCTACCTAGCGACCACCGCCTACGTGGATGTTCAACATGGCCGCGTGCTCGACGCTTTGGCGAAGAGCCCCTACAAAGACAACACCATCGTCATCTTCATTTCGGACCACGGGTTTCACCTCGCCGAGAAAGACCACTGGCAGAAGGGAACCCTCTGGGAAGAGGCCACCAATTCCATGCTCATGTGTCGGGTCCCGGGCATGACCAAGCCCGGCGGGGTCGCGCAAAGCTGTGTTTCCCTACAAGATCTCTACCCGACGCTGGTGGAACTCTGTAGAATCCCCCGCCCGAACCACGTCGACGGGAAATCACTCCTGCCCATCCTCAAGAATCCCAAGGCCGACTGGAAGAGCACCGCCATCAGCTATCTCTACGACCAGTACGCCAGCATCCGCACCGAGCAGTTCCGCTACATCCGCTACAAGGACGGGCAGCAGGAGCTCTATGATCATCAGAAAGATCCTCACGAGTGGAAGAATGAGGCCGGTAATCCCAAATATACAGACGCCCTGAAGCAACTCACCAATCAGCTTCCTCCCGTGGAGGAAATGGCCGAGCAACTGGTCAGGGGTCGAAGGTAATCGGAAGAGCGATTCCTTTCCAAAGAGGGATGAACCGATCAGGACACCTGCTTGCAGCCGCCGCAATGTTGGGCGCGGGGAGGTTGTGAAGGATCTGAGAATAGGCGTGTGGAAAGTGTGTGATTTGCCCGATTGAACACATAACTCGTTGATATTCAGCAAAAAACCAAGGGTTCGACTCCCCTCGCCTCCACCAATTCCGTTGATTGTAAGGGAGTTACAGCCTGCAAGGCGGGGGGATGAATCCCCGGGTCCTCAAGCAGTAAGCTCCCCATTTTTTCCGGAACACATAGATCTAGCAGGACTGACGAGCAATTGCTGACTGCCAGTTTCGGCGCACAAGCCGTGTTTCAAGCGTGTGCCGAGATCGGGCAGATCTCCCCAGAGATCCGAACTTGCCGTCCAAGGACATTTAAGTTGTAGAGACCAAGAGGAGCAGTCGGATCTGGAGGCTAAGCGAGTAGGCCCAGCCGCCCGGCGCGCTCTTCGACGAGCTCGGCATAGGCCTCCCTCTTCGGTGCCGACAGGAACGACCGGGCGATCAGTTCGCGCCATGCCGGAACCCCGATGCGCAAGTCGGCCAGGATCCGAGAAATGGCGGTCTCGGATAGCCCCAAACGCTCGCGGCAGTAGTAGTCGAGCCACAGTTTTCGGGTGAGGTTGTTTTTCTTCCCTTTCAGTGGCAGAGCGGATTCCTCTTTAGCGTTTTCCAGCACGAGGCTGGTGTTGAGAAAATCGTATGCAGGGGAGAGGGCGACGTTCCCTTCGCTGGCGATCAGAGAAAAATTCTTCAGGTGCATGTCCTCGTTCCCGGTCAGGAAACAGAACAGGAGCCGCCGGGCGAGGCGTGGTTTCTCGAGGTTCGGGAAGGAGCAGTGTTCCTCGACAACATCGGCCACCCTTTCCAGAGAGCTCTCGTATTTGGTGTCCCGCTTTCTGTTGGAGAGCTGCGCGAAGTCCTCGACGTGGATCTTCTTGCGCCCTTCGCGATCGAAGCGGCGGATGACGTACACCCAGCTGCCGTCGACCGCAGGGATGATGCCGTGCGGCGGGGTGTCAATCCCAGCGTGCGCCGCCAAGGTCATCGTCAATGCCTCGTTGGCGGGCACCTCTTCGTAGTCGCGGGGGTTCGGTTTGAGGATGAAGCGGCCGCCGGTGTCGACAATCTGCAGCCTGGCCTCCTTTAGCTTGAGGGTCGCCGAAAGCTTCGGCTGCACCCCTTGGATCGACATCTTGTCCGAGCGGGTCCTGGCCTGACGGAGCTGGTCCTCGTAGGAAAGGTCGAGCGGTGCCAGTGATCTCAGCCGGGGGTGGAGCGAGCGTAGGCCGAGCACCGAGAATGTCTCGTCGTCAGCGATCGGCTCGAGGGTGATGGGGCAGTAGCGCATCGCTCAGTCAGGTTTAGTCGTTCTCGACCGCCTCTTCTTCGACCGTCAGCGATCCGACAAGGTCGCTCCCGACCACGACGAGCTGCCCGAATGCGTCGTCCCGATCGATCTTACGTTTGCGGAGGAGGGCGTCGAGCTGGGTGCCCTCGGGCAGCAGCCCCTCGAAGGGCGGGGGAAAGTAGCTGAACTGGTAGGGTTCCTCCTGAACTGGCATCGTCAAGGAAACGGGCTCGCCCGAGTAGCCTTCCCGGTAGGTGAATACCCATCCACCGTCCTCAGTCTCGAAGAGGTTGCCCGCACGTATTCCATGTTGGAATACAGCGGCGCGCCGCTGCGGGATGCTTGGGGGTTCACTCATTTTTTGAGCCCTTCCCAGTGCCGTCGACCTCGCTCGCCCGCCATCTGCCAACGAGCTTGCCGGAGGGTACCAGTTCGATACTCAGTGTCTCCAGCACTGCCTGTAGCTTTGTCCAAGTCGTGCGCCCGCCCGCAGCCTCTAGATCTTGGACTACATAGCGGCTGACGCCAGCATGGTCTGCTAGCTCGTTTTGGCTGAGCCCCGCCTTTTTGCGGTGGAAGCGAATCAGCGATGCGAGTTGCTCGGTTTGCATGATTTATCAGGCGAAATCCCTGTCCTTCAGCAAATAATGCCTCCGATAGTAGAAAAATCAATATTTTCGCATGATATATCAAGCAAAAATGGGTGGATTGGCTACTTGGAGCAGCAATTGACAAGGAAAATAGGGGGATTGCCTGATATATCAGGCAATAGCAGGGAAGTCGACCGTGTAGCCGCAAGACACAAGACACAAAGACGGGTCTTCGATCAAGCGCCGCAGGGCGGCCTCAAATCGAACCTTTTGCTTGGCCTCGCCGGCGCCCTTTTCAAAAGTGAGGCTAAACTTTTGCATTGGGAAAAGCCGTTTAGCTTCTCCTTGAATACCGAGGGAGTCACCAGCCAACGGCCGTCTGCCGGTTTTCAAAATTTGGCGTGTTTTAGGCGTGTTGAAATCGCTTGTAGATTCATAACACGTTCACAATAAATACTAAAGGATTAGAGCAACAGGGGTTTGACTGCCCTCGCCTCCACCATTTTATTGTCACCAAGTTACGCAGACACCGGGGGGAAACCAAGACCCCCACCAAGACCATGTCCGGTCGTGTCCGGAGAAATCGAGCATGGTCTCCACGGTCGTGAACCTGCCGAATCCTCATCCCACAGGCACCACGTGCACCAAGTTCATCCGTGCCGGACTGATCGGGTGTTTAGCGAGTGGATGGTAAAAAGCATGTAGTCGGAGCGAGTCCATCAGCACGTTCATCGGAACCGCCTGAAGAACACTGGTGTGATGAATGAGATGGATGAGGTGCACATCTCCAACCGAAATCGCGCGATCCATGCGACCGGTCTCAGGCTAGACTGACGGAGGCTAGACTGACGGGGCCGAGGCGCCACCAGTCAAATCGGGTCGATCACCGAGAATTGCCCGCTTTCTCCCCCGTCCCCTCTCCTACCTGCTCGATAGGCGCCCAGGGATGCCTGGGTCGTAAAAGCAGTTCCCTAGCAATAATCCCAGCAACAATTCTCAGTTTCCTCCGCGCTGACTACTTGGGCGTGGGTAGCCCCCACGACGTCAGGTGATTGAGCTCTTTGATTAGTAACCTGTCGTGGACGAGGGCGGGAGCAGTCCAAGTCTGGCCGTTCGAGACCTGATAGCGTTGCATCAATTCATACTTCTCGCTTGAGGCTCGAAGAATGCGGCAGGAGCCGTCGTCGGTCAGGGTCAGGATGCAGCCTGGAAGCGAGAGGAGTTGTGCATGCTCTCCCATGCGAGCTTCGCCCCTCCACTTCACCTCGCCGCTTACGGGATCGAGGCAGAAAAACTGACCACTCCTAAATTGGGAGAATCCGTAGACGCTGCCTTCGTGGGCAATCGGACTACTCATGTCTAGTGCCGCCTCACGATGCTCCCATACTCTTTCCGCCTCCCAGCCTTTGGTCGTTTTCTGAACCCGAAGACCAAAGACCGACCGGTCCTCCCCTCCAACGACAAAGATGTTCCCTGCGCGCGCCGGAGTGGGCGTGTTTTGCTTGTTTCCTCGATGAGGGAAAGGAGAGCTCCAGAGAAGACTGCCATTTTCCAGGTCGATCCCGCAAAGCCCGGCGTGGTTGAACTCCACCAGTTGGCGAACGCCGTCGATGGTTTCGATGCGGGGAGAGGAGTAACAATTCGCCTCCTCTTCCCTGATCCAAATATTCTTTCCAGTTTTCGTATCGATGCAAAACAGTGCTCCATCCTCACAGCTTCCGGTATGGGCGAAGACGCGGCCACCATCGACGACTGGGGAAGTCGCGGTTCCCCAGTAGGGGTGGGACACCTCGAAGTTTTCACCGAAGTCGCGCTTCCAGAGGAGTGCGCCGTCCTCGGCAGACCAAGCCGTCAGCACACCGGTGATGCTGAGGGTGAAAACACGTCCGTCAGCATATACCGGCGTGGATTTGGGGCCGAGCCCATGACTCTCCCCATTCCGCCCGGCGACGAAGGCAACCGGCAACGAGCTTCGCCAGATCACCTCGCCGGTTTTGCGTTCCAAAGACCAGAGAACCTCATCATCACCCTGGCGAGCGTGTTGGAAAATCCGATCTTTCACAACGAGCGGTGTCGAATACCCCTCGCCGACCTCCACCCGCCAATGTTGCTCGAGTTCTTTGGGCCAGGTTTCCGGAGTCTCGAAACCTTGCGCTCGAGCCGCCCGATCGGGTCCCAGCCATCCGGTCCACGAAGACGTTTCTCCGGAGACTTGGTGAAGGGAGAGAATGCTCAGGATAAGCAAAGCGAGGGACTTGTAGAATGGAATCCAAGGAAGCGGTTTCATAGTGCTGGTTGACTCTAACCTGCACAGGGCTGTCCTGTTTGCAATCTGGCAGGCCTAGCGCCACCGATGCCGACCAGCCATGAGGCGTCGTGTCCGCGCTTCTGTTCTTCCCCTCTGGATATTCGCGAGTGTCGGTGCCCCACGCAGTCAGCGGAAGGGCGACATTGAGGTCTTCGGCGAGCAGCAGAGTTGGTCGTTCGGCCATCTTCAGGTGGATGTGGGTTTCACCAATGAACCATCCTTTGGCTGCCATGTCGGTCCAGCGGCCGAGGACGAACGCGGTACTCGCGCCTTCTCCGCCGAGATCGACAGCGACCTCCACCGGGTGGCGAGGCGCTCAGGATCCCCGTCGGCAATGGCATCGCCGGCCTTGGCCTCCTGGACGCAGTCGATCTAGCTGCAGCCCGGCTCACGGCAGGACCATCACGGCAGGTATTTTCCCCCGGCGTGATTCGAACTATGATCCGCTGTGATCTGGACAGACCCGCTCCCGTCAGGTGACCAATCCGCATCGAAATTGTCATATGGCGGGATTTCGCTGATTCCATCGGTGACCTGCATTAGGTGGCCGTTCGGGGTGGCAATGTAGATGTCGCTAGATGCGTTGCCCGTTGGGTATTTGACGAGGCCCTGCGCCATCTGCTGCAGCGTGTCGCCCTAGTCGCTCCTCGCATGAGCGAGTACGCGATCTTCTTCAGTTCGGCATAGAGCTCGTCAAACATCTCCCTGTCGGAGCGCTCGCCCGAGTCGTTCAACCATCGTGTGACTTCGGCCAAACGGGCAGCGGAACCCGAGCCAGTGGCCCCTCTCCGCAGGCGATTTGGCTAGCTCCGTGTTCGTCCATGACTTAATCTGCAGCGCATGAGTGACGATGTTACCCTACTGCTGGAGGAGATCGGCGATGGGGATGAAAATGCTGCGGAGCGCCTGCTGACTGCGGTCTACGAAGAACTGCGCAAGCTTGCGCTATCGAACATGGCACGGGAGAGGCCTGGGCAAACGCTGCAGGCCACAGCCCTGGTGCACGAGGCCTGGATGCGTCTGGGAGGAGCAGAGAACTCCTCGTGGAAGAACCGGGGACATTTTTTCGGTGCCGCCGCCCAGGCCATGAGGCGGATCCTTGTCGACCGGGCACGGAAGAAGGGGAGGCAGCGGCGTGGGGGCGGCTGGCAACGCGTGAACATAGCGCACCTCAAACGGCCATTTTCACCGTAGCCTGGGGCAGAGAGTAGCGCCGCCCCAGGAACATCGCGAGAGGACAGGTGTAGGCTGGAGGTCTACCTCACCCGTCCTTTGATTTGTGCGGTTGAAGAAAACCCTTGGCCTTCAAGCTTTCACTCCGGGGCGAACCTAGGGCGACCATCCTTCGCCAAAGCTACGGATGGCAAGCTGCGCTGCTCTGCCCTAGGCTACGATGAGCATGGCCCTTGGCCAACCTTCGACCGGAAGATTTGCCCCTTCCTCCCCCTGCAACCCCTCCATCCCGACCGATACACGCCCAGTGAGCGGTGGGGCTAAAAAGCAATTTCTAGCATCCCTCCCCTGAATCACCTCGCCTCTGCACGCAGCACGGCTAGCGGGGGGTGACGCGTCACCCCCCGGCTCAGCAGCAGACCGACACAGACGGTGAACGCCACCAGTGCAAGCACGGCGACGGGTATCGGCCAGAAGTAGGCGAGGAAATCGAGTTCGAACACCCATTTCGCGAGCGCCCAGCTCGCAGCAAGCGCCAACACGGCGCCGGCAAGTGCCGCGAACAGCCCGAGCAGGGCGTATTCGATCACGAGGATGCGCCAGATCTGCGCGCCCGACGCGCCCAGCGTGCGCAGCAGGACGCTCTCGGCAACGCGGTCGCGCTTGCCGGACAACACGGTGCCGACGAGAATCACCGCCCCGGTGAACACCGTGAATAGCGCCATGAACTGGATCACCAACCCGGCCTGCCCGATGATCTCCCGCAAGGTGTCAAACACTAGCGAAGCATCAAACACCGTGACATTCGGGAAGCGCTTCACGATCTCACGGTTGAGTGCCCCGGTCACCTCGTCGGTCGGCGTCTGCGTGGTGACCACATTGAACGACGGCGCCGCTTCGAGCACGCCGGCCGGAAAGACCATGAAGAAATTCAGCCCCAGCTCGCCCCACTCCACCCGCCGGATGTTGGCAACCTTCATCTTGATCGTGACGCCGCCCACGCTCATCTCCAGCTCGTCGCCCACGTCCAATTTCAGATCGCGGGCGATCCCCTCTTCGAGCGACACCGGCGCCAGGTCGCTGGTCGGATCGCCCTCCCATTCTTCGACCCAATCGCCGCGCAACAGTTTCTCAGTCTCCACCATCCCGCGCCGGTAGCTGGAGCGGAAGTCCCGCCGCAATACCCAGTTCGGCACCCTCGCCTGATCGTCTTTCTGCACCTCGGCGAGCCCCCTGCCCTTGAGCCCGCGCAGCCGCATCGACACCATCGGCGCCTCGTCCATCACCGCTAGATCCAGGGAGGTCAAAACCTCGGCCACGCCCTCGCGCTGGTCCGGTTGCACATCGATCAGATAGGTGTCCGCCTTGCCCTCCAAGGCGTCGATCCCGAGCTGGTCAACCAGCATCCGCTGCGTCAGGTAGAGCGTCAGCACCAGGCAGACGCCGAGTCCCGCCGACAGCAGGAACAGCGTGGTCTGGTTGCGCGGACGGTACAGGTTCGCCATCCCCTGGCGCAGCACGTACGAACGCGCCCGTTTCACCAGGAGCCGCGCGATCCAGGTGATCGACTTCGCCACCAGCGCCAGCACGAGCAGGATCGCCCCGAGCCCAATCATGAACCCGACCCCAGTCCACTGCGCCTTCGCCGGGCTGAGGGCGACCGCCAGTAGGGTCAGCGCCGCCACCACCGCCCCCATCGCTAGCCACGCGGCTGGATCTTTCCAGAATGAACTACCCACCGAGCCCGCGTCACCCCGCAATGCCGACAGCGGCGAGACCCGCCTCACTTTGAGCAGCGGGAGCAGCGTGAATGTCAGGCAGATCAAAAAACCGATTCCGATCCCCGTCAAAACCGCGCCCGGCGCGAGATCAAAGCTCACATCGAAGGGCAATTGATTTCGGAAAATCCGCGGCACATACTGATGGATCAACACACCGAGTGCAGCCCCGGCTAGCGATCCGATCAGCCCGAGACCGATACCCTGCGCCAAGAACACAGCCGTCGCGCGCGCGGAGCTACAGCCGAGGCAACGCAGCGTGGCCACCGTCTCCAATCTCCCCGACACGTGCACGTGGATCGCGCTGGCGATCCCTACCCCGCCGAGCAGCAGCGCGATGAAGCCAATCAGGCTGAAGAAACTGTAGAGGCGGTCGAGCGTCTTGCCCAGGTTGCGCTTGCGGTCGGCCACCGTCTCGGCGCGTATCCCGCCGGCCTTGAAAATGCGATTCTGCTCACTGCTCAGGACCCGGTCACCCGGCTGGAGATCGCGATCGCGAATATACACCCGGTAGGTCGCCAACGATCGCGCCCCGAGCAGCTCCGTGTCGGGCACCATCGACCGGGGCAGGAACACCTGAGGGGCAAACGCGCCGAATGCCGATGCCTGCGGCGGCGACTTCACCAGCGTGCCTAACACTTCCACCTCGAGGGCGCCAAGTTTGACGCGATCACCGGCCTCGATCCCGAACTGGCCAGCGATCGAGCCCTCCAGAACCGCACCTTCGCCCGCGCGATACCGCTCCCAGGCATCCGCTGGCGAGGTCTCGACCGTGCCGAAGAACGGGTAGCCAGGGTCCGTCGAGCGCACGTTGACCAGTCGCGATCCCTCGCCCTCCGGCACGAAGATCATCGTCGTGAAGCTCACCTCGAGCGCGCGCTCACCCGGGATCTCCGCCAACAGTTCGCGAGCTGCCGCTTCGGCCGCGCCGTCGGCTTCCCCCCAACGCTTGGGGTCGTGCGCCGCCACGAACGGCCGGCGCGAGTTGAGCATCAGATCGGCACCGAGCAGATCCTTCGCCTGCGTCTCGACCGCGTCAGAGAGGTTGCGGTTGAGCGAGCCGATCGCCACCAGCGCCGCCACGCCGAACAAGATCGACAGCGAGAACACAACCAGCCGGCGACGTTCGCTCCGGCTGTCTCTCCAAGCAGCGCGCCACGTCCACGCACGGAACAGTTCGCGCAGGGTCTTCATCCGGTGCCGCGGGTCTCGGCGATGCACCCGCCTTTCATCGCGAGCGCGATCTCCGCTTTGTCCGCCAGTTCCCGATCATGGGTCACGATCACCAGCGTCGTTCCCTTCTCACCGTTCAGCCGGAACAGCATCTCCTCGATCATGGCTCCAGATTCCGCATCGAGATTCCCGGTCGGCTCGTCAGCAAAAAGGATCTCGGGTTCACCGATGAAGGCTCGGGCCAGCGCCACACGTTGCTGTTCACCACCCGACAGCTGCACCGGGAAATGCCCGGTGCGCTCGCCCAGGCCGACCTCCGCCAACACGGCTCTCCCCCGCTCGGCCAGATCGCTCCCGCGCTCGCCGCGCAATTCCAGGGGCACCAGCACATTCTCCAGCGCGGTCAGCGTCGGCACCAGTTGGAAATTTTGGAACACGAAGCCAACCCGCTCACGGCGCAGCGCCGCCCTCTCGTCCTCGCTCAAGGCCCCCAGTGATTGCCCAGCCAAGCACACGTCCCCGCGCGATGGCTGGTCGAGCCCTGCGCACAGCCCCAGTAGCGTCGTCTTGCCACTCCCCGAGGGCCCCACGATCGCGCAGGTGGCACCCGCCGGAACCGTGATATCGATCGAGTCGAGCACGGTCAACTCACCGCCCCCGGCGGAGGGGTAGGATTTGCTGAGATTTTCGGTGACGAGGATCGGTTCGGGCATTGCTTGCGGGTTGGCTTGGCCAGCGATACTGTTGCTCCGTGAACCGCCGACTCGCAACCTATACGCTCGCCATGCTGATCGGGATTTCCTCCGCTGCTGCCGATGTGGAAAAACGTACGCTGCTAGTACTGGGCGATAGCTTGACCAAAGGCTACGGCGTCCTCGAGGAGGAGGCATTCCCCAGCCTGCTCGGAGAGAAGCTGGCCGGGCTTGGCGATGCGAAGTGGCAGGTGGTCAACGGCGGCGTCAGCGGCGACACCAGCGCCGGCGGACTACGCCGCTTGCCATGGCTGCTCAAAACGAAACCCGACCTGCTGCTGCTCGCCCTCGGTGGCAATGATGGCCTGCGCGGCATCGACCCGGCGTCGACGGAGAAGAACCTCGCCACGATCATCGACCAGGCGCGTGCCGCGAACCCCTCGATCCGCATCCTGATCGCCGGGGTAGCGGTGCCCGAAAACATGGGCTCCGACTATGTCGCAAAGTTCGCGAAGATCTTCACTAGCCTCGCCAGAGCCAAGCAGACCCCGCTCCTGCCCGACCTCCTCACCGGCGTCGCAGGGGTGGCGAAACTGAATCAAGAAGACCGCATCCATCCCAATCCCAATGGCCACAAGAAGATCGCAGAAGCGGTGTGGAAACATCTCGCGCCACTGGCTCGATCTAAGAAAACTGCGGGGTGACGCGACTGTTCTTGATCATGGGTTGGGGCAGGGCTTACGCATCTAAATAAGAGTGTCGCAAATCATTTATTATAAATGCATTACATCCAAATCAATTTGGAGTGCGGGGCTCGGCACCGCTTTGGATCGCGAGCCGGACGCGGGTGCTGGAGACTGCGAGAATCCGTCTGCTCCCGATCTTCCTCAGTCCTCAGATCCAAAGCGCCGCAGAGCGGCGCACAAAAAACGTCTCCGATCCCCAGCTATGTTCATGTTAGAAATACGTGTCAATCGATTCACTTCTGTCGCAGTTATTTAATCCCCAGCAAGTTGCATTAATTCCCTCTAGATGCGCAAGCCCTGGTGCAAGGAGGCGGGA
>Ga0316197_10001884_pt1 | contig 14933 bp, 12 predicted proteins | sample OudBiesiAoxic_MG_FD_204939 | JGI IMG/M metagenome (GOLD analysis project Ga0316197, IMG submission 204939) | Coastal sediment microbial communities from Oude Bieten Haven, Netherlands - site A oxic | ecosystem: Environmental > Aquatic > Marine > Coastal > Sediment | place: Netherlands...
TATTCGGCGCTGGGGGATTGCGCCGGTTGTCGGAACCGGGGCGTTCAGTGTCGCAATCGGTATCATTGGGTGGTCACTCGCTGAGGAACGCTGGCAGCTCTATCTCGCGGCCACGCTGACGGGTGGGGGCTGGGTGACGATGAGTGCGGCGGGCATCAATGCGATTATTGCACGGTGGTTCGACCGGCATCGGCCCCTGGCACTGTCGATGGCCTACAACGGGGCGGGCGTTGGCGGCGCGCTGCTGGCGCCGATCTGGGCATTTCTCATCGGATGGTCCGATTTCACGACGGCTGCAATGATCATTGCCAGTGTCACCGTTGTGGTGGTCTGGTTCCTGTCGGCACGCTACTTCGCGGTCTCGCCAGAGCAAATCGGTCAGGCCATCGACGGCGATCAGGCTGGGGAGACGCAAACGCGTCCGGCGGGTGGCGGTCTGGATGGGTTGCCGGGATCGGGGTTGGTGGTCCATCCCGCCTTCATCACGCTGGTTGCGGGGATGACGATTGGCATGTTCGCCCAGCTCGGGCTCGTCTCTCACCTTTATTCGCTGCTGGTGCCGAGCCTGGGTGTGCAGGCGGCTGGCTTGATGCTGGGAGCTGCGACGGCGATCGCGATCGTCGGTCGGATGGGGACGGCGTGGGCGATGTCGGGGGGTGCTGACCGGCGCAACTTCATGGCGGCGAGCTATGTTGTTCAGGCTCTTGGCAGCGTTCTTTTTGTGGTTTTCGCGGACAGCTTTGTCGCGATTACGATCGTGGCGGCGCTGCTGTTCGGCCTTGGGATCGGCAACGCGACCTCGTTGCCGCCACTTATTGCGCAGAAGGAATTCGCGCCAAGTGATCTTTTGCGGGTCATTTCGCTTTTGATTGCGACCAGTCAGGCGACGTCGTCGCTGGCGCCGACGTTGTTTGGCTGGGTGCGGGAGGCAGCGCGGGGGGCCGAGGTGGTGGCGTTGTCCGGTGTCGATTTAGAATTCGCGGCGCTGTTTGGATTGATTGCGGCCATACAACTGCTGGCCGCTGCCGCGTTCCTGCTCGGACGTGGGCATGCCGGGCCTCGCCCGGCGGCGGGGGACGCGCAACCGTAACGGGGTGCGTCCCGGCGCGAGGTGTTTTATTGCCCGGCGAGATCAATCGGCTTGAAGACTTGTTGGCGCCAGCGTCTACGTTTGCGCCAGCGGCGGTTGTTGCTGGCGCGGCGGAGGATGACGCGATTTCGATTTCTGGCGTTGCGCCGTGCAGATGCGGCGGGATCGCGGGCAATCGACGGTTTACGGGTGACGGGAGCGGCGGCTTCAGCGCCTCCGGGCGGTAGTTCGATGCCAAGGGCCATGCGATTGGGCAGGGTGCCGAGGGGCGAGGTGGGCAAGACCGTCGCGATCGCTGGGGCCCCACCGGACCGCACGATGCGCGGTGCGCGGGCCGTGGGCTGGCGGTTGACAGGGTTCGAATTGCGGGCGCCGATGATGGCGCTGCCTGTAGCGATGGCGCCGGTAGTTGCCGCGCTCGTGATGGTGCCTGTGTCCTCAACGTCGCACGCGCGACCCGGATGGCGGCGGGCAAGGGCGAGGAGTGCCAAGTCAGGCTGGTCAACGGGTAGCGCCGCGTTAACGGCTTTCGTGAAACTTGCTGCGGCGTAGCGTGAAGCGGGACCCCAATCACCGTCGACGACACCGTCATAGCAACCATGACGCCGCAATTCACTCTGGATTGCGCGAATTGCGGGGACGGTCGCTGCCGGTGTGGTGTTGGCCAGAACGCGTTGACCGGTGAACAAAGGGGCGGTTCCGTCAAAGGACATGGTGACGGGTGAGCGGGGTGCGCGGTCTGCAGGATCGGTCGTGCGTGATCGTGGGCTGGAATTTTTAATAGCAGGTGGAGACGCTGCGTTCGTTTGCGGTAGGTGCGTGTCGCTCTCGCTCAATGCGGCGGAGACGGATCGCGGCGACGACGCGGATCTTTCCAGTGCGGAGGGGCGCTGTGCAGTCTCGTCCGGGCCGGAGCCTTCCTCATAGGAGAAATCGACCGGCACGAACATCGCGGCCACCAAAATGGCGATCGCACCTGTGCCCCAAACAATAGCCCTGGCCATGGCAAACTTACTCCGACGCACTACAAAACTAAACAATCAACGCTGTAACGCGCTGTTGGTTCACTGGGCCACCTGACGTAATTGCAACCCGGTCGATGCAACCCGGACACGCGCCTCACGTGGTGGTGATACCGCGCAACCGTCCGTGGGGTAACAATTAGCAAAAAAATGACTTCCGGTTGCATCCTTTCTATGGGGACGACCGTACCATTTGGTAAATGGCTTGTCTTGCGTTGGGCAAGACGTGCGAGCCGTCGTGGCGTGCCCGGCCTGGAAGTGGATAAAACAAGGGCTTGTGCACAACTATGCCTCAAATTGGACAGTGGCTTTGAGGCAACAATTTTTCTCCGTTCTTGCTAGGCGCCTGATGAACACTGCATTTTTCTGCTCGAATCACGATACCAACGGTCGGGAGGGGCGTAGGTCATGTGACTTGTAAGTCGATCTACGAATGTCTTTCAGTCGAGTTTTCCACAAAGGCGAGATCTAGCGGCGATACTCACCAGGATAACTTCGGATGAAATGTCTGCTGCAAGGTACTAGTCAACAGCGTGCTTGAACGGTTGCCGGACGGTGTTTGGGGAAATGCCACCGGAGCTCACAGCTGTATCAATCGATAGTGTTGACACTGACATTGCACGCAAAAGGGTATGACCTCCTCACTCAAGAAAATGTCCGCTGCGAGCGGGTTTTTGACGCGAGCTGCTCAGCCCGCGCCAGGATGCCGTTCGCTCCAAAATGGAGAGGGCAATGAGACATGCTCTGGGCGTTTTAGGCGTCCTAGCAGCTGGTGTTCTGTTAGCTGTATCAGCTGCGATGAACTGGCGTTTCGGCTATCAGCTCGGCGTCGCCGAGTTTGATAAGCTGCTTTACGCATCTGCAAGTGCAGCCGCGGATTGTTTAAAGGCTTTGGTGCCTTTTTTGATCTTCGCTGCGATCAAGAATCGAATGTGGTCCCAAGCGGCCGCTTCGACGTTGGTCTGGGTTGTCGTCACGGTTTATTCGTTGACGTCAGCACTAGGCCACGCCGCGCTTAACCGGGGAGATACCTCGGGCAAGCGTGCCACCGAGGTTCAGGCCTACCAGGATCTGAGAGCCGATTTGACGCGCGCAAAGGAACAGCTTGGCTGGGTCCCTGCGCATCGTCCGGCTGCTACAGTCCAGGCGGAACTGTCTGGCCTCGAAACCAACCGGCGCTGGCGCTCGACCAATGGCTGTTCTAATGCCACGGTCGCACCGTCTCGTCGTTTTTGCGAAAACCACGCAAAGTTGGGTGCGGAGCTCGCGTCTGCCAACGAGGCGGCGAAGCTCGAGGCTCGTATCGCCGAAACTCAGGCGAGGCTAGCCAAGCTGGATGGTGTCACCCATTCGGCCGCAGATCCTCAAGCAGTTGTCCTGACGAAACTCGCCGGCGCTTTTATGCCGGGCGTGAAAGTCGAGGACGTTCAGATGGCGCTAACGATATTCATCGCGCTGTTGCTTGAAGTTGGATCCGGCCTGGGGATGTACATCGCCTTCAGCCAATGGCGACTGGGTCATGCGGTGACGCACCGTCAAGAGGTTGTTCAACCTCAGACGGTCGACAACGATGTCCAGCCGCTCGAAGCAGAACCGATTGCTGCACCGGAAGAAATCGAACCGGTCGCTGCAGTCTCAATCACCAAGCCTGGAGACAGCGCTAATGACAATGTCGCAATACCGAAGCTCGCAGCACCAACACCGGAGACGGCAAGTGATGTCGAGCAGTTCCGTGAGGACCGTATCGAAGAAGCTCAGGGTTCGACCCTGACGGCAACGGAACTTTATGAAGACTATTGTGCTTGGTGTGAAGATCAGAAGAAGGAGCCTTTAGCGCTTCCAACCTTCGGCCGCGAGTTCGGTGAACTCGGGGTTCAAAAAGTCAAAGCAAACGGACGAGTGCGCTACATTGGCGTTTCACTTAGATCTGTAACAAGCGTCGCGGAGGATAAGAAGTCGCCCGCCACGATTGTCAAAGCTGCCTGATTGAGAAAATCAGGCTACTTGCGAAAGGGTCGCTTCGGCGGCCCTTTTTGCGTTTGAGAGCCTGATATTTGAGGAGGCCGCGGCATCGAGACATGCCGGACGGTCTTTGATGATTTGTTAAGGGGCCGACGCTTATCGACGGCCCCTATTTTGTTTTTGGCGTTGGAAGGTCAGCAAATGACGGACGACCAGCGAAATCGCCCGCGCATGAGCGACGATCGGCCGATCGATGCGGCACGGCGGAAAAGTCTCAAGCAGATCGGTGGTCTGGCAGCGAGTGTCGCGCCGGCAATGGTTGTGCTTGTCAAAGCGCAGGATGCGAGCGCCCATCACAACGGTCGGCCGGGACGGCCGGATCAACCCGGTCATGAGGGTGGCCCACCGTGCTGGCAGTTTGGTGGCAACGGTGGCGGGAATGGTAACGGCAACAGCCCGCATTCTGCCTGCTGATCGAATGGTTGGGTCAGATGCGGTGCCACCAGTCCTATGAACGCCCCGTGATCTGTCTTCAACATAATTATGAGCCTGAATACCGATGACGCGTGTCGTTGAAGCTGTCGCAGCGCTCGATGATCCGTTTCTCGAAGCGGTCGTTGTCGGGGGCTCGGTCTGTCTTCATCAGCCGCTGACGCGGGCCCTGGCGTTGTTGCCGGAGGCTGCGAGCCGCACTGGCGATGATTGGCTGCCATCGCGAAGTGAGCTTGTTGCGAATGGCTTGCTGGCCGCCGCGCCGGCTGCGCCATGCGATGTCAGGACGATTGAGTTGAATGAAGATGTCGCGCTGGCAAGCGTCGAGACGCTTGGCTGCTATCGGGTTTGTGGTGGCGCGCTGATCGACGTTTCATGTGATTGCGCGTGGCTTCGGCCCAGGTTGGCGGCCACACTGGCGCCGCTGAAGGTTGCGGCAAATGATGCTGGCGAGGTGTTCAGGATTGAACTCGCCATCCAGTCACACGGCGATCAGACCGTCTCATTTTTCCTCAACGGGGCTTGCGTGCAGAAGCAGGTTGCGTGTGGTCGCGCGCGGCGGCTGGCGCTCAATATTATTCTGGTCGAGGGACTGAGGCATCGCGGTGTTGGCGCGATCCTGCATGGTGCTGCGGTGGCGCGGAATGGTCGCGGTGCGGTGATCATAGGGCCAACGGGAGTTGGCAAGTCGACTTTTGCGCTGCAGCTGGCGGCACGCGGATGGCAACATCTTGCTGACGATTTGGTGGCGTTGGGACCGGGCGGCGATGCGATCCATGCGTTTTCTGTTTCAGCAAGCGTGAAATCGGGCAGCTTTGATGTCGTTGCGCGGAATTTTCCTGCAGTGATGGAGCGCCCGGTCCTGACGTTCGGGTCGCGTCAGGTTCGCTATCTCGACGTTCATGCAGGTTCGGAACCGCCTCAGGCCTCCGTCGCACCGGGTCTCGTTGTGGTGGCGAACCGGGTTGCGGGACAGCGCGATGTGTCGGTTGAGCCGTTATCGCCGGAGGCAGCCTTTACGGCGCTGATGGAGAGCGGTAGCGAGGCGGTGGGTGATCCGCCGTCGATGGCGGCGATGGCGGAACTCGTCAACCGGACGCGCGCGGTACGATTTTCGTTCGACGACGTGGATGGTGCGGCCGCGACGCTCGGCGAACTCATGGCGCAGGGGATGGGGCATGCGTGAGGGGCTCGGCAACGCTGTCGGCTGGGTGCTTGATGTGCTCGATGACCGTGAGGTCGGGAAGGCGCAGCGGGCTGCGTCGGATGCGATCGACTGGCAGCATGTGATTGCGTTTGCCAGTTCGCATCTTGTGCTTGCGGCCCTGGCGGGACGGCGCGAAGGGGGGCGGGCCCAGCCACCGGACGAGGTCATTGAATTTCTCAGCGAGATGGCGGCGCAAAATTCTATGCGCAATGGGCAGCTGCGGGCGGCACTGATCGATATTGGGGCTGCTTTGAATGAGCTGTCGGCTCCACCTGTCGTCCTCAAGGGGGGCGCATTCCTGCTTGATGAAGGCAACAGCAGCGGTGGCGCTGCCTGGCGGTTCATGTCGGATCTCGACGTGTTAGTGGCTGCCGCTGACGTCGAGGCGGCGGTTGAATGCCTGGAGCGGCTTGGGTATCGCTCGGCCGACACCGTTGAGGAGATGAAAAACTCTCATCATGCGCCGCCGTTGATTGCGCCGTGCGGGACGTTTTCTGTCGAATTGCACACCCGGCTTTCGGACCGCGAGGGCGCGGGACCGTCACCGGAGACCATTCGCGCGGGCGCGATGCCGGCGGGCCACGGGCTGTTTGTGCCATCTCCCACCGACCGGCTGGCCCATATGATCGCGCATGCACAAATCCATAATCGCAATGCCGTCGTCCATCGGCTTGTGCTGAAGGATGTTTTAGATCTTCAGGTTCTCGGTCGCATGGTCGAGATTGATGGCGTGCTGTTGGACAATCTGTTTGTGGCACCGCGCGCGCGATGGGCGGCCGGTGCGCTGATGGCGGCGGGACAGGCGTTTGGTGCTGCACCGGGCTATCGGCCGGCGCTGGCGGAGCGATCATGGGCGCGGCGGGCGCTTGGGCGCCTTCAACGGCCGGCCTGGCGCGATGCGCTGGTGCTGCCTGTTGATATGGCGCGGTTGGAGGCGTTTCGCTCGCTGCATGAGGCGGGGCATATCGGGCGGCGGGTTGCGTTGCTCGGTGCGCCGCGGCGGCTGGCTGAGGCGGCGGGCCGTTGGGCCTATAAGCAACGTCAGCGGCTCTGGGCCTGATCGGCAAACCAACAACTGTCGTCCACTTTCTCAATGCCCGTTCACGCACTTATTCGTGCATCCGGCATGCGATGATGCGCGGGGTGCGACAGGGGTGGGGGGTGTGCTAAGCGAGAGGCTGACGACAACAATCTCAGGCCCATAAGGAGTGGTTGGCGTGGCAAAAGCTCGGACAATCAGCGATCGCGCGGAACAGTTCTTTATCGATGGCGAATGGGTGGCGTCAGGCGCCACGCGTCATCTGGACGTGATCAATCCCGCCGATGAAAGTGTGATCTGCAAGGTGGCGCTAGGCTCGGCAGAGGATCTTGACCGGGCGGTTAAAGCTGCCCGTGCCGCGTTTCCCGCGTATGCCGCGACCAGTGTCGCGGAGCGCCAGGCGCTGCTTAGCAAAATTGTCGAGGTCTATAAGTCGCGTTTCGGTGAGATGGGCGAGACGATCTCGAAGGAAATGGGGGCGCCGATTTCATTTGCGAGCCGGTTCCAGGCGGGGGCCGGCATGGGGCACTTCAAGACGGCGGCGAGTGTGCTCGAGACCTTCCATTTCCATGAGGACATGGGGGCGACGGCGATCGTGCGCGAGCCGATCGGTGTGGTCGGCATGATCACGCCGTGGAACTGGCCGGCGAACCAGATCTGCTGCAAGGTTGCCGGCGCACTGGCGGCGGGCTGCACGATGGTGTTGAAGCCGTCAGAGGTGGCGCCGCTTTCCGCCCTGCTGATTGCCGAGATCCTCGAGGAAGCGGGCGTGCCGAAGGGCGTGTTCAATCTCGTCAACGGCGATGGGCCTGGGGTCGGCACGGCGATGGCGGCGCATCCGGAAATCGACGCGATCTCGTTTACGGGGTCGACGGGAGCGGGCATCGACGTTGCCATCAAGGCGGCGCCGACGGTGAAGCGGGTTGGCCAGGAACTCGGGGGCAAGTCGGCCAATATCCTGCTCGATGATTGTGATTTTGCGTCGGAAGTCGAAAAGGGTGTGAGCCTGTGCTTTCGCAATGCAGGCCAGTCATGCAATTCGCCGACGCGGATGCTGGTGCCGAAGGCACGTATGGTCGAGGTGGCTGCGCGCGCCAAGGAAGTGGCAGAAGCCTTCAAGGTGGGTGATCCGGCGAACAAGGAAACGACCATGGGGCCGGTGGTCTCTGACCGGCAGTGGAACAAGATCCAGAACCATATCCGGATCGGGATCGAAGAGGGCGGGACGTTGGTCACCGGCGGTCCGGACCGGCCCGAAGGGTTCAGCCAGGGCTATTACGTCAAGCCGACGGTGTTCGCGGATGTCACGGAGACGATGACGATCGCGCAGGAAGAGATCTTCGGGCCGGTGTTGGCGATCATAGCCTATGAAGACGAGCCCGACGCGATCCGCATTGCGAACGGCACGCCGTTCGGGTTGGCGGCTTATGTGTCGAGCGGGGATCTTGCGCGCGCGCAGAAGGTGGCACGTCAGCTCAATGCGGGCATGGTGACGATCAACATGGCGGTGGCTGACCCGAAGGCGCCGTTCGGCGGTACCAAGCAGTCCGGCAATGGGCGGGAATGGGGCGCAGCCGGCATCGAGGAATACCTCGAGGTGAAGTCGGTGATGGGGTGGAACGCAGCCTAGGGCTGGCCCGTTTGTCTGATGATAGAGATCCCATGATGGCGCCCTAACGCCCCACCGCGGGCGCGTGGGGCGCCTCTGCCTCTTGATTCAATCGTCTCGGCGGACGGCTGAGATGATGTAGCCGCCGGAGCGTTCGTCGTGCTCCAGGTCCAGGACGCCGCGGTCCTCGGCTTCCTCCAAAAGATCGCTGAAAGAGCGGAAGCCGTAGTAGCTCTCGTTGAAGCCGGGACTGCGCCGCTTCAGGGTCTGCTTCACCATTGAGCCCCAAACCCGGCCGGTGTCTTCGGCAAAGAGGGCTTCCGCCGTTGCCACGACGAGATCGATAGCCTGGTCGCTGCGATCGGCATCCGTGTCGGCGTCGTCCCTGGCGGAGCCTTTGCCAGCGGGTGCTGTCGTCTTCGCGGGCTTCGTTTCTGTCGCGACCTTTTTCTTTGCCGGACGCTGGCGGCGCGACCGGGTCGACGTGTCGGCGCGGACGAGGTCATCATAGAAGATGAACTCATCGCAGTTGTTCATCAGAAGGTCGGAGGTTGAATTTTTAACGCCGACGCCGATGACCGTTTTTGCATTTTCGCGCAGTTTGCTGACGAGGGGTGAAAAGTCGGAATCACCGCTGATGATGACGAACGTATCGATGTGTTCCTTCGTGTAGCAAAGATCGAGGGCATCAACGACCATGCGGATGTCGGCAGAGTTCTTGCCGGACTGGCGGGTGTGGGGGATCTCGATCAGTTCGAAGGCGGCGTCATGCATCGCCGGCTTGAATTCCTTGTAGCGGTCCCAGTCGCAATAGGCCTTCTTGGCGACGATGCTGCCTTTCAAGAGCAGCCGCTCGAGAACCAGCTTCATGTCGAATTTTGCAATCTTGGCATCGCGGACGCCGAGGGCGACGTTTTCGAAGTCGCAAAACAGCGCCATGTGCAGGTCGAGGTCCGTCGTGCTCATTGGTGTTTCCAAGGTCGGGGGGCGTGCATTAGATTCACTATGATAATGCGCCAGCGTGCTGCTCGACGCAAAATCCGCGATTGGCGGTGGTCGCGGAGAGCTGGGGCTGGCATCTGACGCCAGTCTCCGAACGAAATGGCGGACAACTTATCGTCCGTCCGAAGTTGCCGTTTCATTAGCGGATTTGGATTTATGGCGGAAGAGTTTGGGGGCGTGGCCGGCGATTATTCATTCGGCAGAAGATTCAAGTAGCTTTCGACTGAGTTTTCGCATATGGAGGCTGGCTGGCCGCGTCAACCCGCCGGAATTCCGAAGCGGGCCATGGGCAGGGGCCGCGCTCTCTACGGAGTTTTCCGACATGTTGACTCGTCGCCTTATCATTGGCGGCATTGCCGGCGCGGCTGCGCTCGGCCTGCCTATGCTTGCGGCCAACGCCGCCGAACATAAGCTTGAAATCTCGCTCGAGACATCACCGAACCATCTCCGCAATATCTCGATCCTCAAGATGGCTGAGGAGCTTGAGAAGCGATCCGGCGGCAAGCTGGAGGTGAAGGTCTACCACGGTGCTGCCAAACACAAAGACACCGATGTGCCGAAGGCCCTCAACCAGGGTGCGCTTGATATGGGCATTCCGGTGACCTATCACCTCGGCAAGTATGTGGCCGGATTCGATGCTGTTGATCTGCCGCTCTTTTATGGTCGCAAGCGTGAGGAAATCTACCGTTTCTGCGATGGAGCGGCCGGGCAGGAACTTACGGCGGAGCTTGAGAAGAAACTTGGTGTGAAAGTCATCGGCAAATGGCTCGATCTCGGACATGCGCAGACCTTCACGGTTAGCAGACAGCTCAACACATGGGCTGATATGAAGAACCTCAAGATCCGTACGCCGGGCGGTGCTGCAAATGTCGCGCGCTATCAGATCCTCGGCGCCAACCCGCTCAAGATCGCCTGGCCGGACGTGCCGCAGGCGTTGCAGCGGGGCACGGTCGATGGTGTCATGACGACATTCGAGTCTGTGCGGAGTGCTAAACTCTGGGACTCTGGCGTCAAATTCGCCTACTGGAATAATCAGGCATTCACGCAATATGTCCCGATGATTTCGCTGAAATCCTGGAATAAGTACCCAAAGGACGTTCAGGATCTGATCGTCACTGTTTGGGCGGAGAATATCGACAAGTTCCGTGAGTTCGGTAACGAGCGCCAAGGCCAAGCCGTCGAGGAAGCCAAAAAGAATGGCGTCACCGTGGTTGAGCCGACCGAGCAGGATCTGGCTGACGCGCGTAACCGCCTTATGGCCAAGCAGGACGAACTCGTCAAGGAACTGAAGATCGATCCGGCACTGGTCAAGAAGATCGCGGACTCCTTCGGCGGCTGAGCCCAAGCAGAATCAAGCCCGTAACATCCCAGGGACTCCGGTCCCTGGGCCTCTACGTCCTGGCCGCCAGGGCGCGATACCCGCTGGAGCATGTCATGTTGAAATGGATCGAGAATGTCCTGATGGCTTTGCTTGCGATCGCAACGCTTGCGATCGTCAGCTACGAGGTCGTCGTTCGCTATTTCTTTCCCCGGTATCTGACGGACTGGGGCATGGAGCTGACGATCTATTTCACGGTCTGGGCAATCTTTGTTGCGGGAGCCTCACTGGTCCGCGAGTCACGCCACGTGCGTGCTGATATTATCCTCATAATGTTGCCAGTATGGGCCCAGCGTCTTCTTGAAATCGTTGCGTTGATTGTGGGGCTTATCTTTGCCTGTGTCCTGACCTGGTTCGGCATCCAGATGGTGCTGAATGCGCAGGGGCTCGGTGAACTCTCGGAGAGTTCGCTGCGTTTTCCGCTCTGGCTCTATTACTTGTGCGTGCCAGTGGGTGCAGGCCTGATGATCCCGCCGTTTCTCAATCGACTTTATCTCTGCATCTTTCGCTTCGACCCTGAAACCATGCTCGTCACGCACGAGCAGGTTACGCGGGACAAGTAGGCGAAAGCCCCTTAGCACGAGCTCAAAGCCATGACCCCGTTCGTCGCTGTCGGCCTCCTCTTCTTCTTCTTGATGATAGGACTGCCGATCTATCTATCGCTCGGTTTTCTCGCACTTCTCTTATTCTGGCACGACGGCACCCCGCTGGTTGCGTTCCCCCAGCTTATCGTCGATCACCTCAACTCCGAGACGCTGATCGCGATCCCGCTGTTCGTGATTGCCGCGACGTTCATGCAGCGTGGCGGCGTCGCCAATGCCTTGATCGAGTGCGCGCAGGCGTGGGTTGGCCGCGCACGTGGAGGTCTCGCGCTCGTCTGTGTTGTTGCGTGTACGATTTTCGCGGCGATTTGTGGGTCATCCGTTGCAACAGCCGTTGCGATCGGGTCGGTGCTGATCCCGGCAATGGTTGCGCGCAAGTATGAAAGCCATTTTGCGCTCGGTGTTGTTGGTGCGTCGGGTACGCTCGGCATTCTGATCCCGCCCAGCCTCGCCATGATTGTTTATGCCGTCATCGCGGAAGAAAGCGTGCCGCGGCTGTTTCTGGCGGGGGTCATTCCGGGCTTGATGCAGGCGGCGTTGTTTGTCTGCTGGATCATGTTCTACGCGCGCTACAAGGACTATCCGGTTGAGGAGGCCATGGAGCGGGAGCGCTTTGCGCAGGTGAACCTGAAGGCAGTGCCCGCCCTCATGATCCCGGTGATTGTGCTCGGCGGCATCTACAGCGGCATTGTGACGGTGACCGAGGCGGCGGGGCTAGCTGCTCTTGTTGCCATCATCGAAGGCACGATCATCTACCGTGGCGTCAAGGCTGGAGAGGTCGTCGAGACACTGGCTGACTCGATCAAGCTGACGGCATCGATTGTCTTCATCATCTTCGGCGCGCTCGCCTTCGGGCATTGGATTACGAGTGCCGGGATTGCCGAGATGCTGGTCAATTACGTCAAGAGCCTTGATCTGGCGGCCTGGCAGTTCCTGCTGTTCATCAACATTTTGATGCTGATCCTTGGCATGTTCCTCGAAGTGTTCGCGATCATCCTGATCGTGCTTCCCTTGATCTTGCCAATCCTGAAGGCACTCGACATCAGTCTCGTCCACTTCGCGATCGTGATGACGATCAATATGGAAATCGCACTCATTTCGCCGCCGATCGGGCTCAACTTGTTTGTCCTGTCGTCGGTTGCGAAGCAGCCGATCAGTACGGCAATTCGCGGTATCGTGCCGTTCCTTGTGATGATGCTGATTTTGCTTGGCGTGATTACCTACGTTCCGGAGATCTCGCTGTTCCTGCCGGATCTCGTCTACGGCCCTTCGAAGTAACCACGAGGCGTCGGCCAGCCCGGCGCCTCGCCTGACTCCAGGTGACTTGCTTCATCCTCCTCTTGCTTGGCCCATCGCGGGTCGAATGATCTACTTGGTCATTGAGGCTGGGTCTCAGGGATGCCGGTGATTGGAGCCGGCAACGGGCGAGGAGAAGGGCATGCGCATCCATTCGATTGAAGCGATCGCGGTCGATATTCCACTGACACAGAATTTTGGTGGGTCGACGTACAACGTCTTGAAGCGGTCGACGGTGGTGACGCGGCTGCGGACGGAGGAGGGCGTCGAGGGGCTCGTCTACAACGGCGATAACCGCGAGCACGGGCTTGAGATCTGCCGTCTGGTCAACGAGGTGCTGGGACCGGCGGTCAAAGGTATGAGCATATTTGCGGCCGAGCGGGTGTGGGAGACGCTGTTCCAGTTCACGATTGCGAATGGTGATCGCAAGACGCTGCTTGAGGCCATTGCTTGCGTGGATTGTGCGCTGTGGGATGCGAGCGGGAAAGCGGTGGGACGGAGCGTCGGGGAGCTGCTCGGCGGCTATGCGCAGGACGTGCCGATCATCTCGATCGGGGGCTACTACATGGAGGGCAAGACGCTCGGCGACATTGCGGACGAGATTATCATGTACCGGGAGGCGGGCATGGCGGGGTGCAAGTTCAAGGTGGGCGGGCTTGCGCCGGAGGCGGATGCGGAACGGGTGAAAGCTGCGCGTGAGGCTGCGGGCGATGATTTCCTCCTCGCGGTCGATGCCAACCGGGGGTGGACGGCGCAGGATGCGATCCGGTTCGCGCGGTTGATCGAGGATCTCGATATCGCGTGGTTCGAGGAGCCGTGTCATTGGTATGATGATGCCGCGCAGATGGCGCGTGTGCGCAATGCGATTACGATCCCGGTCAATGCCGGGCAGTGTGAGATCACCAGTCATGGCGTGCGGCGGCTGCTTGATGTGCAGGCGGTGGATTATGTGAACGTGGATGTCTCAGAAGCCGGCGGGGTGACCGACTGGCGGCGATCGGCGGCGTTGTGCTGGGCTGCGGGAGTGAAGATGGCGCATCACGAGGAGAGCCAGATTGCACAGCATCTCATTTCCGCGGTGCCGCATGGAACCTACATTGAGTGCTTCGCACATCCTGATCGTGATCCGGTTTGGCAACGGATGTGGGCGAACCGGCCGCCGGCCATTGATGGGCGGATGGCGGTGACTGAGGGCGGTGGTTTCGGCCTTGAGCTTGATGCGGCGATGATTGCGAAATACCGCGTCAATTGAAGTCATGGGCGCGCATCGGCGTTTGCGGACTGAGGTTGGGTTTGGCTTAGACCTCTTGCAATGACGGCGTGTCGCACCACATCTCGTGGACCCGAATTTCGTTTCTCACGGCCTAGCGAGGAGCCCGCGATGAACCAGGACGATCGCCAATTGATCGCTGATCTTTTCGACCGTATGCATACGGTCGAGGGACTGGATAAGGATATGGACGCGGAAGCGTTCATTCACCAGTCCATGCGCCAGAATGCAGATTCGCCCTATCTGCTCGTCCAATCCGTTCTGGCGCAGGAAGTTGCTTTGCAGCAGGCCGAAGCGCGCATTCGCGAACTTGAGGACCAAGTGGCCCAGGGCGCGGGACGCGCACCGGCGGCGCGTGCCAGTGCTGGCTTTGGCGGCAATGATGCGGCGCCTTGGGAAGCCCCCAAGGCTGCCGGCGCGAGTGGTTCTGGTGGGGCCTGGGGTGCTCCGATCGGTGGTGCTGGTGCTGCGCCGGCGGCAGCGGCTTCTGCCGCCCCGAGATCGTCTGCGGTTCCGACGGCGGGACGTGGGCGAGGTGCTTCCGGGCCTGCCGGACAGGGTCAAGCGCCGGGACAACGCGGTGGCGGTGGCTTCATGGCGCAGGCAATGACGACGGCTGCCGGTGTTGCCGGCGGCATGTTGCTCGCGAGCGGGATTTCAAGCCTTTTCAATGGGGGTGCTGCGGACGCCAAGCCGACCGAGGCAGCGTCGACAGATTCATCTGCGACAGATACGTCAGCGGCTGATACGGCGAGCGCCGACACGGCGTCGGAGCAATCGACCCAGGAACTGGCCGATTCACTTGAGCAGAGCGACGTCCAGCAGGCATCCGATGACAGTGAATGGGGTGGCGGCGATGATTGGGGTGGTGGTGACGACTGGGGCGGCGATTTCGATATCTGACGCCGTCGACCCACGTTCTGTGATGAGGCTTCCAACGCTGCCGGATACGCTCCGGCAGCGT
>Ga0316197_10001885_pt1 | contig 14931 bp, 17 predicted proteins | sample OudBiesiAoxic_MG_FD_204939 | JGI IMG/M metagenome (GOLD analysis project Ga0316197, IMG submission 204939) | Coastal sediment microbial communities from Oude Bieten Haven, Netherlands - site A oxic | ecosystem: Environmental > Aquatic > Marine > Coastal > Sediment | place: Netherlands...
TCCGATGGTTCGCAACGCCGGCCCGATAGCCGGATCACCGCCCGGCCAGGTGAAGTTGGCGACCTGGATACTCGTCTTCATCGTACGACCACCGAACTCTGGCCGACGAACCTTCTTCTCAATGGTGCAATGCGCATTCTCGTCCTCCCCTGATCCACCGCGGTCTACCAGTGCTTGGCACGGTACCGGCGAGGGTGCCGCTGTCAACGGAGACGACTACACACACTTCTGGCCGTGCGGGCGCTCGGTCTACTTCACCAAACATGCGTCGACATAGAGCGGGGTGAGTGCGGCCCACGCGTGGCCGGTGTTGGTGCGCCGGCTCGGACCGTCGGCGCCAAGCCGCGTGGGCGCGTTCCGAGGGCAACCCCGTAGGAGGGTGGTACGGCCTGAAGAAGGGCCTGCGGGGACGCTTCGGGAACTACGTGCCGCCAGTGCTCGAAGCGCTTGGTCTGGCGGAAGTCGAGCACAACGCGCGCGGCAATCGGATGCGAGCTATCTGAGGAGGAGCGACGAACGCAGCTAGGCGAGGACGAGATCGAACGCAGTCACGAGCGCGGCCGCGTCGCCCGCCGGTTCCTTTGCTCGAGTGACTCGCGCTGCAAGCTGTGGGTCGCCATGCGAGGCAACAAGTCGTTCCAGCTGGTGGCCATCTACCGATACTCTCATCTGCCCGTTGGAGCGATCGCGGCGGATCCACACGTCAACGCACCCGTTCCCTTCCGGGTCGGCGGCTTCGTACAGAAAGGTGTCAGACCGGCCGGGCCGCGCCCGGCAGGGTCCGGAGGCACTATGGAACGTGAACCCGGTTCGAGCCAGTACCGGATCGGCATGTTCCCGGAGAAGATCCAGAAACTCGCCATCGACATCGAGGAGCACACGCTGGTCGTGTTCTTGGACGACGCCGAGAGCGATCCATCCGACCGTTGCCAGCGGGGCAGCCACCAGCCACCTCACCCTCGCAGTCAGCACCACGACCGCCGCCGTGATCGCAGCCCCAATAGCCACGGCAACAACCCGATACACCGAAAGAACCATGTCCTCCCAGAAGAAGAACCAACGGTGGACGGGCCGCGGCCACACTGGAGCTCTCTCGTCTTTCACCGGGTGATTATGTCACCGGATACGGTCGATGTGACGCAGATTCGTCGATCTGGAGCAATGGGAGGGCTGCGTTGCCATTCCCAACTGTCGAGTGCATCGAGGTCGACTACATAGTCGATACCCGGGAATGGGCCGGGTGAGTGCCCGGCGAGGCCGGCATGGTGGTGACAGAGATTCTGGACGAGATCTTCAAACTGACCCGACTCGTCGACGTAGTCCCGCAGCGGCCCGTAGTGGAAGATGGGGCGGAAGTCGGCGGAGAGAATCCCGAGGGGAAAGCACCGCGACGCAGCTCGGTCTCGATCGCGTGTCCACAGCAGAAAGTCGTCGAAGCCGTTGCCGAACCGTTGGCCTGTTTCGATGCCGTGTTCTGCGACAAGCGCGACTCCGCCCTGGTGCAACTCCCATCCGCTATCGACGTCGGATGTGATCTGTCGAACCTCTCCCAGGTCGAGCAGGCCATCGATCCCATCAGTCGTTGTCACGGTGCCCTCACCCTGAGGGACTAGGGATGGGGTCGGTGCTATGGGTTGCTCGCCAGCAGCTCCGCCTGGTGATGTCCTTGAGTAAGCTGCCGCAATGCCCAACCCATCCGATCAACTCATGGACTTCGCCTTGTTCGCTCTCGATCATGCTGCCGAATCCGTTCTTGCGGGAGGGGGTCCGCTCATTCCCTTCTGCATTGTCGAGGTTGATGGGAACCGGGAGTTGAATCGGTTCGTCGGTGACCTTGAAGAAGGCCAGAAGGCGGCCAGGTCACATGTGGCTACAACGCCGGGCGTCTCGAAGGGGGCCGTCGCCTGGGACGGGTACCTCACCGTCGAAGGTCAACGTACCGATGCCGTCTTCGTCGAGGCCTCCGCAGCGGACGAAGAGTCCAGTGTCGTGCTCGCCCAGCGATACGTCACCGTTGGCCGGATTCGGAAACGGGTCGAACGAACGGGCAATGCTGGCATCGTGGGTGACGGCGAACCCCTCTTCTAGCGCGCAGCGTCCCGAACCTGACAGCGGACACGTCACCGCGTGTCACTTGCGTTCGCGATCGATGAAGGCGTCATCCTTGATCGCGTTGGGGGAGTGTGGGTTGGCACCCAATGGGTGCCCTATGCTCGGATCGGTGCCGTCAAGTCGTCCTACTACAGCCTGGCATTGACATGAACGGAGCAACGACCGTAGGACTATGACTGGACAACGCGACCTCCCTTTGCCTCGAGGCGATCCGGGACGGGAACTACGTCGAAGCCATCAACACGTATGCCGGGGCTCGATACATCCAGCACTCCACACTGGTCAAGGACGGCAAGAGTTCATCCAGCAGCTGCTCGAAGACCAGGCGAACAGCCACCTGCGTCATGACACCGAGCGTCCCGCTTCGGCCAGTCGTTTGATCTCCAACAGCATCTTGCGGCTCATCACGAATGTGATGGCTTCGATGGGGAAGCGCCCGAAGGCGAGCCTGGTTGCGAACCCGGGGGAGTAGTCGCTGCGGCCACGGGTGAGGAGTCGACTCCTCCCGGCTGATCCGGGCAGGACGGCGAATTGCCACGTGGAGATCCCCCAGCTCTCCTCGGCAGCGATATCGGCAGGGGAGCCAAAGAGAACCAGCGTGTGCGGCGGCTTCACGATTTCGATCCGCAGCGGCGGTGCCGTCGGATGCAGGTAGACCTCATCACCGACCTCCGGATGCTGATACTCGGGGATGATCTCGGTGGTGTTGGTGATCTTGCACCCGACCATGTTCTCCATCGTCTGGTAGGTGTAGAAGCCGCCTCGCCGCTGCCCGATTTGAGCGATCCACGGCCAGACCGCTTCCGGCGGTGCAGCGACGTCAATGCCGAGGGTGTACGACCACTTCGGGTTCGGAACGAGCTCATCGCCGGGAAGTGGATCGGTCGCCTCCGTCTCCTTCGTCCCCCAGTGCAGGCGCTTGCGTCCTACAAACGGAGTCGCGACCAGATTCCAGGCAACCAGGCCGGCGCCTTCAAGAGCAGCAAGAACGCCGACGCCGGAAGATTTGGTGGTCGTGGCCATGATGCCTCCTCAAAACCATTCTGCCTCGTCCGGCCGCATCGAGCGAGCGATATCCGCCCAGGCAACGTTGGGTGAGCCGAGTATCACCGGTCGCGGAAGCCCTTGCCTTCCAGGATCCTCTGGGCGTACTTCTCGACTCGTGCTTCGCGGGTCTTGGCCTGCTTGGCGTCTGAGAAGTACAGGTTGTACTCCCGCTGCCGACCTGGGGTCAGCGACTCAAACGCAGCCGCGAGTGCCGGGTCTTGGTCGAGGCGATTCTGGAGTTCCTCGACAAGGACGAGTTCGGGAGCCGGGCCTACTTCCAGGCCAGCCGCTTCGACTTCGATGGCCTCGCCGATGTAGGCCTTGACGGTGTCGGTCAGCCGTGCCACATCTTGCACTGAGGCGAACTGCATGCGGCCAGCCGATCGTGAGTTCGGTCCCTGGTCCTCGAGAACGCAATCTGGATCGTTCAACAAGGCACCTTTGAAGAACATGAGGGCGAGGAACTCGTTCATCTCCTGGAGGATGACGATGTTCTTGCCCTCATGGCTGTAGCAGGGCTTGCCCCATTTGATCTCTTCGGTCAACCCACAGCCCAGCAGAGTCGGCCTCAGGTCGGTCATCTCTTCCGGCCATTTCTCCGACCGCTCGATGTAGGCATCTACGTCGGGGTTCACCGCGACTCCGATCAGCGAATGTACTGGCGCGTCACCATCTGCCGATACCTCGCGAAAGAATACCGTGTGGTGTCGGTTCGAGCGGTCAAGAGCCTCGAGGTGCGGTGAGCAACTGGGACGCAGATACTTCTGGCATAATCGGTCAGGTGGACAACGAGGTAGCAATGAGGGTCCTCGACGGCGTGTACGCAGAGCTGCGCAGTGAGCCCTACAGCGCACTCGTGGCTCGATTCCTGCACGAGTCAGACGTACGCGAGGTTGTGGCGGCGTCCGGTGTCCAGTACCAAGTTGAGGTGCAAGCCTTCTGGGATGATCCTCACCAGCCCGGGAACCTGAGGGTGATGATTGCGGTTGACGACGGCGGGTGGCGGGCATTTAGCCCTCTGTCCACAGATTTCATTGTCGCCCCTGACGGCTCATTTGTGGGCGAGTGAAGGCGAACCGACCAACTATCCGATTTCGAACGCAGCAAGCCGTTCTGCACATCGGCGGGCGCGATCGCGGAACTCACGGACCGCCTCGGCCGTTTCCGCCGAGGCGGTCGCGAGGACCTCGGTGAGCCGACGTTCGCTGTTCCGAGCGTGGCCGTAGGCGCTGTCACCTTGATCGTCCCGAAGGCTCACGTCGGACCCCGATGCGAGCAGCACATCGACAGCATCCAACGCCCCGTCGCCGGCGACGAGCATCAGTGGGGTAGTGCCGCCGGGGCCGACGACGTCAGGCGCCACACCGTGGCTGATCAGTGCCTGCATCGCGGCGACGTTCGGGCCGTCGCTCGATGTGAAGCCGTCGCCGTGGGAATACGGCATCGCTGCGGCGTGGAGAAGGCTCCAGCCGACGTCGTCGATTTGACGGACGTCGGCTCCCGCGGCAGTCAGCACACCGATGATACGCGTGGTTGCTGCTGGATCGTTGCCAGTTCCCCAGGACGCTGCGGCAAGCGGTGGAGGTTCGTCGTTTGGCGCGGCGCCGAGGGCCACCAACATCTCGACGGCCGCTGCGTTGCCAGCGAATGCGGCGACGTACAGGCGCGACCAACCGTGCTCGTTCCGCCGGTCGAGCGGAGCCCCATACTCGATCAGTATGCGGGCGGCCTCGAGTCGCTCAGCGGCGTCCTCGAACGCCGACTCGTCGTCGGATACCACAACTTGCAGGACGTCATGGCCGAACCGCGTGGGAGCGAGCGACGCGCCCATGTTCAGCAGGACCTCCAACACCGCCAACGTGCCGGCGGCCATCAGCGGGGTAGTGCCAATTGTGTCAAGCGGCTCATCGGGCGAGTGGCCTGCGCTCACCAACTCCTCGATTCGCTTGACGTTCCCGGAGCGACAAGCGTCCAAGAGATTCGCGTTCATTCGCCCATCAAAGCAGAAAGGTCTTCTCCACCAGGGGTGGACACAGAAGCCACTAGGACCCTGGCGACCCCCCAGACCCTGGTACCGTCGATCAAGAATCCTCGGAGGTGCCATGCCGGGCGGATCGAAGTACGAAGGGTCCCCGGAGAAACTCGCTCAGTACACGGCGGTGGTCGAACGGAGCGAGAGCAGCGCGGAGGTGAAGGGTGCCAAGAACCCATACACCTCTCGCAACGGCCACATGTTCAGTCTTCTCGACAGCAGTGGGACGATGGCGCTGCGGCTTTCGGGCGAGCTCACTGAGGAGTTCCGCGCGCGATACGAGAGCAGCGACGTAATCCAGTACGGCGCCACAATGCGGGGCTATTCGTCAGTACCGGCCGAGTTGCTTGCTGACACCGACGAGCTGGCCGGCTGGTTCGATAAGGCTTGGATCTGGATCGGCTCGCTGCCACCGAAGCCGACGAAGAAGAAGTAGCGGACCCTGCGAAGCGCCTGAAAACACGTTCGCCAGCACATCACGGAGGGCGGCAGATCCGAAACCGACGGGCAAGGCCTAGACCGGGGGCGTCGGATATGGAACTCGGTTGACGCTGAGATCCGAACCGGCGTTGGAGACGATGGGTGGCGCCGGGGGAGGGGAACGGGATGCAGTAGCGTGGCGATCATGACAGAGCCCGCCCCGATTGAACCGGCAGACGTGGCCGCGGTGTTCGACTCCTACCCCGAGGCCGTCCGGCCGGGGCTGTTTGCCCTGCGTCAACTCATTCTCGACACCGCCGAAGAAACCAGTGGCGTCGGCAGCATCGAGGAAACACTCAAATGGGGCCAGCCCGCCTATCTGACCAGTGAGACCGGAAGCGGAAGCACGATCCGGATCGCCCCGACCGGGCCGAAGTCCGGTCATGACTATGCGATGTACTTCATTTGCCACACTGACCTGGTTGAGGCATTCGAGCACATGTTCGCCGATGTATTCACCTACGAGCGGAACCGAGCGCTGCTCTTCGAAGTCGGCGACGACATTCCGGAGGCTGAGCTCCGAGAATGTGTGGCAATGGCCTTGACCTACCACCAGTCGACAGTGTGATCTGTGCAACTCGGATGAGAGCTGGCCGGTTGTGCGCCGGTGCCCTTCGGCTGCTGAGCTGAGCAACCATGCGGGCCATCACCGGGGGAGCGGCTCATCCTCTGGGCCGATGGCGGGCCTGCACCAGAAGTATGATCGAGCCAAGTTTGACCTCGAAGCCGTTGAAGCCCTGCAGGGCGGGCGATCTCTCGTCGGGGCGCTGAAGTCGCAGCGTCGAGCGGTTGGCGATGCTTGACTTGACGTTGTGACTGGCACGTCGAAATCGGAGCGCTGGATCCTTCTCCTGCGCGGGATCAACGTCGGTGGTGCCGGTCGAATGGCGATGGCGGAGCTGCGGGAGTGTCTTGGCAGCGTTGGGTTTCTCGAGGTGCGCACCTACATCCAGAGCGGCAACGTCATCGTCGACACACCCATGCCGATCGACGGAGCAGAGGTGAAGACGAGCGCAGCCGCGGCAATCGGCGAGGCGTTCGGCTTCGAGCCTTCGATACACGTGATGACATCAGCCGAGATGGAAGACGTCGTCAGCGCCAACCCGTACCTGGAGGCCGGCGACGCCGCCCCCACATCGGTGCACTACTACTTCGTACATCAGGCCCCGTCTCACCACGACCTCGAGGGCGTCGCCGAACTCGCCACGTCGGGTGAGGAGTTCGCGGTCGGCCGGAACGTCGTGTACCTCCTGGCACCGAACGGCGTTGGACGATCGAAGCTCGCCGCCGCGCTCGCGAAGCAGCTCGGCAGCGCGGTCACGGTCCGCAACCATCGCTCGGTCATCGCGATCGCAACGCTCGCCGAGAGCTAGCTCTTGTGCAAAGTCACGAAGCCGACACTGCACACGTCATGCTGCACACGCAATGAGGAGTCACATGACTCCCGTGACCGCCGCACGTGAACCTGACTGCGAGAACATCGGGAGGAGGTGCGCCGGATGCGTCGAGTCCGAGGATCGTGGAGGTCGTCAGCTTCTGCCTTCGCTGGTCGCAGCGTCGAGGATCCGAGCCAGTTCAGCGGGTTGGCTGACCATTGGCCAGTGTCCTGAGTCGATATCGACGAACCTGACCTGGTTGACGCGGCTGAGCTCGGGGACGTCTCCGGCGTCGATCCACGCCCTGGCCTGGTCGGGGCTGTACTCGGGGCACACCAGGAGCACGGGAACGTCGAAACGCTGATCGTCGCTCAGACGTACGATGCCCTTCGAGACCCCCTCAGGCACGGGAACTGATCCCGAGGCGATGCGTTCCCGGTCGGCTCGGTTCAGGTCGCCCGCGTCGGGGCCTTCGAACGGTGCCCAACCCGGGAAGGCCATTGCCCCGTCGACGGTGGGGAAGAAGTCGGCGTAGTGGGAGCCGTCGGAGCGCGGGAAGCCACCCACCAGCACGACCCAACTGATCGTGTCGGGTCGCTGGTCGGCGATCATCCAGGCCAGGGTGGAAGCGGCGGAGTGCCCCACGATCATCGGTCGATCGGCACGATCGACGGCGGCAAGGACCACGTTCACCTGATCAGCCAGCGTCGCCGTGGTTGACGCGTCGTCGACACCCGGCAAGGCCACACGGAGCACCCGGTGCCCGTGGCCTTCTAGTTCGCCACCAACGTCGGCCCAGATCGAACGGGTCAGCCACAGACCGGCGACAAGGATGATGTCCATGGGTCAGAGCCTAGAACCCGGTCCAGTCACTGTCGGCGGCATGGCCACCGCGGAGTGCCCAGTGGGGTCGCCGCCGGTTGGACAGGGGAGGGGAGAGGCCGGAATACCGAACTTGAAAGGCCGCGCCGAAGGAGCGATTCCAGCGGCTCGAGGGGCGCGCACAGCGGGGGGGGTCGTGCCGAGCGGATCCCTCAGGATCGTCCGGTCGGTTGGCATCCGGGTGGGCATATGCCCCGCGCTCGGCATCGGACAGGCAGGAACCTCCCCGCCACATCAAGGTTGCGGTCGGGGAGGTTCCGGCGTACAGCGTCGATGCCGTCAGGAAGCCTTCACCGGGTCCCTCCAATAGGTGGTCTCGATGGCCGGCTCGTAGCCTTCTTCGGCACTCAGCTTCTGGGCGATGAAGCCGAGCATCACGCCATAGACAGCCTTGGAGAAGATGTCGGCGAAGCTGTAGATGACCTGCCGTGCCACGACGCCGTTCGCCGTCTCCGAGATCACCGGCATCAGGTAGGCGATCGGGTAGATCGACCAGGAAACGATGAACAGGATCCACACTGCGTTGAGCGCAGAGGCGACACTCGGTTGCTTGGCCTTGGCTTCCTTGATCACGTCGTACGCAACCTTCAGGAGCCAGATGTAGAAGACCGTTGATACGGCGCCCCACCCCCAGAATGCAGCTCCTGCCTCCAACTCGTTGAACTGGCCGGCATAACCGGTCCAGATCATGGCGAGACCTGCGACAACGAACTGAATCCACTTGCTGCGGAATGCCACGCCAGTGATGCCGCCGACGATCAATAGTTGCGTGAGGAGAATCGGAACATCAATGCTCCAGTTCATGTACCGGAAGCCGTTGGCGAAGAGCTCGCCCTGCTTGAGAACGAACGACGAACCGCTCCATTCGAATGAACCGTTCCACCGGAGAGCCAGCGCCCCCAACTCAATGATTGCCGACACCATCACGACCGCCGAGAGGTACGACGTGATCCTTAGCCTTGGCGTCAGGCTTCGGGCGGTCAGCAGGTAGTACACCAGCGCGGCGGCAAAGACGGCGGCGGTCAGAGAGAGCACACCAAGTACAACCTCGAACTGGACCGCCGAGTAGTCGAACAGGTTCTCGAATGTCATGAGAGACTTCTCCGTTTCCTTGGACAGGTTCGCGTGTAGATACTTTCGTGCTGCGCGTCATGCGTGGATGAAAGTTTCTTGCTCGGGGGCATCGGATTCGCTCGCGGTCGCCGCCGAGAGGACAGGAGGGGAGGGGAGAGGCCGGAATGCCGAACCTGTGCGTCACAGAAAGGGTTTCAAGGAGTCAGAGCGGCGGTTTCGGCAATCGAGGGCCGTGGAGTGGCCCATCTGTTGCCGTCGGGGTCGTTGAAGAACACGAAGCCGACGTTGTCCAGTGGGTTGGGGGGTTCGCGCCAAGCTGTTGAACTTCGCTGACCTCAACGCCACGGTCCTCGAGCTCTCGATGAGCTCGCGCGATGTCGGGTACTGCAATCCTTGTACCGACCCCGGCGGCGCGACCGGGACAACACCGGAACCGATCACGATCGAGCGAGCCGAGCCGAGTGGCGTGAGCTGAACAACCCGGGTTGCGGCGTCGATGACGGTGTCGTGGTCTACGTGGAAACTGAGCTGTTCTGCCACAAGGGGAGGGCGTTCCCCGCAGGGGTCTCAGAGGGTTCAACTTGTGACTTTACATAACGTGGTTTATGGGCGCAACGGAGCTGAGGGAAGAACGCCCCTAGCGCTCCTGTGCCCAGCCTGTATCATCCCGCCACGACGCAAAGGAGTGCTGTGGGCCTCGAGAATCCGACCTCGAAGATGACCGCAGATGCCGAGTTGCTCCAAGAACGAGTCGAAGAGCTCGAAGCCAAGAATGCGAAGCTCGTCGCGACCAGCAAGAAGGACCAACCGCTCAAGCCGTACCAGATCGAGCTCCTGAAGCTCCAGCGGCACCTCGAGACCAAACAGACACCGATGATCGTGTTGTTCGAAGGCCGCGACGCCTCCGGCAAGGGTGGAACGATCCGCCGAATCACCCGGTTCATGAACGAGAAGCGATATCGCGTCGTTGCACTCGGCAAACCCACCGAGGCGCAGCTGACCCAGTGGTACTTCCAGCGTTACGTCGAACGGTTCCCGACGGGCGGCGAGATGGCGCTCTTCGACCGGTCCTGGTACAACCGAGCTCTGGTCGAACCTGTGTTCGGTTTCTGCACGATGCGGCAGTATCGCGACTTCTTGAAGGGTGTGGTCGGATTCGAGAAGGACATCGTTCGACAGGGAACGGTGCTTGTGAAACTGTACTTCAGCGTCGACAAGGATACGCAGGCGTCCCGCTTCGCCAGACGGATCAACGACCCACTGCGCCAATGGAAGCTGAGCGAGATCGACGTCCAAGCTCAGGAGTACTGGAACGAGTTCACCGAAATGAAGCATCGGATGCTCGAACGGACGTCGTCGGAGGTCGCTCCGTGGACAATCATCCGCTCCAGCATCAAACCCAAGGCCCGCATCAACGCGATGAAGGTGATCCTCAACGCAGTCAACTATGCCGACCGAGATCCTGACCTTGACTTCACGCCTGAGCCCGAGATCGTCATCACCGGGCGGCGGGAGCTCGCCCGCATGGACGAGGAACGGGATCGTTTCGGCCGCCCGAGCCTCTGAGTCCACGCCCCTGGGAATCCGCACCCTCCCCACCTCATCCACGCTCTCGAATCGAGCCATTGCGTCACAGTGATGTAACAACGGCGCTGCCAGGATGCCTATCCACGCGTAGGCTCGGAACAAATCAACGGCGGAGGTGCCCGAACGGATGGCAATTCCCGGAGTCGGCTGGCTGATCTACGCAACCGACCCGAATGGTCTCCAATTCGGATTGCTGCAATCCGACGGGTCGGCTACCGCCTGACCTCCCCTCTCGCCATCACGGGTCGGCCGGTCGTAACGTCACTGTGATGTTACGAAAGGCCCGTCGGTCTCGTTGACCGACGCGACCGCTTCGTTCGTCGTCGCTATGCTCGGTTGAGTAATCCACATGGAGGTTCCCATGGCACACCGCCATACAACCCGCGCCATCCTGCTCGCTGCCCTGCTTGCGTTCGTCATGCTCGCCGCAGCCTGCAGCGACGACGCCGACAGTGTCGACCCCGGACCCACGGCCGCCCCCGAATCGTGCGAGATGGCAGACCTCAACCTGGTCACCCCCGGAACGCTCACGGTCGCAACCGGCGAGCCGGCTTTCCCGCCATGGGTCGGTACACCTGACGGCGAGTTCTTCGACGAGCCCGAGTCGGGCATCGGATTCGAATCGGCTCTCGTCTACGCCATCGCGTCGGAGCTCAACTTCGCGAAAGAGGACGTCGTCTGGACGCGCATTGGCTTCAACGAAGCCATCGCTCCGGGTGACAAGCCATGGGACTTCAACATCCAGCAGTACTCCATCACGGAGGATCGCAAGGAAGTCGTCGACTTCAGCTCCCCCTACTACGTCACAACCCAGGCCCTGATCGCGTACCCGGACTCCCCGTACGCATCGGCAACGAGTGTTGAGGACCTCAAGGACGCGATCCTCGGCGCCCAGATCGGCACAACGAGCCTCGACTTCATCGAGAACGTCATTCAGCCGAATACCGAGCCGAATGTCTACGACGAGAATGTCGATCTCGAGGCCGCCATGAATGCGGGCCAGATCGATGCACTCGTTGTCGACCTGCCGACCGGTTACTTCGTCACCGCGGCCCAGGTCGAAGGATCGATCATCGCGGGCCAGTTTGAGTCTGAGGCGGCCGAACCGGACGAGTACGGAATGCTGTTCGCCAAGGACAACTCGCTGGTTCCGTGTGTGAACACGGCGCTCGAGGCCCTGAGGGAGAACGGCACACTCCAGGAGATCGAGGACCTGTACCTGAACCAGGACGGCGGCATTCCAACCATCACCGGCTAACGCCGAATGAGCGATCAGTCGCCGATTGAAGAAGTCGGTGGGGGCCCGAGCCTTTTCGGGCCCCCGCGCGCTCCTCGGGGCCGCGAGGAGGGCACCCGCGCGGCACTGATCGCGTTTGTCTCTACGATCATCTTCGTGGTAGTGGTCGTGTGGGCGATCCTCACGTCGGATGCCTGGCCGGCCGTCCAGAAGCAATTCTTCAATTGGGACAGGTTCGTCGAAGTGTTCCCCGACGTGCTCGGAGGATTCTGGCTCGACATCCAGATGTTCCTCGTCGCCGAGGTCATCATCCTTGTCGTTTCCCTGGTGATCGCCATGATCCGATCGCTTCGGGGACCCGCCTTCTTCCCGCTCCGGGCACTCGCGGTCATCTTCATCGACCTGATCCGCGGGATCCCTGTGATCCTGCTCATCCTGCTGCTGGGCTTTGGTGTCCCGGCACTGCAACTCCCGGGGGTTCCCACGGGTGCTCTGTTCTGGGGCCTCACCGCGCTGATCATCAGCTACAGCGCCTACACGGCCGAGGTGTATCGCGCCGGCATCGAATCCGTCCACGAGAGTCAGCGGATGTCGGCCCGGTCCCTCGGACTCACCCAGGGCCAGGCGCTGCGGCACGTGATCGTTCCGCAGGCCATCAGGAACGTCATCCCAGCGCTCCTCAACGGGTTCGTGAGCCTCCAGAAGGACGTCGCACTCGTTCTCGTCCTCGGCGTCCGCGAGGCCGTCCGCGAAGCGGATATCTACGCAGCCAAGACGTTCAACTACACCGGCTACATCGCCGCCGCGCTGCTGTTCTTGCTCGTCAGCGTCCCGGTGGCGCGATTCACCGACTGGTACACCAACCGCGATCGCCGAAAGAAGCAGTCGGTGAGCACATGACAACACCGAAACTCGAACTCCAGGGTGTCTCGAAGGCCTTCGACGACAAATCCGTCCTCCGGGACGTCGATCTCATCGTCGCTCCGCACGAAGTGGTGTGTCTGATCGGCTCGTCCGGATCCGGGAAGTCGACGATGCTCAAGTGTGTCAATCTCCTGGTGCCGATCGATGACGGGAGCATCCTCCTCGACGGTGCCGACATCACCGCCCGTGGTGTCAACGCCAACCAGGTTCGTGAAGAGATGGGGATCGTCTTCCAGGCCTTCAACCTCTTCCCGCACATGACGGTGCTCGACAACATCACCCTCAGCCCCCGAAAGGTCCACGGCGTCGGCAAGGCGCAGGCTCAAGAGAAGGCTCGCGAACTGCTCGACGCCTTCGGACTCTCCGACAAGATCAACGAGTATCCCGACCGTCTCAGCGGGGGCGAGCAGCAACGCGTCGCCGTCATCAGAGCTCTCGCGACAGAACCTGAGCTCATGTTGTTCGACGAGGTCACGTCGGCCCTTGACCCCGAGTTGGTGGCCGAGGTCCTGAACGTGATCCGCGCTCTGAAGGACGACGGTATGACGATGGTGATCGCCACACACGAGATGGGTTTCGCCCGCGACGTCGCAGACCAGGTGTGCTTCCTCGACCAGGGTCGGATCCTCGAACACGGCCCGCCGAAGCAGATCTTCTCTTCCCCAAGCGAGGCTCGGACCGAGCAGTTCCTTCAGCGGATCATCGAGGCCGGGCGCCTGTAGGGAAGCGTCAGCCCTTCGCCCGGACCACGACGGGATCTCCCGGCTTGGGCTGGATGACCTTGCCTCCTGTGCCGTTGTTCTCTGATACGAGGAGATAGCCGCTGGAATCCCACAAGGCGATCAACGTGTCGGTCCCGTACTCGGAATCACCGAACGTCTGCACCATACCCTTGATGTGGCTGCCGCACAGCTCCACCTCGACACCGTCGGGCACGGGCAGGTGAGCGATGTCGTCAGGCAGGATCGAACAGATCGCATTGCCGAAGTCGTCGATGTAGATCACCTCACCGGTGATGCTGCCGTCATCTGCTTGGGTCGCGCCCCACAGTGGGATGGTGATGGGGTCATCCATCGGTGAGCCGAGGTCGGTGAGTGCAACTCCCGCAGCGAGATGGGCCCCGACGGGCGAGAACAGATCGCGTCCATGAAACGTCATGGTGACCGCCTCAAGCCAGTACTGAGGCCGATCAAGTTCGACGAACTCGGTGGTCCATCCCTCGCGATCGGCGCGGTCCAAGCACGCGCTCAACACCCCGTTGTCTGGGGCGACGAAGTAGTGCGCGCCGATCCTCGCGGCAATCGGCCTCCGGTCGGTGCCGACTCCGGGATCGACGACGATCACATGCACAGTCCCTTCAGGGAAGAAGAACGCGCTGTTGTTGACGACGAAGTTGGCTTCGCGGATGGCCTGCGGCGTGATGTGATGCGAAAGATCGGTGATGACAGCGTCGGGGGCGATCCGGTAGATGGCGCCGTGCAGGACGCCGTCACTCCCCTGTCGTGTGCCGAAATCGGTGGTCAGCGTGATGAATGCCATACGGCGATGCTACTCCTGAGACCACCAGTCCTCCATCTGCCGGGTGAGATCAGAGCGAGTCTTGTCGTCGGCCCATGAACCTTCGACAACGGCAAGCGAAAGGCGCTTGAGCGCCGCGTGGTCAAGTCCGAACCGCTCCTCGAGGTTTGAGAACTCCCCCGCCAGGCTGACATCGAACATCGCCGGGTCGTCGGTGTTGATGGTGACCAGGGCGCCTGCGTCTATCAGCTTCCGCACTGGGTGCTGGTCCCAATGCGCCACAACACCGGTTCGAAGGTTCGACGTTGGGCACACCTCGATGGGTATCTGCCGTTCAACAAGGTAGTCAACAAGCTCGGAGTCCTCCACGGAGCGTACCCCGTGTCCGATCCGCTCGGCGCCAAGACTCCGAATCGCCCCCCACACACTCTCGGGTCCCGCCTCCTCCCCCGCGTGGGCGGTGAGCCGGAACCCCGCCTCTTGTGCGTCGCGGTAGACCGGCGCGAACTGCTCCGGAGGATGGGCCGCTTCGAAACCACCGATACCAACGCCGATGATTCCGGCTTCACGAGCAACCTCCTTGATCGCCGCAAGGGTTTGGGCCGTTCCGTCCGGGCCGCGGTCCCGGACCAGATCCACGATCAGGGGCACCTCCACACCAT